>VFQO010001211.1_pt1 | contig 20974 bp, 14 predicted proteins | sample 3512331 | NCBI WGS metagenome assembly VFQO01 (sample SAMN10412371, study PRJNA504923) | tailings metagenome | isolation source: Replicate 3 from Balatoc abandoned mine | place: Philippines: Itogon, Benguet | collected 2017-08-28 | reverse complement strand
CACGAGGTGTTTCACGCCTCGTTAAACCGTGTTGCACCTCGTACTTGAATCCGCCCAACAATAAGATCAACCAGAAGGGCGAAAAGGCGTTTGCGCCCATTGAATACATCCGGGCGGTGAACCCCATCGTCATCGTGGACGAACCGCAAAACTTTGAGACCGATGTACGCCGCCGCGCGCTGTTTGACTTGAACCCGCTGTGCACGCTGCGCTACTCGGCTACGCACAAGAACCCCTACAACCTGCTGTATTCGCTCAACCCCGTGCAGGCGTATGACCTGGGGCTGGTGAAGCAGATTGAGGTGGACGGCGTGCTGGCCGATGAAGACCACAACCAGGCCTTTGTGGAGCTGGTGGGCATTGAGGCTCGCCCTGCTTCTGTCAAGGTCAAGGTCAAGGTCATTATTGATGTGAATGGCAAGACGGGCCCCAAGCGTTCCGAGTTGACCCTGAAGCTGGGCGATGACCTGTATGCCAAGTCTAAGCAGCGCGATGTTTATGAGGACGGTTACATCCTGAACGAAATCCGGGCAGACGACGGGGAGATTGAGTTCTCTGGTGGGCGGGTGATTCGCATCCACCAAGCCCACGGGGGGCTGGCTGACGATGTGATGCGCTTCCAGATTGAGCGCACGGTGGCGGCGCACTTTTCCAAGCTCAAGAACGTGCAGCCCATTGGTGTGAAGGTGTTGAGCCTGTTTTTTATCGACAAGGTAGCCAACTACCGGGCGTATGACGAGGATGGCAATGCCACCTTGGGCAAGTTTGGTGTGTGGTTTGAAGAGGCGTTCAACAAGTACGCCAGCATGCCCAAATACCGTGGGCTCATTGCGCACAGTGCCAGCGAGGTACACAACGGCTATTTTTCGGGCGACAAGAAGGGCAAGGGTGTGAAGGCCAAAACGGTGTGGGTGGATACATCGGGCACGGTAGCCAAGGACGACAGCACCTACCAGCTCATCATGAAAGACAAAGAGCGCCTGCTGAGCGCGGATGTGCCCTTGCAGTTCATCTTCAGCCACTCGGCGCTGCGCGAGGGCTGGGACAACCCCAATGTGTTCCAGATTTGCACGCTGAACGAGACCAAGAGCGCCATGAAGAAGCGCCAGGAAATCGGGCGTGGTCTGCGCCTGTGTGTGAACAAGGATGGTGAACGTGTGCAGGACAAGCGGGTGAACGTGTTGACGGTCATACCCAACGAGAGCTACGAAGCCTTCGCCAAGGCGCTGCAGCAGGAGATTGAGGACGAAACTGGCGTGAGCTTTAGCGGGCGGGTGAAAAATGCCCGCGCCAAGGCGCGCATCAAGCGCAAAGCCTTGTCCGCCGAGGAGGAAGCGCTGTTTCAGGCCATTTGGAAAAAGATCAACTACCAGACCTCCTATAGCGTGACGCTGGATACCCCAGCGCTGATTGCGGAGTGCGTCAAAGCCCTGGGTGACTTGAAGCAATACCCCAAAGTGCGGCCGCCCAAGATACGTGCTGACAAAGCAAAGATCATCATGCGCAGCGAAGGGGTGGAGGGGCTGCACATTGGTACCGGCGACACCGACGCCAAGGTGTATGGCACCACGGTGCCTGATGTGTACGCGTACATCCAGAACCGGGTGCACCTGTCGCGGTCCAGCATCTTTGCCATTTTGGACGGCTCAGGGCGCTTGGGCGAATTGCTGGTCAACCCACAGGCATTTCTGGATACTGCCATTGCGGCCATGACCACTTGTTTGCAGGCGCTGATGGTCAAGGGCATCAAGTACAAAACTATCAACGGGCGCCAGTATGAAATGAGCCTGTTTGACGAAGAGTTGGAAACGTACTTGAGCAGCGTGTACCCGCCCGCCAATGACGACCTGACCACGCCAGTGGATAAAACCTTGTTGCAGGCTCAGCCCGTGGATGAACAAAAAGCACCTGTGGGTGATGCATTTACCTGTGTGCTGAGCGAGAGCGACACCGAAAGCCAGTTCGCCCATGACTGCACGGTGGATGAACGTGTGAAGTTCTTCTTCAAGCTGCCCAGCCGCTTCAAGGTTGCTACCCCTTTGGGCAGCTACAACCCCGATTGGGCGGTGGTGCTGGAGAACGACGAGCGGGTGTACTTCGTGGCAGAAACCAAATCCACCACCGTGCGCGCTAACCGGCGACCGGCGGAGAATCTGAAAATCGACTGCGCGCGGGAGCACTTCGCGCTGGCAAACGACTTGCAGTTCAAGGATGTGACGAGCTTGAATGAGTTGATGGGCTGATGGGCAGGCGCGCAGGGCTATTGCGCATTGAGCAAAGCCCTGTCAGTTTGTGCGCCGACCGTTGGGGCTGTTTCGACCCCGGCTCAGCGGGCTTCCAGCCAGCTCTTGAGCGGCTGGCTGGCCCAGGCCTTGGCTTCTTCACCCACAAACATCTTGGGCGCCGATGCCGCCAGGCGCTTGCGCTTTTCCTGCGCCTGGATGGACTTCTGGGCCGCGCCCATCCACTGCGTGATCGACAGTTGCTCGGCGCCTGCCTGGTTGAACAGCGCGTCGGCAAAGAAGGTGTATTCGCCGGGGTACTGGCATTTGAAAGACGCCTTGTGCACATCGGTGGCCGTCAGCACCACGCGGTTGGGCGCGCGCAGGGGCTCCAGAAAGGCGCCGCTGTAGCAGGCGGACAGAACGACCAGCGTGGGCGTCTTGGCCAGCGGGGCCAGTGCATCGCTCAAGCCCCGGGCGGTGATGGGCGCGGTGTTTTTGCCTGCGATGTTGATGTTCAGTGTGCCGGGGTTGGAGTGGGTGGAGATCAGCAGCATCACCCGGTCTTGCGGCCGGGCCACTTCGGCCATCTTGGTCATCACCAGTTCAAAGTTTTCCAGCGTGGCTTGGGGCCAGTCACTGGGCTGGTCGCGCGCGGGGTTGGCCAGCTTCAGGACGAGGGCGTTGGGGTCAATCTGTTTGGCCAGTTTTTCGGCGGCCAGCACATCGTTGCGGAAGGCCTTGGCCTGCGAGTGCAGGGCAAAGCCCGCAAAGATCAGCCGGGGTGGGGGCACGGGGGCGGGCGCTTCGGCCACAGGCGCTGGTGGTGGGGGTGCCACGGGCTCTGGGCGCAGGTTCGGGGGCGGTGGCGCAGCCCGCGGCCAGCAGGGCGGCCCACAAGGCCCCGGCAGAAAGAAGGCCCCGCCGGGAGGATGCTGTGGCAGTGGAGAACATGGTGGTGGTTTTGCGAAAAATGGTGGATGGAAACAGGGCCTGCAGGATTGCCAGCGCGGTGGCATTCGGTTGATCTGGCCCGGCGTTGCCCTGAGCCCTGTAGGGCTGGCTGCGGTGGCCGGTGGCAGGCCCTGCTGGCTGTCGGGGCCGTATCGTAAGTGACGGCCACAAGGGTCTCAGGCCCTGTCACAGTGCGTTTGCTATATGCCTTTTCGGCCTCTGAGGCAGGCGGGGAAGGCGCAGGTAGCTATTAAAAAAATAGCGAAAAGCAAAAAGCCGGCGCAAGCGCCGGCTTCAAGAATGTGTGGCATTTGTCACAAAACCACCCATGGGAGAGAAGCGAGGGGCCCCGCTTCTGGCCTTCGTCAGGCCATGGCCGCTGTGGGGGCCAGGGTCGGCCCCGGCTGCGCCAGCCTTTGGGCATGGCGCCAGGCACGGCGCAACACGGGGGGCGACCATGCTTCTTCCGGAATGAGCAAGAAGCGCTGCGCCCGCATCGACCGGCCCAGGGCGATCTGGCTGGTGATGACGGCCATGGGAATGGCCAGGGCCAGCGGCACCCCCACGGGCGCCAGCCACAGCAGGGCACCACTGTCGATGGCGCCAATGCCCGCCGCCAGCAACGCTATCACGCCAGTCATGGGGGCCAGCTGCGCCACGGCGTGGCGCCATGGAACGGCTTGCGCTTCGCGGGGCGGAGACTTCCAGTCCAGCGCAATGCCCGTCAGCGCCACCAGCACAAACAGCGAATGGGCCAGCATGCGCACGGGGGCCTGCAGCAGGGCCAGCATGCTTTCGAGCAAGGCGCTTTTCAGCAGGCTCCAGCCGCCGCCATACTGCTGCTGCTCACGCCGCATGAAGATGGCCAGCACCCCCAGTACGCGGGGCAGGAACAGCATGCTCAGCGTCCAGGCCCACAGCGCCAGCAGTTCGGTGGGCAGGATGTGCCAGTCGGTCAGCACGGGCGCGCCAGACACCCACAGGGCGGTGCCCAGCGTCATGAAGGCCAGCCACAGCGGGGCCGACAGGTAGGCCATGGCGCCCGTCACGAACATGGAGCGGTGCACGGGGTGGATGCCGGGCTCGGCCATCAGGCGTGCGTTTTGCAGGTTGCCCTGGCACCAGCGGCGGTCGCGCTGCAGTTCTGCCAGCAGGTCGGGCGGTTGCTGCTCGTAGCTGCCCACCAGGTCGGCCACCAGCCACACGTGGTAGCCCGCGCGGCGCATCAGCGCGGCTTCCACAAAGTCGTGGCTCATGATGCCGCCCGCCAAGCCACCCTTGCCAGGGATGGGCGCGAGCGCGCAGTGCTGCATGAAGGGTTCCACGCGGATGATGGCGTTGTGCCCCCAGTAATGCGATTCACCCAGTTGCCAGAACTGCATGCCGAGCGTGAACAGGCGGCCGGTGACGCGCGAGGCGAACTGCTGCGCACGCGCGTGCAGCGTGACGTGGCCAATGGCTTGCGTGGCCGTCTGGATGATGCCTGCCGTAGGGTTGGCTTCCATGAGCTTGGCCATGGAGACGATGCAGTCGCCGCTCATCACGCTGTCTGCGTCCAGCACCACCATGTAGCGGTAGTCCTTGCCCCAGCGGCGGCAGAAGTCGGCCACGTTGCCGGCCTTGCGGTGGGTGCGGCGCTTGCGCAGGCGGTAGTACACCTGCACCTGCGGCTGCTGCGGGTTGGCAGCCAGTGCCATGCGCAGGTCTTCCCAGGCGGCGCGTTCTGCGCGGGCAATGTCGCTGTCGTAGCTGTCGGACAGCACGAACACGTCAAACGTCTGCCCGTGGCCGGTGGCCGCCACCGATTCGCAGGTGGCGCGCAGCCCAGCAAACACGGTGGCCACGTCTTCATTGCAGATGGGCATGATGATGGCGGTGCGCGCCTCGGGCGACAGCGTGTGGCCCGCCACGCTGCGGGCCGAGAGCGAATGCTTGTCGCCGCGCAGCATGACCCAAAAACCCATCATCCCGGTCATGAAGCCGGACACCACCCAGGCTGAGAGCAGGGCAAACAGGGCGATCTGCCCCCCGCCCAGCCACGCACTTTCATACGCGGGCTGCACCTGGGCAAACAGCACGCTGGCCAGCACTGTGCTGCACAGCACCAGCAGGGCAAAGGTCCAGCGGCGGCGTTGGGCGGCGGCCTGCCAGGGCTGGGCCGGGGCGGCGGGTTCTGCGCCTTCTACTCGGGGTGTGCGGCCTGTCAGCGCGCGTGCCACGCTTTTCCAGAAACCCTGCCACGGCAGCGCAGGCATCGATCCGCGGTGCACCGGTGGGGCTGTCACGCTGTTGGGATGGCGCACTTCGCGCAAAGGGCTGCGCGCAGCGGTGGCCTGCGGGTCCGCGCTGACGAGCGGGGTGTTGTGGGGGTGATGCATCGGCGGCTCCTGTGTCTGCAAACGGGGTGCGCTCGGGCCTACTCGGGAAGAATGACGTGGGTCCATGTTTCGCTCACAGCGTGTTGGAGGTGTTGAAGAAAGGCTCGCAATTCAATGGGCTGGTCTTTGCGCAGGCGCTCCACGCGCAGCGTCATGCGCCACTGGCCGGTGGCCGGGTTGCGGTACACACCGCTTTCCAGCACGCGGCCGTTGGCGTCGCTGGTCACCACTGCTTTGACGGGCGCGTCGGCCTTCAGGTCGTGCAATGCCGGGCCGGTGAAATCGACCACGTACTGCACCTGCGTGCGCAGCGCTTCGGCGCTTTGCTGTGTGTAGCCCACGCCTTTGCGCGACTGCGTGGCCCAGGCGCTGGGTGGGCGTTGCTGCCCAGCCCCTTGGTCGCCCTGCCATGCCAGCTCGTAGCTGACTTCCAGCGGCGTGCCGGGTGCGGGCAACTGCTGGGGCACCCAGTAGGCAACCACGTTGTCATGGGTTTCGTCGGGCGTGGGCAGTTGCACCAGTTCCACACGGCCGGGGCCCCAGGGGTGCAGGGGGCGCACCCAGGCGCTGGGGCGGCGTTCATAGCGGGCCTCCACATCTTCGTAGCTGCTCCACTGCCGGTCGCGCTGCATCAGCCCGAAGCCCTTGGGATTGGTGGTGGCGAACGACGTGACCAGCACCTGCCGGGGGTTTTGGAGCGGGCGCCACAGCCATTCGCCTTCGCCCGTGGCCACCATCAGGCCGTCAGAGTCATGCACCTCGGGGCGGAAGTCGTCCTTGCGCGGCTGGTTTTCACCAAACAGAAACATGCTGGTCAGCGGCGCAATGCCCAGCGTCTTGATGGGGCCTGCGCTGCCGCCGCGCACAAAGATGCGCGCACGCACAGTGGTCACCGTCTGCGCGCCCGGCTGAATGTCGAAGCGGTAAGCCCCGGTGGCGCGGGGCGAATCCATGAGCGCGTACACCGTGGCCTGCGTGTCGCCGGGTTGCGGGCGCACCAGCCAGAACTCGGTAAAGCGCGGAAATTCCTCGCCCTTGCCGCCCACGGTGTCAATGGCCAGGCCCCGGGCCGACAGGCCGTACTGCTGGCCCGCGCCCAGCGCCCGGAAGTAGCTGGCGCCCTGGAAGACCACCAGTTCGTCCTTGTACGCGGGCGAATTCAGGTGGTGGTGCAGCCGAAAGCCTGCAAACCCCAGGTCGCCCCAGCTTTGGGGCTGCACCTTGTTTTTGCCGTAGTCAAAGTCGGCCGTGCGGTAGGGGATGTGGCGCGTGCCTTGGGGCGACACCTCGTTGATGAGCACCGGCTCGCGCTGGTACAGGCCGAGGTGGAAGAACATGGCCTCAAACGGCAACTGCTCGGCACGCCACAAGGCACGTTCGGGGCGCCAGCGAATGTCGCGCACCTGGTCGTAGTTCAGCGCGGCGAGCGCCGGGGGCAGGCGCCCGTTGGCAGCGCTGTAGGGTTGCGCCGCACGCTGCTTGGCCAGTTGGGTGATGTGGTCCAGGTCCACCATCTGCGCGTGTACACCCGAGGCCATGAGCGCGGCACACAGTGCCACGGCACGCAGCCCCACCCGGTGCGGGCGCGAAAAAAAGGAGGAAAAAACAGCTTGCATGCCAGCACTAGGGCAAACCCTGTGCCAGCTTGAAAAAATGCTTTTAAATCAACGGTTTGAATGCACTGAAACGTGTAAAAAATTGTGCAGGTACGTGCCAAGGGCCCTGAAGGCGGCTGGATGCCGCGTTTTTGTCGCCTGCAGGCGACGCTTTGCCCCGTGCGGGGCGCAAAATCTTTGCAAATCAGGTACTTACTCTTGTCGCTCATCGGCGACATCGTCGCCAATGGCGCCGTCCGCCTTGAACTGGCCGGGCGTGAGTGCGTGTTTTTGCAGCAGCCGATAAAACTCGGTGCGGTTGCGCTGGGCCAGCCGTGCAGCGTCGGCCACGTTGCCGTCGGTCATCTTGAGCAGGCCCACCAGGTATTCGCGCTCAAACCGTTGCCGGGCTTCGGCAAAGCTCAGCACCTGGGCCGACGGAATGCGCAGGGCCCGCTGCACCAGCGACAGCGGCACCAGCGGCGAGGTGGACAGCGCGCACACCTGCTCGACCACGTTGTAAAGCTGGCGCACATTGCCGGGCCAAGCCGCGGTGGTCAGGGCCTTGAGGGCTTCAGGCGCAAAGCCAGACAGGCGCTTGTCGTATTTGTGGGCCAGCTTGTCCAGAAAGTGGTTGGCCAGCAGCGCGATGTCTTCGCGCCGCTCTGCCAGGGTGGGCAGCAGCAGCGTGACGACGTTGAGCCGGTAGTACAGGTCTTCGCGGAACTGGCCTGCGGCCATGGCGGCTTCCAGATTGCGGTGCGTGGCCGAGATGATGCGCACGTTGATCTGGATGGACTGGCTCGCGCCCACGGGCCGAACGGCCCGCTCCTGCAGCACCCGCAGCAGCTTGACCTGCAGCGCGGGCGGCATGTCGCCAATTTCGTCCAGCAGCAGCGTGCCGCCATCGGCCGCCTGGAACAGGCCCTTGTGGTTGCTCACGGCGTCGGTGAACGCCCCTTTGACGTGGCCGAACAGTTCGGATTCGAGCAGCGCTTCGGGAATCGCGCCGCAGTTCACCGCCACAAAGGGCTTGGAGGCGCGAGGGCTTGCGCGGTGGATGGCCTGGGCCAGCAATTCCTTGCCCGAGCCGCTGTCGCCCAGCAGCAGCACGCTCGCATCGGATTGCGCCACCATGAACGCTTCGGACAGCACATCGGTCATGCGGGCCGAGCGGCTCACGATATCGGCACGCCACGCCTGGTTGTCATGCGCCTGGTGCACTGCAGGGGCGCTCAGGGCCAGGGCCTCGGCCACTTTTTCCAGCAGTTCCTTGCCGTCATAGGGCTTGGTGGGGTAGGTGAACACACCGCGCGCGGTGGCCTGCACTGCATCAGGAATGGTGCCGTGCGCAGTGAGCAGGATGACGGGCAGCGAGGGGTGGCGCGCGTGCACTTCGTCAAACAGCGCCAGGCCATCCTTGCCGGGCAGGCGTACGTCGCTCAGCACCAGCTGCGGCCGGGCAATGTCGAGCTGGGCCAGGGCCGCCTCGGCCGAGCCCACAGCCACCACTTCGTGCCCCGCCGCCTTCAGGCGCAGCGAGAGCAGGCGCAGCATGTCGGCATCGTCGTCCACCACCAGGATGCGGTGCTGGGCCGGGCGTGATGGGGGCGTGGAGGAAGGCATGGCGTGGGGGTCAGGGTTTGGTGCCGTTGCCCGCGCTGCTGGCGCCAGCAGCGGGCGAGGAGGGCGATACGGTTGCAGGCGCGGGGCGTGTTTGCAGGCTGCGTTCGATGGCGCGCACGGCTTCGAGCCGCTCGCTCAGCTGGTCGTTGCGGCGCTGGGCATCGCGCAGTTGCTGGCCTTGCCGCTCCAGTTGTTCCTCCAGCCGCCGCTGGTGCGTCAGCCGCGCTTCCAGCAACCGGGCCAGGGGGTGCAGCTCCTGCGCGTTGGCGTCGGCCAAGGTGCGCTGCACCAGGCCCAGCGCGCGGGCCGTGTCTGCGGGCTGTCGGGTCTGGGTCAGCAGCAGTGCCAGCCGCAGGTGGCGGGCGGGCTTGGTGTCGTCGGGCACCGAGAGGCGGGCCATCTCGCGCGCCAGGGTGGTGGCGCTGGCGTCAAGCGCGCGGTCGGCATAGGCCAGCGTGTCGCGCAGCAGGTCTTTGGCGGGGGATGCGGGCTCTTCCAGCTCGGGCAGGGCCGGCTCTGGCGGCGTGGGCGCTGGCGTCCGGTTGGCCTCTGCCGTGGCCGCTGGTGGTGCCACCTCGATCGCTTCGGCCGCTTGCGGCTGCGGGGCTGAGGTGGCGCAGCCGGCCAGCACCGCCACGCACAAGGCCACCCCCCACAGCAGAGGGTGGCGCGGCGTGTGGCGGGGGTGGGTGGCTTCAGGATGCATCAGGGAGTTCGATTCGGAAAAAAGAGTGGGGCGCTTCGCCCAGCAGGTGCACGCGCCCGCCGTGGGCATGGATGTATTCCTGCACGATGGATAGCCCGATCCCGGTGCCGCGCACCGCGTTTTCTGGCTGGCGTTCACCACGGAAGAAGGGCTCGAACACATGGGCCTTGTCTGCCGGGGCCACGCCGGGCCCCTGGTCGGACACGTCAATCAGCACCGCACCGGACGCGCGCGAAACGGCCAAGCGTACCCTACCCTGTTCGGGCGAAAAGCGAATGGCGTTGGACAGCAGGTTGCCCACGGCCGAGGCGATTTTTTCGGGGTCCAGCTGCAAGGTGGTGCGCTCGCCGCTCACCTCCACCCGCAGCTGGCGGGCCTGCCACTGCAGGCGTTGGCTTTCCACCAGATCTTCCAGCAGGCCGATGAGTTCGGTTTCGCGCCGCTGCAACTGGCGGGCTTCAAACGCCGCCGCGTTGAAACGCAGCAGCGCTTCGATCTCGCTTTGCAGCACCAGCGTGTTCTGGTGCAGGATCTGCGCCACTTCCTTCTGGCCCTCGGTCAGCTCCCCGGTCACACCGTCTTGCAGCAGGGCCACGCCTTCGCGCAGCGCGGCCAGCGGGGTTTTGAGTTCGTGCGACACATGGCGCAAAAAGCGCGCCTTGTCGGCATCCAGCTCCAGCAGCCGCAGGCGCAGCCATTCCAGCTGCTGGCCCACGCGGCGCACGTCGGCCGGGCCGGTGATGGCCACGGGCCGCTCCAGCTGGTTCTCGCCCAGGCGGCGAATGGCGCGTTCCAGCCGCTTGAAGGGCCGCGCCAGCCACACGCCCAGAGACAGTGCCAGCACCAGGGCCAGCACGATGGCGCCCAGCAGCTGGTGCGTGACGGCTTCGCGGCTGGCCTGCACCATGGCGTCGAGTTCGCTGCTCTTGCGCGCGTTGAGTTCCTGCACCGCCTGGCTGATGGCCGCTTGCAGGTTGTCCAGCGCCACAAATTCATCGGCCACGCTGCGTTCGTGCTCCAGCGACAAGCCGGGCGGCGCGCGCAGCAGCTCGTGCACGGTGTCCATATGGCTGCGCCACTGCCGGGCGTGCTCGGGCGGCAGCCCCGCGTCTTCCAGCTGCTGCACCAGGCGCCGCGCATCGGCCGCCATGTCGTCAAAGCTCTGGCGCAGTTGTGCATCGCCCAGCACCAGTGACTGGCGCGCTGCACGCTCCAGCGCCTGGCCCCGCTGGTTCAGGGTTTGCGCGGCCACGTTCAGGGCCGCTGCCTGTGCGGCGCTGGCCTGGCTTTCGGTCATCAGCGCTTCCAGCGTGAACAGCGTGCGCAGCGCACTGGTGCCCAGCAAGCCCGCGATCAGCAAGAACGCGAGCAGTAGCAGTTGCTGGAAGGACGGGCCGTAATGCCGGGCCTTGGCGGCGCTGGTGGCTTCCTGGGCCATGGCCGTGAGGGGCAGGCGGTGAAAGTCAGGCGGTGAGGGGGGCGCCCTCGCGCACCAGCACCTCGCCGCGCAGGGTGTAGGCCTTGGCTTCGGTGATGGTCACATCCACCATCTGCCCCACCAGGCGGGGCTGGCCGGCAAAGTTGACCACGCGGTTGCATTCGGTGCGGCCCATCAGCTCGCCGGCGTCGCGCTTGGAAGCGCCTTCCACCAGAATGCGCTGCACCGTGCCCACACGGCTTTCGCTGATGGACTTGATGTTGGCGTTGATGACGCTCTGCAGATGCTGCAGCCGGCGCAGCTTCACGTCGTGCGGCGTGTCGTCGTGCAGGCCTGCGGCGGGCGTGCCAGGGCGGGGGCTGAAGATGAAGCTGAAGCTGTTGTCGAAGTGAATGTCGTCGATCAGCTTCATCATCTTGTTGAAGTCGTCTTCCGTCTCGCCGGGGAAGCCCACGATGAAGTCGCTGCTCATGGCCAGGTCGGGGCGGATGGCGCGCAGCTTGCGCACCGTGCTCTTGTATTCCATGGCGGTGTAGCCGCGCTTCATGGCCATCAAAATGCGGTCGCTGCCGTGCTGCACGGGCAGGTGCAGGTGGCTGGCCAGCTTGGGCAGCTTGGCGTAGGCCTCGATCAGCCGGGGTGTGAACTCGTTGGGGTGGCTGGTGGTGTAGCGGATGCGTTCGATGCCGGGAATGTCAGACACATATTCCAGCAGCAGCGCAAAGTCGGCAATCTCGGCCGTGCCACCCATCTTGCCCAGGTAGGCGTTCACGTTCTGGCCCAGCAGGGTGATTTCCTTCACGCCTTGGTCTGCCAGGCCCGCCACTTCCACCAGCACATCGTCAAACGGGCGGCTCACCTCTTCGCCACGGGTATAGGGCACCACGCAGTAGCTGCAGTATTTGCTGCAGCCTTCCATGATGGACACAAAGGCCGATGCGCCCTCCACGCGGGCGGGCGGCAGGTGGTCGAACTTTTCAATCTCGGGGAAGCTGATGTCCACCTGCGGCTTATCCAGCTGCTCGCGCTGGTTCAGCATCTCTGGCAGGCGGTGCAGAGTTTGCGGGCCAAACACCACGTCCACATAGGGGGCGCGCTTGATGATTTCGGCGCCTTCCTGGCTGGCCACGCAGCCGCCCACGCCAATCTTCACGCCGCGTGCCTTCAGGTGCTTGATGCGGCCCAGGTCGCTGAAGACCTTCTCTTGCGCCTTTTCGCGCACCGAGCAGGTGTTGAAGAGGATGAGGTCGGCCTCGTCCACGTTCTGGGTGGGCTCGTAGCCTTGGGCGGCGTTGAGCACGTCGGCCATCTTGTCCGAGTCGTACTCGTTCATCTGGCAGCCGAAGGTTTTGATAAAGACTTTTTTGGCCATGGCAATTTCAAAAATAGCAAGCAAACACCGCTGCCCACGGGGCGCGGTGACTGAGGGTGGGGTGGCCCCAAGGATCCTGAGGGGCCGAAACGCCGCCGCAGGTGCGGCAGCCGGACTCGTTACTTCAGAACGTTGTCCGTGGTGATGTTGGTGGGTGCAGGGCTCTTGCCCTTGAGCGGCTTGGCCGCCTCGGCTTCGCTCAGGATCCAGGCCGCGTGCAGCATGCCGGTGCTGGTTTCAAGCACGTAGTTGACCTTGTACGTCTGGCCGATCACGGTGTGGCGTTGCACCAGTGTGTTTTGCGGGCTGAACAGGCGCATGCCAGGGGCCATGCGGATGTCGCGGCTGTTGAGGCGCGCCTCTTGCACCCCCAGGATGGTCAGCGTGCCGCGCTCTGCCGCATCAGGAAAGTTGCGCACGGCGCCCAGCGGGTTGACCACTTGCGCCTGGGCGGGGGGCAGTGCCGCAATGCTTGCGGCGCCTATCAGCGCTGCGGCCGCCAGCTGGGTGCGCCAGCGGCGGCGCAGGGCCCCGCGTGCCGTGGGTTGGGCAACTGCGTGGGAAGGGGGGCAAAAGGGTGTGTTCATGGGGGGCAGCAATTCGTGGTGTACATCCAGGGGCTGGGTGCGCGATTTTACGGCTTGGCCCCGTTCATACCCGCCAGGCGGGCAGCTCCCAGTTGCGCCACAGCGCCAAACCCCGCAGCCCGGCCGTGATCAGCACGCACGCCAGCAGGGGGCTGACCACGGTGCCTTCCACCTGGCGCAGCGCCACATCGGCCCAGCCGCCGGCAAAGGCGCACAGCGCATAAGGGCGGTGGTCGTTGAAGGCCTGCGGCACCTCGTTGCACAGCACATCGCGCAGCACGCCGCCAAACACGCCGGTGGTCACCCCCATCATCACGGCAATCAGCGGGGGCATGCCCACAGCGGCGGCAATGTCCACCCCCACGGCAGCAAACAGGCCCAGGCCGATGGCGTCGGGCAGCAGCATGGCGCGCTCGGTGGGTTGAAAGTGGCGCTGGCGCATGAACAGCATGGCCGCCATGCTCAGCCCCAGAATGCCCCAGACAAACTCGGTGTGGCGCACCCAGAAGAAGGGGCGCTGATCCAGCAGCAGGTCGCGCAGCGTGCCCCCGCCAAAGGCCGACACAAACGCCACCACGCACACGCCCACCGCGTCAAAGCGCTTGCGCGCCGCCATCATCACGCCCGACAGGGCAAAGGCCACGGTGGCAGCCACTTCCAGCGCCAGGCGCAACAGTTCAATCCAGGGGGCATCGGTCCATTTCATGCCCGCGATTGTCGTGCGTCGCTGCGGCGCGTGGGCCTGCCTAGCGGGTGTGTGGGTGGTTTTGCTATTTAATTGATAGCTGTTTGCGCTTTATGGATAAACGCTAGCCTGTTTTTATCTAAATTATTAGCGTTGGCAGGCCCGCTGCCTTCACCCCTTCATGTCCCGGGCACGCCGCTCCCACTCCCCAAACTCCAGCGGCCGGATCCCAAACCGCACGGCGTTTCCGGCGTGCAGCGCGCCAAACTCGGCCAGCGCCAGTTGCACAAAATGCGCGTGGTCGGCCGCTGCAACGGAAGCTGGCATCCTGCTTGTCACCGCCTGCTCTGTGGGCGCATCCCCCTGCCGCACGATGGCCGCAATCACCTCCGCTAACGCCTGCCGATGCCGTAGCCGAAAAATGTCCGGCGGCACCAGGTTCTGCTGCACGGCCACGTACTGCTGGCACGACCGTTCATAAGCCCACACAAACACATCGCGCAGCAGGTCTACGCGGTTGAGTTCGTACACGCCCAGCATGCCGTCCACATACGCTTGCTGCGGTACGTCGATGAACGACAGCGGGCACAGGTTGTGGCGGATGAAGGGGATGTTGGCGGCCAGGCGTGAGACGCGTTTGTTCACGTCCTCAAACGGCTGCAGATACGGCAGGTGCACCATCAAGAAGAAGGCTTGCTCGAACGGGTCGGTGATCTCGGCGGCCATTTGCGTGACGATGCCGAAGAGTTCTTCGAGCCGCTGGGGCAGCGCGATGGGCCGATAGACGCTGCCGCCAATCTCCACCGCGCGGCGGCGAATGCGGCCCACGGCGGTGGGGTCGGCCATCAGGCCGTCGGACAGGAAGGCGTGCAGCGCGATCAGCGTGTCGGTGTGTACGCGGGCGTTTTCGGGGCTGAGCACCAGGTATTCGATGGCCTGCTTGTGGTTCAGGATCATCTGGGTTTCCAGCGCGTTTTTGCCTTCGGCGGCCTGGCCGTATTCGATCAGGCGCTCGGTGTCGAGGCGGCTGTAGGTGTTGCCTTCAAGGTGGGACGAAGCCCAGGACAGGTCAATGAGCAGGCGGCTGAGGATGTCTTTGGCAAAGGTGCCCGCAGGGGTTTGATCTGCCGGTGAGCGGCCCAGGCTGTGCAGTTGTTCGCGCAGGCCCGGCGGCAGGTAGGCCGTGTGGTTGGGGTGGTATTGCGACACAAAGTCCAGCTGGTAGCCCACTGGTTTGCGCAGGTGGCGGGGCTGGGAGATAGCAGTGCGGATGTCTTCGCCCTCTGTAGAGGTAGGGACGTAGTCTGCGGTGCTGGGGGCTGCTGCCACCGCTGGAGTGACGACTGGAGACGGCTGCGCAGAGGTGCCTGGCAACGATAGGCGGTGGTAGCGGGTGGCCCGCCCCTCGCCGCGCACCGCTATGCGCTGCTGCTCCACCAGCAACGCCAAGCGGCGCTGCAGCGTGCGACGCGCGGTGGTGTGGCCTGGCTGCTGCATGAGGGGCATGAGGGTTTCAACGCTCACCTCGGTGGGGTGGGCGTTGATCCATTCGGCGAGTTGGTCCAGCGCTTGGGATGGCGTGGGGCGGGGCATGCTCGGGGCTCCTGGTGGCGCGAATCGGAATCGCGCCAAATAAAGTGGCGCGAAAAGATTTTACGCGCCAAATAAAGTGGCGCGAAAGCAGTTTGCGCGCCACTTTAGGGGCCTACTTTCTCTGTGCATGCCTTGGCCAGGGCATGACAGCGCGGTTTTAGGCTTCTGAATTGCTATGAAATAAATAGCTGTTAGCGCTTGTTTTATAAGGATTGCAGGCCAATTGGCAGCAGCACAGTGCCCAGCGCCACCACGCAGCCCACCACCCCCAGCCCGCCCAGCCGTGGGGTCCACAGGCGGGTGGCTGCGGGCCACTGGTTCATGGCGAGCACCAGGGCGCCGCCCAGCACCATCCAGGCGGCAGCGACTAGGGCGATGGCATCCACCCACTGGCCTGTGGCCAGGGCGGTGCAGCCTTGCAGTAGCAGGGTGGCTAGTGCCACGGTGCGGTGGAAGAGGCTGCGGGGGGCATCGGCAGGCTCGCCCCACGCACGGGTCGATGTGGCGCGTGCCCAGGCCGACAGCCCCAGTAGCGAGGCCAGCACGGCGCTCAGGTGTGCGAAGTCGGCCAGGGTCATGCGGTGCTTTCGTTGCCAGGGCTGGGGGTTGCGCTGGGGCTGGGGCGAGGCGCATCCCCCCGGTGCCGTGCTGAGCCCAGGCGCGTGTGCACTGCCATGGCTTTTCCCACCGTCCACAGGGGCTGCCATAGGCACAGCGCGGCGGCTACGGCCCACTGCGGCAGGCCCGATTTGCAGGCCAGGCCCGCATAGGCAGCGCCCGCCAGCAGCCACAGTGCGGCGGCCCAGCGGAGCCACCAGTGCCGCAGCGTGGCCGCTGGCAGCGTCAGGAAAAAAGCGACGAGCAAGCCAGCCATGCCAGAGGAGCGAGTCGCGCCCGTGGCCACGATATGCCCCAGCCGGAAGGACTCCAGCGCCAAGGCTGCTGCCACCACAAAAGGCCAGTGGGGCCAGCCAGCCATGCGCTGCCACCACGGGGCGCGGATGGGGGGGGCTGCCATTTCTTCTGTTGCAGCTGCTGTTGCCGCGCCTGCTGCAGCTCCCGCCACAGCGCTCGCCGCTTTGCCTGCAGCCCGAGGCGCATGGATGCGCGCAGGGGTAACCACTGCTGCCAGCCCAGCGCACGCCAGCGCACAGGCGCCCAGGCCTGCCAACAGGGCGCCCGCCAGCGAGGTGCCCAGCACCAGCCCGCCCAGCCCCAGGGCCAGCAACGCGGCCCCGGCGGCCCCCATGGCTACGCGCCACAGTGGCAGTGGGCGCAGTGCCACCCCGGCGGCAGACAGCGCCAGCCACAGGCCTATCAACACCCACACCGTCCAGACGGGGCGCTGCGCGAGGGCAGGCCAGTGCGCAGGAACAGGTGCCAGGTGCAGTGCCATGGCCCCCACCATTGCGGCGGCCAGGGTGGCGTGCAGCGCCAGGTAAAAGCGGGTGGGGCGGTTCATGGGGCTGTGCGGGTGTGGTGCGCAGTCAGGGCGATGTGCCGGGGGGGCAACAATCAGGGCGCGGCAGCGTCTGCCGTGGCGCGTACAGCGGGCCGCGCTGCCTGCGCAGTCCCGGCGGTGCGGCGGCGCTGCTGGCGCGAATCCAGCCAGATCAGGGTGCCAGAGAGGGACAAGAACGCGGGCGTCATGCCCAGCACAAAGTACAGCCACTTCAGCGTGAGCCCGCCAAAGTCGCCAAAGTGCAGCGGCTCCATCAGGCCATTGAACTGCGACCAGAACCCTTGGGTGCGCGGGTCGTGCACGCGGGTGATGGCGCCGGTGGCGGTGTTGGCCTCAACCCTGGCGGTGCTCAGCAAATGCCCTTGCAGGCTGCCGGTGAAGGCCACGCTGGCGCTGGCCGTGCCCCAGCGCTGCAGCGATGCATAGCGCGCCTGCAAGCCCGGTGCTGCTTGCTGTGCGGCGGCGTACAGCGCATCCAGCGACAGCATGGGCGCCGGGGCTGCCGCTGCGGCTTTGCGAGAGGCCGCTGCGCCGTCGGCCGTTGCCAGCGGTGTGGATGCGGGTGCGGTCAGGTACTTGAAGCTCTGCTCAAACAGCGGCGCCAGCCCCATCCAGGCGCCCGTGCCCGCGATCAGGATGTGAAAGCCCAGGCCCCAGATGCCCACGCATTTGTGCAGGTCCGACATCACCACGCGCAGGCTGCGGCCCCAGCGCTGCGTGAACAGCTCGGCCAGGATCTTGCGGTGGATGACGATGCCCGTGGCAATCAGCACCAGCATGGCCGCGCCGAGGAAGCCCACGATCCAGCGTGGCCCGAAGAACAGAAACACATGCAGCATGCGCAGGTACTGGCCGAGCTGGCTGTCCACCGGGCCTACCACCGCGCCGGTGTCCGCCCGCAGCGCCACCTTGGTGCGGCTGGCAGCCGGTGCGCCAGCCTCGCGGACAAAGGCGAAGTAGTGCGGGTTGATGGTGTCGGGCAGCTGGATGGTCTCCACCGTGGCGCCCGGGTAGCGGGTGTGCAATTGGGCCAGCACGGCGTCCAGCGGTGCGGGCTTGTCAGCACGCGGCAGCTGCGCCAGCGACGGGTTGGCCCACAGATCGATCTCGTTCTTGAACACCACCACCGAGCCCGAGAAGCACACGATGAACATCAGCAGCCCCGTGACGATGCCCGCCCAGGAGTGCAGGACAAAAAGGCGGTTCAGGGTGCGCTGGCTGGTCATGGGTGGCTTGCGGGCAGGGGCGGTGGGGGCTGGATCAGAAGAAGTACGTCAGCCCCACGCTGAAGTTGCGCGGCAGCGAGGGCGACACCACGTTGGCGTTGATCGCGCCGTCGTAGTACGCCTTGTTGAAAACGTTCTTCACGCCGGCCGTCACGCGGTAGTTGTCGCCCGCGTAGCTGATGGAGGCGTCGGCCACCACATACGACGGCAGCGTGAAGGGGTACGAGCCGATCTGCTCGCTCACATAACGCCCGCCCGCGCCCAGCGTGATGCGCGGGTACTGCGGCAGCTTGTAGGTGGCCCAGGCCGTGAGCGTGTGGCGCGGCGTGAGCAGAAGCGGCTTGCCCACGATGGCGGCATTGGTGTCGCGCGTGACCTGGGTCTGCGTGTAGGTGTAGGCGCTGGTCAGCTTCCAGCCGTTCTTCAGGTCCGCGCCCAGCTCCATCTCCAGCCCGCGTGCGCGCTGCTGGCCGGTCTGCACGCTAAAACCGGTGTTCGCCGGGTCGGCGGTGGTCACGTTCTCGCGCACCAGGTCAAACACGGCGAGCGCGCCGGTGAGCTGGCCACCGGGTGCCTCGTACTTCACGCCTGCTTCCCATTGCTTGCCTGTCTCTGGCACAAAGGGCGTGCCGCCAAACGTCAGGCCCGATACCGGCAAGAACGATTCGCCATAGCTGCCGTACGCTGCCCAGCCGGGCTTGAACTCGTACACCAGCCCGGCCGACAGCGTGGTGGCGCTGTCCTTCTGGCGCGTCTGCGTTTTGGCCACGCGGTTGTTCGTGTCGTTGGTAGACCAGTCGCGCCGCAGGCCCACCAGGGCCGTCCAGCCCTGGCCGAACTTGATCTGGTCCTGCGCATACAGTCCGGCCACAGTGAGCTTGGAAGGCGCATCGCTGGTCAGTGCCTCGGGGCAGGTGGCCTGCATGCCATACACCGGCGCGAACAGGTCGAGTGCGCCGATGCGGCAGGTGCGGCTGGCCAGCAGGCTGGTGCCGCTGCGCACATCCAGGCCCGTGACCAACTGGTGCTTCACGCCCAGCGCTTCAAAGCGCGACAGCAGCGAGGTGTCGGTGGCCAGCAGGTCGTAGTCCATGTACTGGCGCGAGGCCTGGCGGTTCTGCAGGCGCTGGTTGGCCTGCAGCGCCTGGTTGGAGACAACGTTGCCCGTACCCTTCTCGGTCTCGTAGCGCACGTTCTGGCGGAAGGTCATGGCATCCGATACGCGATGCTCCAGCGCGTAACCCACCGTGGTGCTCTCCACGTCATACACACCAAAGCGGGGATCGCCCGTGAACATCGTGCGCGGCAGCGTGCCGTTGCGGTTGGGCAGCAGCGTGCCGTAGGGCGTGATGCCCTGCTGGCGCATCCATTCGCTTTGACTGTAAGTGGCGAACAGCACGAGGTCGGTCTGTGCCCCCAGGTCGATGGACAGCGACGGCGCAAACCAGCGGTCTTTGCGGTAGACGAACTGTGTCGGGTCGTCGGCGTTGGAGACTTGCGCATTGATGCGCAGCGCCGTCTTGCCCGATTCGGACAGTGGTCGGTTGATGTCGGCCTGCAGCGTGCGCTGGCCGAAACTGCCCACCTCCACGCCCACTTCGTTGATCGCGTCCTTCTTGGGCCGCTTGCTCACTGCATTGACGATGCCACCGGGCTGCACCTGGCCATACAGCACCGACGCCGATCCCTTGAGCACCTCAAACCGCTCGTAGCCGTAGGGCTGCAGCTTGGCCCACATGCCCGGGCTTTGCACCAGCCCATCGACCAGGATGGATTCGGTGGAACGAAAGCCGCGGATGTTGAGGTCGTCAAATCCCCGGCGCCCAAAGTTGACGGGGCTCACCCCCGCCACCGTCTGCAGCGCCTGCTGCACATTGGTGATCTGACGCGACTCCATCTGCTCACGCGTGACCACACTGACCGACTGCGGGGTTTCCAGCCGCCGCATGGGCGCTTTGCTCGCGGTCTGCGCCTCCACGGGCGCAAAGCCCATGTCTTTTTCGGTGCTGGCGTTGATTCGGACTTCTTGGAGCTGGGGGGCCGCCGCAGCCGGATCGGCGGCAGGTGCGTTGGGTTGCTGCGCCATGGCCGCGTGCGCGAGGCACAGGGCCAGTGGAGTCAGGGTGAAGAGTGTGGCCTGGCGAGCTGACGGGCGTGAGGACGAGCGAAAACTGGCGAGCGAGGAGCGCGGCGACACCGCACGCGAGGGCTGAGAAGACATGGGAGTCCCGGTGGAAGAGAGTTGACAAACGCTGGGGTGCGCTGGCTCGCGTTACGTTTCGGGACGCTGGCTGGCAGGAGGGATGGATTGTAATGCGAATGGTTATCGTTTGGTGAGTCTGAAGGTTGAGTGAATGGCGCAGTGCGTCTAGGAGTGGTCGCGCCAGCCCCATTTTTCCGATTGACTTCCGGGGCGTCGAATGTGAAGTTGTCGCGAGTTCTTGCTCAGTTACGCTTATGCCGCTTGGCTACGCCTTAATGAATACATCCCGCAGCAGGTCCACGTGGTTGAGTTCGCACACCCTCCAGCATGGCATCCCACGACATTGGGCACAGGTTGTGGCGGGTGAATGGGGTGTCGGTGGCCACTCGGCAGCAGTTGTCCAGCTCTTCGCGTGGCTCGAGGTGGACCCGTACGATGTTTCTGGCGGCGCCATTTGAAATCGCGCCAAATAAAGTGGCGCGAAAGCTGTTTGCGCCACTACAGCGCCGGCTTTCTGTGCATGCCCGGGTCACAACCCCACGGTACGGCCTTGGGTGTTGGCTAGCTATCAAATGAATAGCTGCCAGCGGTTGGTAGATAAGCGCTATGGCCCGCTGCACGAATCACCGCGCCGTGTGCATTTGCGCAATCGGCGGTCTGCGGCGTAGCAAATACTCGCAATAGCTACGGCTATTGCTGCGGTTTTGCGCCTTGCAGCCCGTCCCGCTCCGCAATGCACACTTAACGCTCGATTCGTGCAGTGGATCCCTAGTGTGGTGTCTCAAAAATAGATAGAACTATTTTGACCGGTGTTGGTCGAATCAGCTTCCTTATAGGAGACTACGCTGATGGCCCACCCTGGACGCCCCGCCACGAAGCTGCAGATCACCGATGCCGAGCGCGCAGAGCTGCATGCGCGACTGCGCG
>VFQO010001209.1_pt1 | contig 20999 bp, 11 predicted proteins | sample 3512331 | NCBI WGS metagenome assembly VFQO01 (sample SAMN10412371, study PRJNA504923) | tailings metagenome | isolation source: Replicate 3 from Balatoc abandoned mine | place: Philippines: Itogon, Benguet | collected 2017-08-28 | reverse complement strand
TTTCCCATGCAACATTTTCCCTCGAAAAATGTTGCACTTCAAATTTGAGCGCGCCAAGCATATTAAAGTATGTGCTTAGCCCAAAACCCTTGCAGACACGCCGAGTAGCACAGAATTTATGGAGGTAGTCGGCAATCGACTGTTTGAATCCCGCAACAAGCCACGTTTTATGTGGCTTGTAAGGTTGAGTTTCGATTGCCGTCCATCAATCCGAGCAACGCAGGATTTAAGTGTCTGAGGGTAGCGTTTCACAACCGACTTAGTGCTTTAGCACTTAGGGACGGGTATTCTTTGGTTTCTTTCTTTTGGCTAAGCAAAAGAAAGAAACTCGACTGTCGGGCGAGACCGATAAGGTTTTGAGTATTCTGTTACCAAGGACTAACTCATCGATTGCGCATAAAATCAGCCACACCATACAACTGTGTGGCTAATTTTTTCATTAAATCCTCATCATAGCCAAGCTGATGCATGGCTCTGATCATGCAGTACATCCACTGATCACGCGCAGATTCGTCAATCGGAAACGGCATATGACGCGCGCGTAGCATGGGATGTCCATAACGCTCAATATAGAGCTGCGGACCACCGGTCCAGCCGGTTAAAAACATAAAAAGCTTTTCACGTGCAGAAGTTAAATCCGCTTGGTGCATGTCGCGGATAGGTTTAGCTTTGGGATCGCTATCCATGATGTCGTAAAACGCTTCTACCAACTGACGCACATTGGCTACACCCGTTTCATCGCCACCCAGCAGCTCAAAAAACGTACGTTTATCGCTGCCTGCTTCTTCGATCTTATCCAGCATATGGGTCAAGCGATGAAAGGTTTGACTAAGCTGGCCGCCAGTTTGGCGCGATCTCTCGCTTCGTCTATATCTTTACCGGTAGCCAAAGCCACTCCCATGCGGCGCTTTACAAATGCCTCTGGTTTACCAAACAAACGAATATCTGCACTGGGCACGCTCAACGCTTTTTCCACACCTTCATAAGCCAGCTGCTTGGTTTCGTGCCCGCCATAAATCACGGCGCTCGCAGCTGGGTCGCGCAAACTGACATCCACCGGCAAGCCTAAAATCGCGCGTGCATGCAAGTCGAATTCGCTGAAACGCTGACTGGCCATGGTCACCATGCCGGTGTCATGCGGACGCGGGCTGACTTCGCTGAACCAGACTTGATCACCTTTAATAAACAACTCTACACCGAACAAACCCAAACCGCCTAAACTGTCTGTGACGGCCTTGGCAATACGTTTAGATTCCTCCAGCGCTTTCGCATTCATCGGCTGCGGCTGCCAGCTTTCTACATAATCACCGTTCTTCTGCACGTGTCCAATCGGGTCGCAAAAATAGGTACTGATGACACCATCGGCATTTTTGGCACGTACCGTGAGCAATGTGATTTCATAATCGAAATCAATCTGCCCTTCCACAATCACCACACCCTGATTCACGCGACCGGCAGAGGCTGCATAATCCCATGCGGTTTTCACCTCGATGGGCTGAGTAATGCGGGATTGACCTTTGCCTGAGGAAGACATGGTAGGTTTAATGAAGCATGGGTAACCGATACCTGCATCAATCGCTGCTTGCAATTCTGCTTCACTCTTGGCAAAAGCATAAGGCGAAGTTGGCAGTCTTAACTCTTCCGCAGCTAATCGGCGAATGCCTTCACGGTTCATCGTCAACTGCACGGCCTTCACAGTGGGAATCACGGTGGCGATGCCCGCTGACTCTATGTCTGCCAGAGTAGCGGTATTGAGCGCTTCAATTTCCGGCACGATTAAGTGCGGTTTTTCCTGCGCAATCAAGTTACGCAAGGCTAGATCATTGGTCATGTCGATCACATGCGCGCGATGCGCCACTTGATGTCCGGGTGCATTTTCATAACGATCTACCGCAATCACTTCTACACCCAAACGCTGCAGCGCGATAATGACTTCTTTGCCGAGTTCACCGCTGCCAAGCAGCATGACACGGGTTGCGTTAGAGCTAAGAGGGGTACCAATTTGCATAACATTCTTCCAGTTTCAGATTGCCTGAATCATAACATGCACGACTTTTTTAAGAAATTTGAAGATGTTAATAAACTGTGAATAATAAAATATCTATCAATGCTTAATCTGATGTTTATCCATGCGATAGCGCATGGTCATACGCGTAATGCCCAGCTTGCGCGCAGCCTCAGAAACATTATTACGAGTTTCTGCAAGCGCCTGCAGCAAAATCGCTTTTTCTGCGGCATCTAATGCAGATTGATTGCTGTCATCATTCACTGCAGTGTCTGCAACACGATAAATCGGCAGCGCCAAATCAGCCTCGGTCACCACATGGTTGTGACAGAGCAAAATGGCGCGGCTAACCTGATGGCGCAGTTCGCGCACGTTACCGGGCCAAGTATAGGTTTCTATCATGCGTTTTGCCGCTTCGGTAAAGTCCGGCATCGGCAAACCATAACGTCTAGCTGTTTGTGTAGCAAAGTGTTTTGCCAGCAGCATCAGGTCTGAAGTACGCTCACGCAAGGGTGGCATATGAATATTCATGACGTTCAAGCGGTAATACAAGTCCTGCCTGAACTTGCCCTGTAATGCCATTTCATGCAAGTCGCGATTGGTAGCGGCAATAAAGCGTGCAGGCACGGCACGCTCTTTAGTGGAGCCGAGACGACGCACGACACGACGTTCCAGCACATTCAGTAACTTGGCTTGCAATGTGAGCGGCAATTCGCCGATTTCATCAAGAAATAATGTGCCATCTTCTGCGGCCTCTATCAAACCAGGACGCGTCGCTGTTGCACCGGTAAATGCGCCCTTCTCATGCCCGAACAACTCGCTTTCGATGAGCTCCGATGGTAGTGAGGCACAATCTACATGCACAAAAGGTTTGTCAGGATGTCGCGAAGATAAGTGCAGCAGGCGTGCCGCCACATCTTTACCTGATCCGGTTTCGCCATTAATCAGTACTGTGGGTGGTACCGCATCATTTGAAACCAGCTGGGCAATACGCTGAATTTGCGTACGCACACCTTGCATGGGGAGACTCTCACCCAACAACTCCACACCTTCAATTGCGTGTGCGTTGCGCTGACGCGAGTAATCGAGGCTATTGTTCTGGTGGGCTAATGACTCTGCCTTTTGAATTGAAATCATCAATTCATCAAGGTCTATCGGTTTTTTAAGATAATCAATCGCACCCTGCCTCATGGCATTCACAGCATCACTGATTTCACCGTGTGCCGTCATCACAATCACCATCGCGTTTTTGGCCACAAAATAAGGCAGCAAGTCTAGGCCGTTGCCATCAGGCAGTCGCATATCCAGCAGCACAATATCCGGACTGAACTGGCGGCCAATGTCATGCGCATCCTGTATACTTTCCACATGCGCCCCCTCATAACCGGACTTCTGCAGCTGCCGAATTACAGCGCGCGCAAACAAAGCCTCATCCTCCACAATCAGTACTTTGGATTGCTGTGTAAAGGTGGTTGAGTGTTGTGCAGTGTCTGATTTACTTACCATACCTAAATGCGCCAGTTGCATTGATTTACCCTGTAAAGTTCTTGAGTTGTTTTTTAAAATATTGCAATAAACATTCCAAAACTTTTTATCTGTAAAAATCAATGTAAATCAAATAGTAAGCTTATTATTTTTTATAAGCCCAATCTATTCTAACGCAAAAGTGGTTGTTTTAAACCAATTAATTTGGCTAAAAACAACCATGATAGCTAAATGCTGTTTAATAACTGCCGTGGCGGCACATTCAAAAAACTACGCAACCCAAACCAAGCTGCCAATGGAATAGCGGCCGTTGCCAAAACCAAGGTAAAAAATGCCAATGTCAGATTGAATTGAAACGGGATTTCCAGCACATAAGTACTGACATAGTAAGCCAACGCATTTGCAGCCAGCGTAGCCAGTAGCGCGGCTATCAGGCCTATGCAAAAGAACTCGGTAAAGTACGCCACGCTGACCTGACGTCTGGATGCGCCAAACACACGCATCAGCGTCGCTTCTGCTACCCGCTCATCACGCGTCGCGACCAAAGCGGCATACAATACCGCTAAGCCCGTCAACAAGCTGAATACAAAAACATATTCAACCGTGATGCTCATTCTTTGCATAATACCGCGCACTTGCTGCATAAGTGCAGCAACGTCAATCACTGTTAAATTCGGATATTGCTTTAACAGCTGATTAAGCGAGGTTTCTGCACCCAAAGGCAAATGAAAGCTGCTGATAAAACTGGCAGGGTACTGCTCCAGCACCCCTGGCGGCGTCACTGCAAAAAAGTTGGCACGCATGGTGTCCCAATCCACTTTTCTCAAACTGATGACAGTCAACGCCAATGGATTGCCTGCCACATCGAATGTCAGGGTATCGCCAAGCTTAATGCCTAATGTTTTAGCGAGGTCCTGCTCCAGCGATAGGTAAGGTTTACCGTGATCTTCAGGCTGCCACCATTGCCCAGCCAGCAGTTTATTATCACTTTGCATCTGGCTCGCCCACGACAGATTAAACTCGCGTTCTGCCAAACGTCTGGCGCGCTCGTCCTGCCATTGCTCGCTGCGAACTTGCACCTGATTAATGCTGATCAAGCGTCCTTTTATCATAGGAAACACCGAAGTATCTTTTATGTTTTCCCGTGCAAAAAACTGTTCAATACCATCAATCTGGTCAGGCTGAATATTAATCGCAAAGCGATTGGGCGCATCAGCGGGTAACGAAGCCTGCCAATTGCGTATCAAATCCCCGCGCACCAACGCCAATAACAGCAGCACGGTTAAACCCATGCTAAAACCGAGCATTTGCATCGCAGATAAACCAAATCGGGTTTTCAGCCCCTGCACACCAATCGCAAGTGTTGCCAGAAACCTGTTGCCAGCACGCATGGATAAAAGCAATTTAGCCACATGCAACAGTGCATACGTCAACAGCACCAGCACCGCAGACATCAGCAACAGCGCTGTAATGGTAGCAATCGCAATCTTGCTATCCTGCGCCTGCCAAAACACCATCACCATCATGGTAAGCGCAGCAGGCACATACTTAATCTGTGCCGACATCGGCTGCAGCAATGTTTCGCGACGCAGAATGTTCATTGCACTTAACTTGCGCATCTGCCAGGCATGCGGCATCACTACCGCCACCATCATGAATATACTGGCAGCCAAACCTGCAGCCGCAGGTGAAAATGACACAGCAGGCAAGCTACCCACAAACAGATGCCCTGCCATTTGTGCCAGCCCCATCTGCACAAAATAAGCGATGGCTACTCCAATGATGGCACTAAAAAATGCAATCAGTAACGTTTGCCACAGCAGTATCTGCAATACAGTTTTTTGTGTACTGCCAAAACAACGCATCAACGCAAAAGCATCCAGACTCTGCTTGATGTAAGGCTGACTGGACAGCAGCATGGCAACCATGGCCAGAATCACACTCACCATCGCCGACAAACCTAAAAATTGCTCGGCTTTATCCAGCGCCAGTTTGATTTCAGGTCTAGCATTTCGCAAATCCTGCACGCGCTCACCACGCGCAAGCAAGGGCTTAATTTCACCGTGAAACGCCGCAATCTTATCCGGCGCGCCGGCCAGCAACAGCTGATACTTCACTCGGCTGCCATATTGAATGAGCTTAGTTTCTGCCAAATCATCTGCAAGCATCATCAGTCTTGGCGCAAAACTGAACATATCTCCGCCGCGAGACGGTTCGCGCTGCAAAATAGCGCTGATACGCATTTGCTTTTCGCCTACAGCCAACGTATCACCTACCTGCACACCGAGTACATTTGCTAGCCTAGGCTCAATCCAAACTTCGCCTGCGCTGGGTGCAGATTTCACTACTGTGCCTGCATCATTGATTGTTTGCCCCAACGTCAAATCACCCCGCAGCGGAAAACCTGAGTCCACTGCCTTAATTTCAGCAAGCTGCCCGACATCCTCAGCCATCACCATGCTCGGAAACTCATAGGTTTTTACTGCTTTTAAAGCATGCTTAGCAGCCAAACGGTTAAACTTTTGCGGAATCGCATGATCGGCCAGCACCACTAAATCGCCACCTAGCAGCAGCGCCCCTTGTTGGCTGAGCGCAGACTCCACGCGTTTGGTAAAAAATCCAACTGCGGTAATCGCAACCACTGCAAGTACCAGTGCGAACACAAGTACACGCAAGGCACCGGCTCGCCATAGATTCAGGGTCTGAGACCAAGCTAAAGCTAGCGAAGACATCATGCCCGCTCCTGCACATTCCCATGCTCAATCAGCACACCGTTCTGCAGTTTAAGCTGGCGCTGACAGCGATTAGCGAGCTGCAAATCATGCGTCACCAGCACTAGTGTCGTGCCGGCTTCGGCGTTCATGGCAAACAAAAGCTCAATGATCATCTGTCCGGTGGCCTGATCCAGATTACCGGTAGGTTCGTCTGCAAACAGAATACTAGGCTGTGTAGCAAATGCTCGCGCAATGGCCACGCGCTGCTGCTCGCCACCTGAGAGCTGTTTCGGATAGTGTCGAATGCGCTCAGACAAACCGACTTTTTTTAGTGCTTCCAGACTTAAGGATTTTGCCTGTGGATTATTTTTGAGCTGTAATGGCAGCATAACGTTTTCCAGTGCAGTTAAAGCTGGCAGCAGCTGAAATGACTGAAACACAAAACCCATGCTGCGTGAGCGAACTTGAGCCCTGCCATCTTCATCCAGTGTACTGAAAGCTTGACCCTGAATATGAACGTTACCGCTGCCAGGCACGTCCAAACCAGCAAGGAGGCTCAGTAAAGTAGATTTACCGGAGCCGGAGCTGCCAATAATAGCGACTTGCTCACCTGAGTAAATACTCAGATTTAGACCGCGAAGGATATGAATTTGCTTGTGATGATTACTGACTTCATAATAAACGTTGTTGGCTTGAACGATGGGGAGTGCTTGCATTAATGTTGTTCCGTTTGTTTTTAAAATCAAAAATTGCACTTGTTAGTCTATGTTTCTGCGGATTCGTTGCATGGCAGCCTACAGCATCCGCAGGCAATCAAACAATTCTGGTTTTTGGTGATAGCTTGTCCGCAGCTTACGGCTTGCCGCAATCACAAGGCTGGGTTGCGTTAATGCAGCAGAAATTGCAGCATGAAAAACTGCCATATCAAGTCATCAATGCCAGCATCAGCGGCGAAACCACTAGTGGTGGCTTAACGCGTATGGATGCTGCTTTGGCGCAATCAAAAGCCAGCATCGTGATTCTGGAATTAGGCGCCAATGATGGGCTGCGCGGCTTACCGATTAAATCCACGCGCGCCAACCTGAACGCGATGCTAAAAAAAATCAAACAATCCGGCGCTAAAGCGCTGCTGCTAGGCATGAAAATGCCACCTAATTATGGCGCACGCTACACCGCAGAATTCAGCGAAACATATGCAGAACTGGCAAAAACACAGCAGGCAGCGCTGGTTCCTTTCATGCTGGAAAACGTAGCCGCTAGACCGGAATTGATTCAGCAGGATGGATTGCATCCAAACGCGATTGGGCAGCCGATTATTCTGGATAACATCTGGCCACACTTAAGGACTTTACTAACAAAATAAAGCGCTTATTCCTGCCAAATAATTTCCAGGCCTGCCTCACCTGCTTCTGCCTCCAGACCACAGGCAATACCAAGTCCAGGCACATATGCCAGCTTATCTTCCCAATAAACCAAGGGCAAATACTGACGTTTCCACGGCGGCATGCCAATTTCCTGCAGCAGATACTTTAAGGTTCTGGTTGGGCGCAGCGGATTGGGCTTAAACCGCTCCCCGCCGTCGCGGTTACTGATACGCAATTTAGTCATGCCCAGTTTTAACTTCAAGCCTTTACCAATCACCTGGTTAAACAGCAATTTGCCACCACTAGGCAGATCAATACTGGCCTCACCATCCCATACCAGATCAAATGCATGCGCCGGCTTATCTTCACACAAATAAGCACGTGCCTGATATTTCCTCAATATCAAATGCTGCAGCGGCAGGTTCAAATCAGCATCCTTTTTTGCATAAAGTAGCTGCTCGAGAATTTCCTGCAGATAATCAGCTGTCGGCATGCTTAAACCATTTTCGGCAAACCACCAACGCAATATATTTTTGATACGCGGCACAGAAAGCTGCGCTAAGCCTTTCAGGCACAAAGTGTTATCAGCGAGCACAGAAAGCGCATCCAGCTGCGCCAAATCTTTCAGCAGCGCATCTGCTTCAGCCATATGCATGGCTGTTCGAGTCAGCACTTTTTTCAAACTGGGGTATCTGGCTTCGAGCACCGGTAAAACTTCATGCCGCACAAAGTTGCGCTCATACTCGATACAGTCATTACTTTCATCTTCACACCACTGCAAAGACTGCTCTCTCGCATAACTTTCCAAACTTAATCTAGACTGCTGCAACAACGGCCGTAGCAGCTTTCTGTTCGCATCCGCAGCGGGCATAGCTGCCAAGCCTCTTACGCCTGCACCTCTGAATAATTGCAACAGCACCGTCTCCGCCTGATCATCCTGATGATGCGCTGTGACAACAAAATCAACTGCTGGTGCAGTAAACAAAGCCTGATAACGCAGTTGGCGTGCCTCAGCCTCAACACCTAACCCTTGCTGATGGTGAAGCTGTACATGAACAATCTGCACAGGCACATGGCGCTGCGCACACTGCAGCTGACAGAAATCAGCCCAGCTATCCGCATTTGGGCTGAGGCCGTGATGCACATGCATCGCCTGGAGATGAAATGGAACTTGCTCGCACAATGCAGCCAGCAAATCCAGCAGCACCATAGAGTCTAGCCCACCACTCAAAGCCAGCAATAATGTCGGCTTTGCGTGGTGGGCTAGTATGTGTTGTGTCAGAAACCGATGAAGCGTGACGCTCAGCGGATGTGCGTCTACATGTTGAATATCGTTCGTTTTGCGCCTCAAGGATGCATTATTTGGTGCTGGCAGTTTCTTTGAACTTGCCATAGCTCATCAATCGCTCGTAACGTGTCACCAATAGAGATTTCACTGATTTTGCTTTAAGACGTGCCAGCTCGATTTTTAAAGCGGCGCGCAGGTTCTGCATCATCTCATCAGGCGCACGATGCGCACCACCTTTAGGTTCAGGAATAATTTTATCGACCAAACCCAAGGCTTTGAGTCTATCTGCCGTAATGGCCAGGGATTCAGCTGCGACAGATGCTTTATCGGCACTCTTATACAGAATAGACGCACATCCCTCAGGCGAGATGACAGAGTAAGTACCATATTGCAGCATCAACAATTGATCTACCACACCGAGCGCTAAGGCACCTCCTGAACCGCCTTCACCGATGATCACACCGATGATTGGGGTTTTGAGTTCAGCCATTACATACAAATTACGCGCAATCGCCTCAGACTGACCGCGTTCTTCAGCACCAATACCAGGATAAGCGCCCGGAGTATCAATCAGCGTCACGATTGGAATGTTAAATTTTTCTGCCAAACGGTATAAACGTAAGGCCTTGCGATAGCCTTCAGGGCGCGGCATACCAAAATTGCGATATTGACGCTCTTTGATGTCGCGACCTTTCTGGTGACCAATGACCATTACCGGCTGCCCTTCAAAACGTGCCAAACCACCTACGATTGCAGGGTCATCAGCAAAAGCGCGATCACCATGCAGCTCTTCAAAATCAGTAAATAATGCACTGATGTAATCGAGTGTATAAGGGCGCTGCGGATGACGTGCCAGCTGAGATATCTGCCATGCTGTCAAATTACCGTAGATATCATCAGACAGCTTTTTATTTTTAGCTTCCAGCGCGGCTAATTCCTTGGAAATATCGAGCCCCTCATGGTCATCATGCGAAGCACGCAGACTCTCGATTTTAGCTTCCAGTTCAGCGATAGGTTGTTCAAAATCTAGATAGGTAATTTTCATGCACTCAACTCGGTTATTAATACTTTGCTCTTAAAATAATGGATTGGGTAAAAACTGTCCACGAAAACACAAAAGACACGAGATATTGAAACCCAAACATGCGATTATAGATTTGGATGAAGACAAGGCGTTGAGTCGAAGACAGTACGATTGGTACGGCAAGACTCAACAACACAGTATTCATTCAAATATATAATTGCTGGCTAATTATATAGGATTTTTACGTTTTCTTTGGTTAACCACGTGCTCAAAGATGCAATCAATTCATCGTTCAAATCCACGCGCCATTCATTGCCCAGCATCAGTTCTACCCTGCTGTTATGGTTATGGTACTCCACTTTAACGGCACAGCCACGGTGTTCTTCATTTGAACCGACACAATAAGGTTTGAGCAGATTTTTTAATTTCACGGCATCAGATTGGCCGTTGCATGAAATCTTGAGAAAGCTCGCACGGCTGTTTCTCAAACTAGCCAAATCAAGCAATTTTCTGGCATTCACGCGAATGCCACCGGAAAACTCATCATTGCTGACGCGCCCTTCCACAATCACTAGCTGGTCATCCTTGAGTAGATGTGTAGACTGATTTAGCAACTCATTACCCACCACCACCTCAATTCTGGTAGTGCCGTCGTCCAACCCTACAATCGCCATTTTTCCCCGAGCAGTCATGCGCATGCGAACCCCAGACACAATACCAGCAATCAACTGTGGCTGCTCGCGTGGCGCTAGGTTTGCCAGCGTTGTTGAAATAAAACTGCTTAAATCTTTTTGGTAAGACCAGTAAGGATGTCCACTCAGATAAAAGCCAAGTGCGATTTTCTCTTCCTGCAGTTTCTGCTGCTCAGTCCACATCGGCACATCAGGCAGCACATGTACTGAACTATCGGACGCTTCGCCGAATAAACTGTTTTGCTGACTATGCGCACTATTTTGCTCGGCCACACTGATCGCCAAACCCACCGCCGAAAGCAGCGCATTACGGTTAGGCTCCAGCTTATCAAATGCGCCTGCACGGATCAGCGACTCAATCACCCTGCGATTCACTTTACGCAAATCGAGACGATTACAGAAATCAAACAGACTGGTGAACGGACCATCGCTGTTACGCGCCTGCAGAATCACTTCAATTGCTGCCCAACCCGTACCTTTTATCGCACCCAAACCATACAGAATCTGGCTTTTGTTAACGGGTTTGAATTTAAACTCACTTGCATTCACGTCGGGTGGCAGCACCTCTACCTGATTGGCAGAACAGTCGTCATAAAAAATATGCACGCTGTCGGTATTGTTCATGTCTGCCGACATGGTGGCCGCCAGAAACGCTGCCGGGTAATGTCGTTTCAGGTAGGCGGTATGATAGGCCACTAATGCATAAGCAGCCGCGTGCGATTTATTGAAGCCATAACCCGCGAATTTCTCCAGCAAGTCAAACAGCTCGCTGGCTTGGCGCTCGGTCATGTTGTTCTTGGTGGCGCCTTCTACAAATATCTTGCGCTGGGCATCCATTTCTTCTTTTTTCTTCTTACCCATGGCGCGGCGCAGTAAATCAGCACCGCCCAATGTGTAGCCCGCCACTACCTGCGCAATCTGCATCACCTGCTCTTGATACACTGCAATACCGTAAGTCTCTTTCAATATAGGCTCGGTGAGTGGATGCGGATACTCCACGCGCTGCTTGCCATGCTTACGACGACAGAAATCAGGAATCAAATCCATAGGCCCCGGACGATACAGCGCTACCAAAGCGATAATATCTTCAAAGCAGTCCGGCATCGCTTGCTTGAGCATATCTTTCATGCCGCGTGATTCCAGCTGGAATACTGCTGTGGTGTTTGCAGTTTTCAGCAGCTGGAATGTAGCTTTGTCATTGAGAGGCAAGCTCTCGAATGTGAGTGCTGGTAGGCCTTCTTCCGCACGCTGCCTGTTAGCATTATCGAGCGCCATATCCAGAATCGTCAGCGTACGCAAGCCGAGGAAGTCAAATTTCACCAGACCAACGGCTTCAACGTCATCTTTATCATATTGACTGACCAGACTTGCACCATCCGGCTGACAGTAAATCGGTGAAAAGTCAGAAATCTTGCCCGGTGATATCAGCACACCACCCGCGTGCATCCCAACGTTGCGCGTCAAGCCTTCTAGCCGCAGCGCTAGCTCTAGCAGTTCGCGCACCTCTTCCTCATTCTCTCGTCGCTCTGCCAGCTGCGGTTCTTTTTCCAGCGCATCAGATAAGGTAATACCCAACTCAAGCGGGATTAACTTGGCAATACCATCGACGAAATTAAACGGCAAGTCGAGCACACGCCCCACATCGCGAATCACAGCCTTTGCCGCCATGGTACCGAAGGTGGCGATTTGTGACACCGCATCTATGCCATATTTTTGCTTGACGTATTCAATGACACGGTCACGCCCTTCCTGACAGAAGTCAATATCGAAGTCGGGCATGGACACACGATCGGGGTTCAAGAAACGCTCGAACAGCAGGTTGTATTCCAAGGGATCAAGGTCTGTAATGCCCAAACTGTAAGCCACTACGGAACCCGCACCGGAACCGCGGCCGGGGCCTACCGGCACGTCATTATTTTTTGCCCAATTAATAAAATCAGCCACGATTAAGAAATAACCGGCGAAACCCATCTGGTTAATCACCCCGGTTTCAAAATCAAGACGTGCATCATAGGCCGGCTGTTTTAGCACGCGAACCGCCTCGTCCGGATAGAGCACCAGCAGGCGCTTCTGCAAACCGCGCTTGGCTTCGCTGACTAAGTAATCATTTAGACTCTCGCCATTGGGTGTAGGGAAATTAGGTAAATAATTCTTGCCTAAGGTCAGGTTTAAGTTACAGCGCTTGGCAATTTCAACCGTGTTTTCCAGCGCTTGCGGCATATCGGCAAACAGCTCAGTAATTTGTGCCTGCGTTTTGAAATATTGCTCGGTAGTAAAGTGCTTAGGCCTGCGCGTATCTGCCAGCACATAGCCTTCTGCAATACAGGTTCGCGCTTCATGCGCCCTGAAGTCATCCGGGGTGGTAAATTGAATCGGGTGTGTCGCCACTACAGGCAAATTAAGCTCTGTAGCAATTGCGCGCGTCGCCTGGATATACTGTTCTTCCAGATTTTTCTGCGCGCCCACTGCGACGCGCTGGACTTCCAGATAATACCGGTCAGCAAACAAATCACTCCACTCACGTGCTAACTTCAACGCCACATCAAAATTGCCTTGCACACATGCCTGGCCCACATCGCCCAGCATTGCGCCGGACAGCATCAGCAAGCCCTGTGTGCCGCATTCTGCAAACCACTCACGCTTGAATTCTGCACGGCCGCGATATTGGTTATGCAGATATGCGCGACTTAGCAGTTGACATAACAACAGATAGCCAGCATGGTTTTGGCAGAGTAACAAAGCACGCGTAGGCTGCTCGCGATTAGCCGTGTTTTCCAGCCAGATATCACAGCCGATAATAGGCTTAAGGCCTTTGCCACGCGAAGCTTTATAGAACTTGATTGCGCCAAACAAGTTACTCAAATCTGTCAGCGCAAGTGCGGGCATGCCATCATTAGCCGCCTGTTTGACGTAATCATCAATCCGTACGATGCCATCCACAATTGAGTACTCACTGTGGCATCGCAAGTGAACAAATGCAGGTGCTGACTTTGGTGATAATTCGGTATCTGACATGACACTAATTTTACCTTATTTGAAACGATGTTTTAGGGTCATTTTTTTAACCAGCCGCATTGAAATGCATTGTGCCTTGTGCTTGCATAGTCTAAAAATAAAAAGGGCGCCATATGGCGCCCTTGCTCACATAAGCTAAAAACTACTTCAGTAACAATGCTTTAACCTGCGCTACCAGCTCTTCATCCTGTACTGGTTTACCCAAGAAGGCATCCACCCCAATTTCTTTGGCCACATTACGATGCTTGTCAGCAGTGCGTGAACTAATGACCACCAGCGGAATAGTTGCCGTAGCCGGGTTGTCGCGTACATAGCGCGACAACTCAAAGCCATCCATACGCGGCATTTCAATATCGGTAAGTATGATATCTGGTGTGACTTCCTGCAGCACCTGAATAGCATCCACACCATCATTGGCTGTAATCACTTCGTAGTCTTCGCGTTCCAGCACACGTGACAGCACTTTGCGCATGGTCAGCGAGTCATCGGCAACCAGTACTACCTTGCTGACATTTTCAATCACCGGTGTTTCCACGGTAGCGCGGATTGCACCTGCCGCCAGCACTTCACGGTTAGCCAGCTGGACTGCGTTGATGACCAGCACAATCGCACCATCACCCAGCACTGACGCGCCTATCATACCTGGCACATAGGAAAGCTGTGTACCCATAGGCTTCATTACCACCTCTTGGTTGCCAATCACCTCGTCCACGTGCACCGCAGTCCGATAAGCACCACTGCGCATTAAAATCACTGGCGTATAAAGATGCGCCTGTGGCTGGTGCTCAACATCTCCAACCAATTTAGACAGGAAGTGCAGCGGGTATTCGCGACCTGCCCAATCCACTTTTCCATTCAAGTAGGCACTTTCCAAAGCGCTCGCTTTGAGTTTCTGCACTTGTTCAATCATCACAGTTGGAATTGCAAACACTTTATGGCCTGCACGCACCAGCACCACCTGAGCGACAGACAATGTAACCGGCAGGTAAATATTAAACATGGCACCCGCACCCACCATGTTATTCACATCAATACGGCCACCTAGCGCGGCAATATCACTACGCACCGCATCCAGTCCGACGCCGCGGCCGGCGATTTGAGAAACTTCATCTGCCGTAGAAAAGCCCGGTTCAAAAATAATGGACATCAGCGCCTGTTCGGTCGCGGCCTGAGCTTCTGATAGCATGCCTTTTTCAATGGCTTTTTGTTTAACCTTACCTAAATTAACCCCGGCACCATCATCCGTAATCGTTAGCGTAATCTCGTCATTTTCCAAGCTGACTTTAAGATGAATATGGCCTACTTCGGTTTTGCCTGACTTTACACGTTCTTCAGTAGATTCAAGACCGTGCGCAACCGCGTTGCGCAGCAGGTGCTCCAGAGGTGCACCCAATTTATCCAGCACGCCACGGTCAAGTTCTATGCTTTCACCATCAATGCGCATTTCAACCTGTTTGTTCAGCTCGCGTGCAGTCTGGCGCACGATACGCTGCAATCGCTCGGAGATGGTTGCAAACGGCAGCATACGTACGCGCATCAGCCCCTGCTGGAGTTCACGGTTCATACGGTTCTGCTGTTGCAGTGCAGCATCAGTCTGATCCAGATTCAGCAACAAGCTGTGCTGAATGGTGGAAACGTCGTTTACACTTTCCGCCATCATGCGTGTCAATTCCTGCAGACGTGTAAATCGGTCGAACTCTAACGGGTCAAATGCTTCATTGGCCTCCTGCAGCAAGTTCATACGCGATTGCAGTTGCGTTTCAGCTTCAATCTCCAGTTCACGCAGATATGCACGCAACCTACCGATACTGTCAGTCAGATCCAATGAAGACTGTTTGAAGTTCTGCATCTCTCTATCCATACGAGAACGCATAATCGAGACTTCACCCGCTTCGTTAATCAGTCTATCCAACACATCAGCCCGCATACGCAAGAACTGCGACTTACGCTCTGCTCTGCGTGCCGGAGCAGCAGCAATCTCACCGGTTTCATCCGTAGACGCAACACCACCCTTGACGCCTGCCACCTGTTCAAGCATCAGACTAATCTGGTCAAACTCTAGGAACATGGTATCGAAATCTTGGCTGTTGACCTTGTGATTCAAGGCACGAATCACGTAATCTTCCATGCTGTGTACACTATCACCAATGCCTGCCAAACCCGCCATACGCGCACTGCCTTTAAGTGTATGCAATACGCGCTGCAGCGAATCTGGATATTCCGCCTCTTCCGGATTTGCACGCCAGCCGCGCAGATCTTTACCAATCTGTGGTACCAGCTCACGTGCCTCTTCCAAGAACAAGGCCAGCAACTCTTCATTCACAGCGTGATCCTTGCGCTGTTTAGTTTCAGCTGGCGCTTTATCTGTAGTCGCTTTCACCACTTTAACCATTGGTTTAGCGGGCTTGGAAGCCACAGCTTCAGCGTTGACCGCTTCAATTTTCGGGGTTGAGATTTTTGCTTCTTGCGTTAGTGTAGGGGCTGGCTCGGTATTTACATCTTGTTTTTCAGCAGGGGCAACACGGCTCACCACCACCTTAATATTCGGCTTTTTGGCCGATTTAGATGTTTTTTCCGCCGCAATCACTGCCGCCTCAGCCTGCAAGGTAGCTTCAGCCTGCATGGCTGCTGTAGATTCTGTGAGCGCGTTGATTAAGGCACGCGTAGTTTTGGGCTCATTTAACAACCTTACACTGTCCAAGCCTTCTGCCAGTGCTTTTACCACACTGCGATACAAGCTATGGTGCTGCTCGGTCCATGAACCGCTATGCTCATCTAGCCAATGCTCAAGCGCTCTTGCCAAATCACCGATGGGCTTGAAGCCTGCGGTCAGCGCGTTACTGCCCAGCGTGTGAGCAGCCCTGTAACTTTCGCTAGTATTATGCGCAATACTATCCTGAGTTTTCAGCAAGGTATTAAGATGCTGTTCGGCCTCTGCCAGAAAAATATCAAAAAACGCTTTGCTCAATTTGCGCGTGCCACCTATCAGCACTTCTTCTTTTTGCGGTTTGGCTGCAGGAGCCTGCTCCAGATCACGCAGCAATTTGTTGGCCTGCTGCTCATAGGGCGCAGCAGCCAGTGCTACGCTTTCTTTATCAAATAGTTCAGCTACCCAAGCCGCAAAATCTGCAGTTACTTTTTCTATCCATGACAGCACTTCAGGCGTGGGGAATACCTTGCGCTCCATTAATTGATTCAGCAGGTTTTCAATAGACCATGCCACCTCGCCTAAAGCTAACAAACCTACAGTGCGACCACTGCCTTTAAGAGTATGGTAACCACGGCGTACCTCGACCGCAGCTTCGCTATCGGTCGGATTAACCCTCAGCGCCTGCAGATTTTGCGCCAGATTAGCCAATACCTCTTCGGCTTCAGTCAGGAAAATATCCAGCAATTCAGGATCTAGCGCACGGTCAACATCCAAATCAGAATGATGACCCGCACCCATCTCCGCTTCAGCATGCTCAGGACTGATCTCTTCAGCTGCGTCAAAGCTTGAAGTGACAGCGCTTGAAGTTAAGAAACTTGGAATGGCATGGGCGTCATCCGGTAATGGCTGACTAGACATTACTTCCTGCAGCATTTGCGCGGTGCTGCTCTCACTTGCCGTCACTGAACTGATATCCAACCCTACCGCCTGTGCGCCCTGCTGCATGCGTTTCAGGGCATCAGCCAATGCTGCCTCAGACTCTGGCCTAATGTTAGGCAGTTCCTGCGCATATAGCCCGAGCATACTCAAGCTCTCGGCAACCAGTTCAAAACTATCTTTATAGACTTTGCCCAGTTCATTCTCTGTGCCAGCGTTTTTGAATAAATCCACGAACAAAGCACTGATGGCGGCAATATTTTTGGGGCTTGAGATATCCAGCATTTCAAAGGCGGCTACTACCTGCTGCAAGGGCTTCACCGCAGTATCCAGCACGGCACGATTGGCTGGGTTACGGAAGAAAGTATCCAGTGCCGCTTCCACTTGTGCCAGCTCATCCATAATCTGCTTCACTACAGCCGATACCACGCTGTCATCCAGCTTGCTGCTTGCGAAATGATCCAAGGCCGGAATCAAATCTGCTCCTTCGATCAATGCCTGCATGCGCTCAGACTGCGTGCTGATTTTCTGTTTAGTCTCGCTATCCAGATGCTGATAATGCTCGCAGCAATACTCCAGCAGGTTCAATGCGGCAGCAAGTTCGATGAATGCTGTTTCATTGAGTTTAACGGTATCTGCTTGCAAGGCATGCGCGGCCTGTGAAGTGATTTCAAGTAAATCAACTACGTTATGGTTGATAATATTTTGCTGCGCTGCCTGCAACATAACATCGAGCTTGCTCACAAAGCTTTGCAAATCCTCGGCAGATTCTGCAGCACCTGAGAGGCTAATATTAGCCCACAGCTCTTTCAATACGGGCAGATCTGCCATGAACTGAGCAAGCGCAGCACGCTCACTTTCAGTAGACAATGCAGTTTGATTACCTGCAGCATCGCCCGGAAGTGCATCATCTAAATCAAACACATCTTTCACGCGTGCAATTAACTCTGTGACGCGGTCACTGATAGCAACATAGTATAAAAGCTCGCGCAGCAATTGAGACGGTGCTTTGACATCCCCCAGCGCCAGGTTGCCAAGCTGACGATCCAGTTTACGACATAACTTTTTTGCACCTAACTGCTCTGATACTTTGTCCTGTGACAGACTGTCTGCAAAGGCAGAGGCGGTCCACCATAGTGTTCGCGATGCGCTTTTAAGCTGTACCTGCTGCACCTTAACGATAGCGTCACGCATCTGCGCCAGCGCATCGGGGCTTTTCGTACGCAGCCACTCCAGCAATGTCTTTTGGAACACGGCTCGCTGTTCTGCTACATAAATGGGGATTGCAGATTCTTCAATCGGATTCTGCGGCAAATCTCTGGGCGCACCATGATCTGTGTTGGGGTAGAACAGCTCACTTTCATCAAGTGACTCACCCTGCGCTTCCACAATTGGCTTTAATGTAGTAAACAATCTGATTGGGGTATCAGGCATGCCGTTCATCAAATCCTGCAGATATTGAGACAAGGTCTCGACTGCAGTAATCAAGTGCGTCATCAGGTCTTCGCTAACCGCAATTTGCTGCTGTGAAAGCTTGTTAGTGAGCTTCTCTATTTCTGAACAATAGCGCTTGCAGCCTTCAAGACCTACCATATCCAGCGCACCGTTCACTTGGTAAAGATGCGCAAGATCAAACCTTAAAGCAGGATATTCGGAAATGTTTTGCCTAACAGCATTAAAACTGGTTAATACCTTTTTCAGCGACTGATCTATTTCATCCTTAACCCAAGACAATGGGCCAGTGTCAAATGCTTCAGGCATTCCTTACTCCCATTTTTATATACGATTTATTCATGGAGTGTCTTTTTACTTCACGTTACCATTAGCAAATTTGCATCCGAATAACGTGCCATCGTCTCAGTTTAAAGTTTAAATCCAGCTACAGAGTCGCGCAGCTCTTCCGCCAGCGCATTGAGCTGTCCAACAGAATCCGCTGTGAGTTTTGTACCCTGCGTCGTTTGCGTCGTAATTTCCTGAATCAGCTGCATGTTATTAGCAACGGTTTTTGCAGAATCGGTCTGTGCATTTGTTGCAACTGAAATCGACTGAATCAGCTGCGCCAAGTTGTTGGTAACGGTCTCAATCTCGTTCAGTGCCTGACCCGCCGCATCGGCAACGCGCGCACCCTCAACTACACCCTCGGTACTCTTCTCCATCGCGGCAACCGCGCCGTGGGTATCGGTCTGAATCGTTTTCACAATCGCACTAATCTGTTTGGTCGCCTCAGATGAACGTTCCGCAAGACGCTGCACCTCCTCCGCAACCACAGTAAAGCCTCGACCTGCTTCACCTGCAGACGCTGCTTGAATCGCCGCGTTCAACGCCAGAATGTTGGTTTGTTCTGTAATATCAGAAATCAGCTCCACGATCTCACTAATCTCTTGCGAGCTTTCACCCAGACGTTTAATACGTTTTGAGGTTTCCTGAATCTGAGTACGAATCTCGTTCATCCCGGAAATCGTGTTTTGTACCGCTTGTGAACCCTGCATCGCCGCTTCCAGTGAGCGTTGCGCAACCTGCGCCGCTTGTGCCGCGTTGCTGGACACCTGCAAAATAGAACGCGTCATGTCATTTACCGCATCCGTCGTTTGAATAATCTGTGCAGATTGTGTTTCTGCAGCGTTCAGCAATTGCTCTGAAGTGCCCTGCGCCACAGAAGTTGCCGAGGTCACCTGCTCAGTCGCGTGGTTAATTTCGGTTACCAGGTCTCGCAAGCTATCAATGGTGTAGTTAATAGAGTCAGCAATCGCACCGGTAATATTGTCACGCACTTCCGCTTTTACCGTGAGGTCACCATCCGCCAAGTCACCCATCTCATCTAGCAGCTGAAGAACCGCTTCTTGGTTTTCCTGACCCTCTTTCGCCAGTTGGTTAGTCAGCATTACTGACTGTTCAGATTGTCGTTTACCAAAGAAGAACATTAGGAACACGAGCACAAGACCCAACACCACCAAGCCCAGCAATACCAGTTGAATAAACTGGGTTTGTGTCTCTACCAGCGCATTGTTTTCTTTCTGAATTTCCAGCGTAAATGCGTTACCGGCCTGTTTACTGGTTTCAAACGCCGCCGTTAGCTCCAGCAATGGCGCAGATGCTGCCACAGTACCCAGCGGCAACGCTGGAATATACCGTTTGTTAGCCACTTCAAAAAAGCTGGAACCAGCCTGAATCACGGTCTCCAGTGAAGCTTCAAGTTTGGGGTTATGCAAGTTTTTACGCCAATATTCTGAACGCTCTTTAAACAAAGCTTCACTTCTTGCCGCGTTTGCCAACGCTTTATCGCGTTTTAAATTATTAAAGTTGGTAGACGCAACATACGCTTCGTTATAGGAAGCAAACGCATCCAACGGAAACATAGGCGGCGGATTGGTATCCGCAATCAGGTTTTGGTATTCATTCAAGGTATTCGAAATCGGGCCATTCACACGCACCTGATTCACAACCCAGAAGCTCAACAATGCAAATACAATAAACGCAACAATCTGCAAACCCAGCTGACGATAAGCTGCGGCTAACGAATCTGTGCTGGACGCACTTTTTTTGCCGGAAAATTTACTTTTCAAATTCCCGAAAAAACCGCCAATCGCAGCATTCAGCTGTGATGGCATACCTTTAATAGCTGCTAGATTTATTGCCATGTTGAACCCCAATTCCAAGATTTATTTACTAACATCACTACATATTTAATTACTCTAGATTTTTAATTACTCTAGATTTTATTAAACTAGTTTTTTTATTTCACTTGTTTTTTTATTTCATTAGTTTTTTTATGGGGCTGTAGTAGATAAGCACTAAATATCAGCCCACTCCTTTAATGTTTTCAGTT
>VFQO010001207.1_pt1 | contig 21089 bp, 18 predicted proteins | sample 3512331 | NCBI WGS metagenome assembly VFQO01 (sample SAMN10412371, study PRJNA504923) | tailings metagenome | isolation source: Replicate 3 from Balatoc abandoned mine | place: Philippines: Itogon, Benguet | collected 2017-08-28 | reverse complement strand
CTAACCGGTCCTAATAGTTCATATCGCGCTTGAGAGTCTGCACTATCAACGTCAGCCCTGCCTCGGCATGGCACGTTGGTGGAGAACATCTCCAGCCAGATACGCCCTTAACCACTCACCCAAGTGAGTGTGCATCGATTTAAAACCCGCGTTCCACCGGCTTCATTGCTTGGTGACCATAGCGTCTGTGACCCACCCGATCCCATCTCGAACTCGGCCGTGAAACCAGACAGCGCCGATGGTACTAACGCTCAAGCGTTGGAAGAGTAGGTCGTCGCCAGGCATTGCGACCAGTGGAAGCGGGTATAACCCATTCACAAGTCAACAGGGCTGACCCGCAAGGGCGGCCCTTTTGGCGTCTCCGGTGCTCCAGTGCCGCTGACGCGCTCCACGGATCCCCAAGGGCTCGTGGAGCAGGCCAAGCTGTCGCACAGCGACCGCAAGGCCGGAAGCGAAGACGAAGTCGCAGCTGGCCGAGGGCCACCTGCATGGCCGCCCGCAGCGCTTGCGCGAGGAACGCCAAAAAAACGGTGACGCGGGATGGAGCAGTCCGGTAGCTCGTCAGGCTCATAACCTGAAGGTCGTTGGTTCAAATCCAACTCCCGCAACCACCGCATCGAAAACCCAACACAATCCGCCAATCTGACGCCCGCAGCCTCGCTGTTGGGCGCCGACGGCGTTGGCGGTTGGCATGAGGAGCCTACGCGATGACCGATACCGCCACCCCGCTGCTTACCGCGCGCTTTGACGAGGCGCTGGCCTATGCCAGCCGGGTCCACCGCACCCAGCTGCGCAAGGTCAGCGCGATCCCCTATGTCTCCCACCTGCTCGCGGTCGCTGCGATCGCTCTCGAGAACGGGGCTGACGAGGATCAGGCGATTGCCGCGCTGCTGCACGATGCGGTCGAGGATCAGGGCGGGCTCGAACGGCTGGAGGACATCCGCTGCCGCTTCGGTGACGCGGTGGCGCAGATCGTCGCGGACTGCAGCGACAGCCACGAGGAGCCCAAGCCCGACTGGCAGCCGCGCAAGGAGGCCTATATCGCCAGCCTCGCGCACAAGTCGCCACGCTCGCTGGCGGTCAGCCTCGCCGACAAGACCCACAATGTCAGCACCATCAACGCCGATCTGCGCGCTGTCGGCGCGTGCGTTTGGGACCGCTTCACCGGCGGCAAGACCGGAAGCCTGTGGTATTATCGCGCGCTCGCGGACGCCTTCGCGCGCCTCCTTCCGGGCCACGCCGCCACGCGCTTCGAACGCGAGGTGGCAGAGATGGAAGAGCTGGCGCTGCGATCCTGAGGGGCGTTTCCCGATGGGCGGGGTCTAACCCGCGCGCACCCGCGAGAGGAACCCGCGCACCTGTTCGCTCAGATGCGCCGCCTGGGCTTCCAGCTCGTTGGCGCTGGAGAGCACCTGGCTGGCGGCCGCGCCGGTGTGGAGCGAGAGCTGGCGCACGTCCTCGATATGGCCCGCAACCTTCTCGGTCCCGCGTGCGGCGAGGTCGATGCTCTGGGCAAGGTCACGGCCCGCGACCGATTGCTGGTCGACCGCGGTGGCGATCGAGACGGCGGTGGATTCGAGTTCCTTGACCTGCCCGGCGATCGAACGCAGCGCCTTGACGCTGGCGCCGGTGGTGGACTGCATCGCGCGGATCTGGTCGGCGACCTTCTCGGTCGCGCGGCTGGTCTGCATCGCGAGTTCCTTGACCTCGCTGGCGACCACCGCGAAGCCGCGGCCCGCCTCGCCGCCGCGCGCGGCCTCGATGCTGGCATTGAGTGCGAGCAGGTTGGTGCGCTGGGCGATGGTCTGGATCAGCTCGACGATCTGCCCGACTTCCTCGGCCGAAGCCGCCAGCGCCGAGATGGTCTCGTCAGCCTCGCCGGTCGCTTCGGTGGCAAGACGCGCAAGTTCGCTCGACGAGGCCGCCTGACGGCTGATCTCGCTGATCGAGAGCGCGAATTCGTCGCTCGCGGCGGCGGCCGCCGTGGCGCCGGCATTGGCTTCTTCCATCGAGGCGGCGACTTCGCCGGTGCGGCGGCTGGCTTCCTCGGCGCTCTGGGCCATGCGGGTGGCGGTGGTGTGGAGCTGGCTCGATGCCGCTGCCACGCCGCCCACGACCTCGCCGACCGTGCGTTCGAACTGGCGCGCAACCTCGTCGAGCAGCGCGGCCTTCCTGGCTTCGGCTTCGAGCCGCTCGCGCTCGCGTTCCTGCTGCACCAGCAATTCCTGCTCGATCCGCTCCGAACGTTCGCGCGCGCGGTCTTCCATCCACTTGTTGGCGCGCTTGAACAGTTCAAGTGCGCGGACCATCTGGCCCACTTCGTCCTGGCGCTCCGCACCGGCGATGGTGAAGTTGCGATCACCACCCGACAGCTGGTTCATGCCGCCCGCGATCTCGACAATCTTGCGCGAGAAATCGCGCGACAGATAGGCCATGCCGAGCAGCAGCACCGTCGCGCCGAATGCGGCAAGCACTGCGAGGATCAGCACCATGTTGAAGAAGTACGAGATGCCGCTGGCTTCCCGCGTTTCGGCGTGCTTGGCAAGGTCGGACGCCAGACGCCCCGCCTCGGTTACAAGCCGGTCGCCCTCGACGGCCAGAGCGGCCGAAGCAGCATTGGCATTGCCGCCGCTGCGCACGGTTTCGCCGGCACGGTCGGCCTCGCCTCGGAAGGCATCGAGCCGGTCGCGCAGCGCGGTCACGCGGGGCTCCATTTCGGGCAGATGCTCGCCCAGCGCAGCGTCGATCGCGGTGATCTGTGCCACCACGTCGGCCTCGCTGGCGCGCTGGCTTTCGCGCAGGCGGGCAGACCGGTCATAGAGCGCACGCACCGCAGCATAGCGCAGCTCGCCGGAGGCGGATTCGAGCTCGCCCGCGGCGACCACGGCTTCCTGCACCCGTGCTGTGGCGTTGTAGCGGTTCCACAGATCGGTCAGTCCAAGCCCGAGCACCAGCGTCATCAGCGCTCCGACCGCGAAGAAGGTGCCGAAGATGGCATTGATCTTGTTGGAGAGGGAAAGGTCGCGGAACCACGCGAACCGTTCGAGCAGGCTGGCCCGCGCCTGTGCGGGTGCAGCATCAGCCGTGGCCGACGCGGCGACATCTTCGCTCTCGAAATCGGCTCTGAGGTCGCGGACGAATTCGGGAATCGCCTGTTCCTCGCGCCGCTCCTGCAATGTCATCATGTTCATGCCGCAATCCCCCGGGGCTCGTTTTCAAGCTTTCGTAAAGGATAATCCTTTCCGAAAGCTTGATTGAGCGGAGGAAAGCCAAGCGAAAATCGCGGATTACCCGACCCGCACCCGCATCAGGAAGGTCTGGACCTGCTGGCGCAGGGTGGCCGCCTGGGTTTCGAGGCTGGTGGCGCTGGCGAGCACCTGGCTGGCCGCCGACCCGGTCGAGAGCGCGGCCTGCCTGACCTCGCCGATGTGGCTTGCGGCGCGCTCGGTGCCGCGCGCTGCCAGATCGATGCTGTGCGCCAGTTCCTGTCCTGCGACCGACTGCTGATCGACCGCGCTGGCAATGGCGACGGCGGTGGTTTCGAGCTGTTCGATCTGCCCGGCGATCAGGCGGAGCGCCGACGCGCTGGCGCCGGTGGTGTCCTGCATCGCGCGGATTTGTTCGGCGATCTTCTCGGTCGCGCGGCTGGTCTGGTTGGCCAGTTCCTTGACCTCGCTCGCCACCACCGCGAACCCTCGCCCGGCCTCGCCGCCGCGGGCGGCCTCGATGCTGGCGTTGAGCGCGAGAAGATTGGTGCGGCGGGCGATGGACTGGATCAGTTCGACGATCTCGCCGACCTGCTGCGCCGAGGTGGTGAGCGCGCCAATGGTGGTGTCGGCCTTGCGTGCCGAGAGCGTGGCCTCGCGCGCCAGTTCGGCCGAGGAGGCAGCCTGCCGGCTGATCTCGCCGATCGACATGGCGAATTCATCGCTCGCCGAAGCGGCGGCGGTGGCGCCGAGATTGGCTTCCTCCATCGCACCGGCAACCTCGCCCGTGCGCCGGCTGGTGTCCTCGGCGGTGGTGGCCATCAGCCTGGCAGTGCCCTGCAACTGGCTGGAGGCAGCAACCACGCCCGTGACGACATCGCCCACTGTGCGCTCGAACTGGTCGGCGACATCGCGCAGCATCCGCTCGCGTTCGAGCCGCGCTTCCTCCTGCTGGAGCTGCAGCCTGGTCTGCTCGTCCAGCTCGACCCTGGCGCGTTCGGCGCGTTCGCGGCTGAGACGTTCGAGGCGCAGCCCGGCGCGGTGGAACACCTGCAGCGCCCGCGCCATCTCTCCGATCTCGTCATGGCGGCTGGTGCCGGTGATCTCGACTTCCTTCTCGCCCGCTGCCAGCCGGGTCATCTGCGCCGCCATCGACTTGAGCAGACCGCTAACGGTCTGGTTGACATAGCGCCGCGCCACCAGCGTGATCAGCGTCAGCGCAGCGGCAATGCCGACCCAAGCGAACAGCAGGGTGGAGATGAGATCAGCCCCGGCATCCGAGCTGGCATCGGCGTCCTTGCCCAGAAGGTCGGCCATCTCGCGGCCCGCTTCGAGCACTGCGCCGCCGGTTGCGGTGACTTCGCGCGCGCGGGCATCGCGCCGCTGCGGATCGCCGGCACCGGCCTCGAAGGCCGCGATCTGCCGACGGAAATCGGCCACGCCCTCGCGGATCAGCGCCAGCCGGTCGTAAGCGGGGATATTGTCGTTGCGCAGAGTCTCGCCCAGGCCCGCAATGGTGCGGTCTGCAGCGGCCAGCTCGTCGAGCGCCGCGCTGCCGCGCGCGGCAGTGCCGCTGGTTACCAGCATTTCGGCATGGCGCTGGCTTTCGCTGAGGTGGGTGACGAGGCGTTCGGCTTCGAGCGCGTGATCGTGGATCACGTCGAGCCGCTCGGCGCGGTTGCCGAGTTCGACAAAGCCGCCGATCGCGAACAGCCCGGCCGCCAGCGCAAGACCGAGGCCGATGGTAAAGAAGAAGGTGATCTTGCCGCCGATCGAGAGGCTTTCGAACCAGCCCCGCAAAGAGCGCCCCCCAGCCGGCCGCGCCGCTGCCGCGCTGCCCGCGCGGTCCGCTTCGAGATCGAGGGCAATGTCCTCCATCGCACTCATGCTGCAGCCTCCCCGGCCTGCCCGGCGTGTTGTTCGGCGATCAGACGGTCGATCTCGGCCGCAGGCAGCGCGCGGTAATAGAGCCAGCCCTGGATCTGGTCGCAACCGGCAAGGCGCACCAGTTCAGCCTGTTCCTCGGTCTCGACGCCCTCGGCCGTCACCCCCATGTTGAGCGCGCGGGCGAGCGCGATGCTGGAGAGCATCATCGCCCGGCTGCCCTCGTCGGCTCCTGCAATCTCGATCAGGCTGCGGTCGAGCTTGAGCTTCTCGAACCGGAACCGCCGCAGGAAGCCGATCGAGGCATAGCCGGTGCCGAAATCGTCGAGCGCGATTCGCACCCCGAAGGAGCGGATCACGTCGAGCGTGCGTTCGGCCACCACCGGATCGAGCACCAGGCAGGTCTCGGTGACTTCGAGTTCGAGCCGATGCGGCGGGAAGCCGGTTTCCTCCAGCACCTCGCCGAGCTTGATCGGGAATTCGGGGTTGCGCAGCTGTGCGGCGGAGATGTTCACCGACAGGGTGATGTCGTCCCAGCGGCCCGCGTCGCACACCGCCTGGCGCAGCACCCACAGGCCGAGCGGGTTGATGAGCCCGGAATCCTCGGCCACCGGAATGAACACATTGGGGCCGAGCGGCGCGCGCTCGCCGCGATTCCAGCGCAGCAGCGCCTCGACCGCGACGATCCGCCCGTCCTCGGCATCGACCAGCGGCTGATAGGCCAGCGCGAATTCGCCGGCGGCGATGCCGGTGCGGATCTCGTCCTCGATCTCGCGCACGCGTTCGCGGCGGCGGTCGAAGCTTTCGTTGAACCAGGTGCAGCGCATCTTGCCGCCGCGCTTGGACATGTACATCGCCACGTCGCTGCGGCGCAGCAGTTCGGAGGAGGGTATCGGGTGCTCGGCAGTGCTGCGGGCGAGGCCGATGCTGGCCCCGACCGAGATATGGCGACCGGCCACCGCGACCGGCGTTGCCAGCCGTTCGAGCAGGGTGCGGCACATGCCTTCGAGGATGGTGCCGGCGACCTTGCCGCCCAGCACCGCGGCAAATTCGTCGCCGCCCAGCCGGTAGCAGCGTGCCTCGCTGCCGCAGGCTTCGACCAGCATCCGCGCGCAGCGTTCGATCAGCTGGTCGCCCAGCGCGTGCCCGTAATGATCGTTGACCTGCTTGAAGCTGTCGAGATCGATCAGCGCCAGCGCCACCTCCTCGCCGCTTGCCGCAAGGCGCTCGACATCTTCGTGCAGCGCGCGGCGATTGGGCAGATGGGTCAGCTGATCGGTGAGGCCGAGCGCTTCGAGCTCGCGGACATTGGCAATGGCGCTGCGACCAAGCAGTATGAGAATGGCCGAATAGACGAGGATCGTCGCAGTCAGCAGCGGGGCGTGCGCGACGATCGTCAGACGGTTGTTGAGGCTGATCGCCAGCACCGCGACCCCGGTGATCACGCAGGCAAGCGCCAGCGGCATCAGCACGATGCCGATGGGCGTGAGGCGCAGCGGTTTCCTGATCTCCGACAAGCTTCTATCCCTGTTCAGCCCGCAACCGGTGCCGCGGCTGCGTTCGCCGATCATCGTAAAGGGCAGCGGCTAAGGAAGGGTAAAGCCGCGTGGCCTGCACCACCGTAAGCGGCGGCGGCGCAGGCGCAGATCATGGTTAACCCGCGCGCAACTGGCGCGCCTCGCCGCCTGCCGCCTGCGGTTCGAAGAAACTCACGCGGTGGGGCGAGGGCAGGAAGCGGTCGGTCTGGCCGACCACGGTCTCACCCGCCCCGAGCATCAGGAAGCCGTCGGGAGCGACCGCGCTGGCGAGCCGATCGAAGGCGGCGGCGCGGGTCGCGCGATCGAAATAAAGCAGCACGTTGCGGCACAGCACGAGATCGAACGGCTGGCGGCCGGGCGGCGGGCCGAGCACGTTGTGCTGGCGGAAATGCGCCAGCTGCCGCGCGTCCTCGCGGATCTGCCAGCCATTCGCCGTCTCGTCGAAATGGCGCAGCATCTGGGTGACGCCGAGTCCGCGCTGGACTTCGAACTGGCTGTAGAGCCCGCTGCGTGCGGCGTTGATCGCGCGATGCGAGACATCGGTGCCGATCAGCTCGATGCTCCATCCCGCCCAGCGCTCCTTCTGTTCGGAAAACAGCATCGCCAGCGAATAGACTTCCTGCCCTGTCGAACAGCCCGCCGACCAGATCGACAGGCGCTTCGTGCCCGCCCGGCGACGGGCAAGTTCGGGCAGGATTTCCTGCGGCAACTGGTCGAAGGTCGGCTTGTCGCGGAAGAAATAGGTTTCGTTGTTGAGCAGCGCCTCGACCACTTCCTGCGACAGGTCGGGGCTTTCCGGGCCGGTGCGCGGCGCGGCGAGCAGGCAGACGAGCTGGTCGACATTGCTGATGCCGTGCTCGCGGAAAATCCCCGCCAGCGCCGAATTGACCCGCCAGCGGCGGCTTTCGGTGAGATGCTGGCCGGTGCGCGCGGCGAGCAGATCGGCGATGATCTGGTGCGAGGCTTCGCTGGTTTCCACAGGGCGCGCCTCAGCCTTGCCGCAGCAGCGGGACGCTGGTGTGGGCCATGATCGCCTCGCCAAGGGTCTCGGGCGCGGCGATCATGCTGGCGAGACCCGCCTTGGCGACTGCGCCGGGCATCCCCCAGACGGCACTGCTGCCTGCGTCCTGCGCGTAGATCGTGCCGCCCACGCTGACCAGTTCCTGTGCGCCGATCACCCCGTCGCGGCCCATGCCCGACAGGATCACGCCGAGCACGCGCCCCTCGCAGGCGACCGCGAGGCTGGCCAGCATCGGATCGACCGAGGGCAGGCAGCCGCTCGGGGCCGGCTCGCTGCAGATCCGCGCCAGCAGCCGCTCGCCGCTGCGCCGCACCAGCAGATGGCCGTGTCCGGGTGCGATCATGACCCGTCCCGGGCGCACTTCCATCCCGTCGGCGGCAATGTCGGCGGGCCGGCCGCAGGCGTTTTCGATCTGCCGCGCGAACACCGGGATGAACGAGGCGGGCAGGTGCTGGGTAATGAGGATCGGCAGGTCGCAGGCGCGGTCCATCGCCCTCAGCATCAGCCCGAGCGCATGGATCCCGCCGGTCGAGGCACCGATCGCCACCACCTCGGTACGGCGCTGGCGCAGGCTGCCGCCGGGCCGCGCGAACGAACGTTCGGGTGGCGGTGCGGCGCTGTTCCTGGCCTCGACACGGCGGCTGCCGAGCGCGCGGATCTTGCCGAGCAGCTGGCTGCGATAGTCCTCGGTAAAGCCGCCGGGACGCGGTTTGAGCAGGGTGTCGGCAGCCCCCATCTGGAGCGCGGTAAGGCTATGTTCGGCGCCGTCCATCGTCAGCGAGGACACCACCAGCACCTGCGGGCGGGAGGGCGTCGCGAGAATCGCGGGCAGGGCATCGAGCCCGCCCATGCCGGGCATTTCGAGATCGAGCAGCACGACGTCGGCGGGCTCGGCGGAAAGCTGGGCGATGGCGCGTTCGGCGCTGCTGGCAGTGCCAGCGATCGCCAGCGCAGGATCGCTCTCGACCATGCGCTTGAAGATCGTGCGCACGGTCAGCGAATCATCGACGATCAGGACCCGGATCGCATCCGTGCCGGTGCTTGCGGTGGCCGCGGAGGAGGGGTGCCGGGCGGGGCTCACGCGAAGCCGACGAGCTGCAGCTTGATCTGGAGGGTCTCGTGGTCGAACGGCTTCATCACATATTCGTCCGCTCCGGCCTCGATCGCCTCGCGGATGTGGGCGACGTCGTTTTCCGTGGTGCAGAACACCACCTTGGGCTTGTCGCCGCCGGGATGCTGGCGCAGCTGGACGAGGAATTCGATCCCGGTCATCACCGGCATGTTCCAGTCGAGCAGCACGACGTCGGGCATCGCCACCGCGCAGGATTCGAGCGCGTCCCGCCCGTTTTCGGCCTCGTCGACCGCAAAGCCGAGCGTTTCGAGAATATGCCGCGAAACCTTGCGGATCACCCGCGAATCATCGACGATCAGACACGTTTTCATGGCATTTCCTGCGTTGGACCCGGCGCAAGCCTAGAAAGATCTGGTAAGTATTGGATTAAGCCGCGACCTCGATTTCGCTGCGAGCCGCTTCGGGGCCGGCGATCAGCGCGCCCAGATCGATCAGCAGGGCAGGGCCGGACATGGTCTCGATCATGCCGGTCGCTACCCGCGACCATTCGGGGCCGAAGCCGCCGGGCACCTGACCCGGTGCGCCGGTGGCGGTGGTGATGTCCTCGATCGCGTCGACCATCAGCGCATAGGCATGGCCTCCGCTGGCGACCACGGCGGCGCGATCATCGGTGGGCGCATCGCCCGCCCCGAGCCCGAGCGCGCGGCGGCAATCGATCACGGTCAGTGTCTGGCTGCGCAGTGCAGTGATGCCGGCAATGAAGTCCGGCGCGCGCGGCACCGGGGTGATGGTGCCGATCTCGATCACCGACTTCACGTCATGCGCCGAGAGCGCGCAGCGCCGCCCGGCGATCTGGATGATGACGAGCAGTTCGCTCATGCCTGCATTCCTCCGGCGGCAATCCGCGCATGGCGCGCAGCGGCGAGTGCTGCCAGCAAGCCGTCGCGGTCATAGCGGTAGATGGTGTCGCGTCCGGCGCGTTCCTCGGGATGATCGCGCAGGCGGATTACCGGCCCGGCGGGGACGCGGCCGAGCGCTTCGGCGGCCTCGAACACGTCCTCCGAAAGGATTGTGACGACGTCGCCGTCAGTGCTGTCGCCGGTGACGATGTCGTAGCCTGCCGCCGTGACCAGCGGAGCAAGGATGGTGCGCGCCCATTCGCTGTCGGGCAGCGCGCAGCGCGGGCGTGCGCCGGGTGCGGCGAGCGGGGCCTCGCCGTGGCGGGCGAAGAGTGCGTGCGCGTCGATCAGCGCCACCGGCTGGCCGTCCACCAGCGTCATCGCCTCGATCAGCGGGTCTTCGGGCACTGCCACCAGCGCTTCGGTCAGTTCCACCGCATCCTCGACCGCGCGCACGGCATGGAGCAGTTCGCAGGCCCCGTCGCCGAGCCGCAGCAGGCGCAGCTTTTCGGTCGCAAGCAGGGTGTCGGGCAGGCCGACCAGCGGCAGGATCTGCCCCTCGATCACCACCCGCGGACGCGCGGCGGAACGGTCGATCGCGTCGGTTGCAGCGGTCTCGATGCGCTGCACCAGTTCCAGCCGCACCGCCATGCGGCGACCGGCGAAGTCGGTGAACAGCATTGCCCGCGGCGCGGCGGCGACCGGCCCGGCGGCCTCCTCGTCGAGCGGCTGGAGCACCCGGGTGCGACCGTCCGAGACCAGATCATGCAGCGCGGCAATGTTGGTGACGTCGAGCAGCAGCACCGGCTGGCCGTCGTCGAGCAGGGTCGATCCGGCATAGAGTCCGGACTTCATCACCGCCGGGGCCAGCGGCTTGACCACCAGATCCCCGTGGCTGTGGATGCGTTCCACCACCAGCGCGAACAGATCGCCGCTCGCCAGCCGCAGCAGCACCAGCGTGAAGTCGCGGCGGGCATTGCTGCCCTCGAGGCCGAGCACGTCGGCCAGCATCAGGCAGGGGATGCGGTTGCCGCGGAAGGTGATCAGCGCGGCCTCGCCCATGCGGGTAAGTTCGAGCGCTTCGGGCGAGGCCTGGACGATCTCCTCGACATAGCCTTGCGGGATCGCGAAGCGCTGGGTGCCGACTTCGACTGTGAGGCCCGCGATGATGCTGAGCGTCAGCGGGATCTGGAGCGTGAACTGCGTGCCTGCGCCCGGCACGCTCGAAACCTTGATGTTGCCGCCCACCTTTTCAAGGTTCTGGCGCACCACATCGAGCCCGACCCCGCGGCCCGAGACCGCGCTGACGGTCTCGGCAGTGGAGAAGCCGGGTTCGAAGATCAGGTTGACCAGCTTCTCGCGCCCCATTGCTGCGCGTTCGGCCGGGGTGATGAGGCCGGTGGCGATCGCCTTGGCGGCGATCCGTTCCTCGTCGAGCCCGCGCCCGTCGTCGCGGATCACGATGGCAATGGTGTTGCCCGACTGGCGCGCGGCAATCGCCAGCATCCCGATCTCGCGCTTGCCCGCAGCAAGTCGGGCGGCGGGGGCCTCGATGCCGTGATCGATGGCGTTGCGGATGAGGTGGGTCAGCGGATCGCGGATCGTCTCGATCATTTCGCGGTCAAGTTCGACATCGCCGCCGTCGAGATCGACCATCACCTGCTTGCCGAGCTCGGCGGAAAGATCGCGCACCAGCCGCGGCAGAGCGCCGAACAGGGTCTCGATCCGCTGCATCCGCATCCGCGTGATCGCATCGCGCACATCGGACAGGATTGCCGTGAGGCGCTCGAACGGGCCGTCGATGGTCGGCTGGTTGCCTGCCTGCCGCAGCCGGTGGGCAAGGTCGTTGCGCGCCAGCACCATGTCGGAAACGCCGCTCATCACCCGGTCGAGCAGTTCGACCGGCAGGCGGATGGTGCGCTGGGCCGGGGTGTTGTCCGTGCGGCGGATGGCCGGGCCGCCGGCATCGTCGCCGCGCTCGATCAGCGCGCTGGCCGGGGCATGGAGCGGGGTTTCGGCGGCGTCGGGGGTAGCCTCCGGCGCGGCATCGAGCGCTGCGATCAGCGCCTCGTCGCCGCCGTCCGGGAAATCCTCGCCCGCCTCGATGGCATCGACCATCGCCGCGATCCGGTCGATGATCGCAAGCACGGCGGAGACCAGCGCCGGGTCAGGCTCGCGCCGTCCCGCGCGGCAATCGGCCAGCGCGTCCTCGGCCGCGTGCGAGAGGGCGGCAAGGCGCGGGAAGTCGAAGAATCCGCAATTGCCCTTCACGGTGTGGACGAAGCGGAAGATCGTATCGAGGCGCGCGCGATCGCCCGGATCGGCCTCCCAGGCGACGATCTCGCCGCCCGAAGCCTCCAGCATTTCGCGGGTCTCGGCGATGAAATCCGCCAGCAGATCGTCCATCCGGTGCGCGCCCCTTTGTCTAGCGCGGCCCGTTATGCGGCAGTTTGGTTAATGAAGGCCTAGCGCCCGGCCCATGCCGGCTGCGGTTTCACAAAGATATGGCGCACCAGCACCACCGCCGAAACCGCGCCGAACAGGTTGGCGGCCAGTTCGGCGGTGAAGATCGCCGCGCTGCCCATGCCCGGCTGGAGCAGCAGCGCCACCGGCAGCATCACCAGGAACACGCGCGCCACCGATTGCATCAGCGCGAGGCCCGCCCGGTCGACCGCGTTCATGATGCCGTTGCCCACGATCAGCAGGCCGAACCCGGCATAGCCCCAGGCGGCGATCTTCAGGTAGAGCGCGAATTGCGCGACCACCGCGGGATCATCGGTGAACACCTGCGCGAAGCGCTCTCCGCCCGCTATCATGGCCAGCGCCACGCCGAGGCCCCACACGACGCAGAAGCCCGCGGCATAGAGCGCCGCCTCGCGCGCCCGGTCATAGCGGCCCGCGCCCCAATTCTGCCCGACAATCGCCCCTATCGCTCCCGACAATCCCAGCAGGGGAACAATCACGAAGCTTTGCAGCCTTCCGGCCGCGCCGAAGCCTGCCACCGCCGCCTCGCCCTCGAGCGCGACCAGCGCGGTCAGGATCGACAGGCCGAGCGGATTGATCGCGTTCGAGAACGCCGCGGGCAGGCCGACACGGATGATCGCACGGGCCTGTTCGACAAGGTTGCAGTCCTTCAGCAGCGCCAGGTTGAGCGGCAGCGAGGTGCCGCGCAGCAGCGCCATCGCGGTCAGCACGCCGATTCCCCAGCCGATCACCGTGGCATAGGCCGAGCCCGCGATGCCGAAGCCTTCAAAGCCAAAGGCTCCCGTGATCAGGATCGGGTTCAGCACCCAGTTGGCGGCGGCATAGGCGATGCTGACCGTGCTGGTGCGCTTGGCCTCGCCCTGTCCGCGCAGCACGCCGTTGAAGCCCATGATCGCAAGGCTGAGCGGAAAGCCGCAGGCATAGGGAGTCATGTAGGCGCGGATCAGCGGCATCAGCGCCGCGGGCGCGTTCATCGCGGTGAAGATCGGATCGATCGCGAGCCATAGCGACAGGCCCATCAGCGCGCCGATCAGGGCGGCGAAGACGATCCCGAAATTGGCCCGGCGCGCGGCCCTTTCCGGATCGCCTTCGCCCAGCGCGCGGGCGACCACCGAATTGATCCCGACCATCACCCCCACCCCGAGCGAGGTGCTGGCCACGGCCACCGGGAAAATGAAGCTGATCGCGGCCAGCGGTTCGCTGCCGAGCTGGCCGATGAAATAGGCATCGACGATCCCGATCGACATGATCGCCGCCACGCCGATCACCGCCGGAAGCGTCTGGCTGACGAGGTGTCCGGGGATCGAACCGCTGACCAGTCTGGGAAGGCTTTGCTCGGGCGCGTTCATCGGTTTAGCCGGCGTAGCGGGGCCCCGCGCGACTTGCAAAGCATTCCCTGTGCGTGCGATAGCAAATCCCAAGGACAGACGGAGAGGATCAGCCCATGGCAACCCAGCTCAAACCCGGTATCGAATGCAGCAAGGAAGAGTGGCAGGCGCGGCTCGATCTGGCGGCGTGCTACCGCATCTTCGATCACCTCGGCTGGTCGGAATCGATCTACAACCACATCTCGCTGAAGGTGCCGGGGGAGAAGGATACCTTCCTGATCAACCCCTTCGGGCTGCTCTACAGCGAAGTGACGGCCAGCAACCTCGTCAAGATCGACGTCGAGGGGAACAATGTCGGCGGCTCGCCCTACATGGTGAACAAGGCCGGCTTCACCCAGCACGCCTATTTCCACAAGCATCTGGGCGGCCGTGCCGATGCGATCTGCCATGTCCACACCACCGCGACGATGGCGGTGGCGAGCCACAAGGACGGGCTGCTGCCGACCAATTTCTACGCCTGCAATTTCCAGGGCCAGATCGGCTATCACGACTTCGAGGGCGTCACTGTCCGCCCCGAGGAAGGCGAGCGGCTGGTGCAGAACCTCGGCAACCACACCATCCTGATGTTGCGCAACCACGGCCCGGTGGTGATGGACCGCACGATCCAGGGGATGTTCCTCAAGATGTGGGCGCTCCAGCGCGCCTGCGAGATCCAGGTGGCGACGCTTTCGATGGGCGATCCGATCCTCGTCCCGCAGGACGTGATCGACGTCCACCAGCGCGACCTGTCCGTGATGAGCGGGCAGGGCGGCGCCGGCCTGTTCGACTTCGAGGCGTGGAAGCGCCGCATCGACAAGATCGACGACAGCTGGCGCAGCTAAGCACCTAGGCAGGCACAATGTCGCGCATGACCGTCAACGAGCGGCCGGTCGAGTTCGACCTCGATCCGCGCATGCCGCTGCTCTACGCGCTGCGCGAGGCGATGAACCTCACCGGCACCAAGGCCTGCGGCGGCGGCGAATGCGGCGGGGCGTGCATGGTGCTGGTCGACGGGGTGGCGCTGCGTTCGTGCAAGATCACGCTGGCCGAGGCCGAGGGCCGGATCATCACCACCATCGAGGGGCTGAGCCGTGATCGCTCGCACCCCGTCCAGCAGGCGATGGTGGCCGAACAGGCGATCCAGTGCGGTTACTGCACGCCCGGCATCGTCATTGCCGCGGCGGCGCTGATCCAGCGCAATCCCGCCCCGACGCGCGAGGACATCCTCGAGGCCATCCCCAACATCTGCCGTTGCGGCGTCTATCCGCGACTGGTCCGCGCGGTCGAGCGGGCGGGCCGTGTGGCCCAGCGCCGCGAGAGCATCAGCGCCGCCCCGGCTCCCGGCATCAGCCCCGAGGACGCGGCGCAGGCGGTTCCGGCGCTGCGGGTGACGGATGGCAACTGACTACCTTCCCTTCGGGGAAGGGTGGGGAATGGGGGAGCAAGGCCGCAAGGTCTCGCGTCCAAGTTGACGTGGAACCCCCACCCCTGACCCCTCCCCAAGGGGAGGGGAGACAAAGCCTCAGAACCGTCCCGTGATCGTGAAGCGCGCATTGAGCGGCGGAGCCACGGTCAGCTCGTCGGCCGAATGGGCATTGGGGAAGTAGAGCGTGTCGAACAGGTTCTCGACATTGATCTGGAAGCGCAGATTGTCGTTCACCGCATAGGACACCGCCATGTCCACCCGCGCATAGGCCGGCAGGGTTGCGGTGTTGCCATTATCGGCAAAGCTTTCGTCCTGCGCTGTCAGGCCCAGCCCGAAGCCGAGCTTTTCGGTCGCCTGGACGTTGTTCCAGATCGAGAACATGTGCTCGGGCAGCTCGCGCACGCGGCGCCCGGTCGGGCCGGTGCGGCTCTGCTGCTCGCCGTCGAGGTAGGAATAGCCCGCCGAGAGGAACCACCAGTCGGTGACCTGGCCCTGAAGCTGCGCCTCGAACCCGCGGATCCGGCTGTCGATCACGTCGAGCGTATCGGGGTCGTTGTCTGCCGGCTGGGGCGAGGACTGCTCGATCTGGAATGCGGCCGCCGTCAGCGCGAGGCCGGGGCGGATGTCCCACTTCACCCCCGCTTCGAGGTTGGAGAAGGTATCCGGGTCGAGCGCGTCCGCGGGCGGATTGATGTCGGCGAACTGGTCGCCCGAGCGCGGCAGGAAGGTCTCCGAATAGCTGGTGTAGAGCGAGAGGTTCTCCTGCGGTTTGACGATCAGGCCGAGGCGCGGAGTGATCTCCTCGTCCTTGCGGGTGCGCACCACGCCGGTGCGGTTGTCGAGCACGGTGATTTCGAAGGAATCGAACCGCGCGCCGAGCACCACGCGCAGCCACTCGGCGATCTTCACCTCGTCCTGGATATAGGCCGAGAAGACGGTGAGATCGGCCTCGGTGTCGTCATTGAGCGCAGTGAAACCGAAGCGGGTGGTGCGCCCGTCGGCGAGCGTGCCGACCCCGCCGCGCATCGGGAAGGGGCGCACCGCGCTGAAGAACTCGACATCGGCGCGGCGGCCATCGGCGACGGCGGTGTCGAACACCGCGTTGAAGCGGTCATTGTCGTTGCTGGTATCTATGTATTCGCCGCCGACGATCAGCGTGTGGCCGATCCCGCCGGTATCGAATTCGCCGACAAGATTGCCCGACAGGATCAGGTTCCGGCGCTGGCCGTTGTCGATGTAGCCGTCCATCGCCACCACGTTGGTGGCCGGATTGTAGTCGACCGGGAAGTAGTTGGCGTAGGTCTTGTCATAGTCGCCGTATTGGGCGGTGAGGTTGGCCTTGAAGCTGTCGGAGAAGCTGTGCTGCAGCGTGCCGCGCAGCACGTGCGCCTTGAAGGTGGCGTAGTTGTTGTCGGGATCGGCGAAGGTGATGCGCTGCAACGCGCGCACCGGATCGCCGTTGTCGTCGGTCAGGATGCCGCGATCGATGAAGCGTTCGTGATCGAGATATTCGTAAGACAGGTCGATGATCGTGCGACTGCCCAGTTCCACCCGCAGCGTCGGGTTGATGCTGATCTGCTCGCCGCCGAACAGGTCGCGGTGGTTGTCCAGATGCTCGTAGGCGGCATTGATGCGCAGCGCGGCGCTGCTGCCGAGCGCGAGGTTGACGTCGCCCCAGATATCATAGGCGCCGATGCTGCCGGCCGAGGCGCGGAAGCCCGCGAAGGTCTCGCCCACGACGCCCTTCTTGGTCACACGGTTGAGCACGCCGCCGGTGCCGCCGCGCCCGAACAGCAGCGCGTTGGGGCCGCGCAGGATCTCGACCTGTTCGAGATTGTAGAGCCCGCGGTAATATTCGACGTCGTCACGCACGCCGTCGACGAAGAAGTCGGCGGTCGAGCGCACGCCGCGGAACACCACGGCGTCGCGGTGGCCTTCGCCCTGCGAATTGGTGACGCCCGGGGTGTAGAGCACGATGTCGGCGACGCTGTCGAAGCCCTGCCGGATGATCTGGTCGGCGGTGGTGATGCTCAGCGACTGCGGAACGTCGATGATCGGGGTCGGGGTCTTGGTGGCGTTGATCTGGTTCGAATAGAGCACGTCGCCGGTGACGACGATGTTCGGGCCTTCCGCGCCCGCCGCATCAGCCGCGTCGGCTGCGGCTGCGGCTGCGGCTGCGGCTTCAGCCGGAGCAGCGGTCTCCGCGGGCGCTTCGGCGAGGGCGGGGAAGGCGATCGCGGCGGCGCCGATCAGCAGGGTAGTACGGGCAAGGGGCAGAATCATCAGGGGCCTTTCGAGTGCTTGCGAGCCAGCTATTGCAACTTACTCGCATCTGCAAGGCCTGCGTGTCGTTGAAATTGATAATCATCAATCTGTAGCTTTTGCGCCGCACATCGCTTACCGGCCCCGGCAATGAGAGCTTCAGGAGCGCAAGGGATGAAGGCGACGATCTGGCACAACCCGGCTTGCGGCACGTCGAGGAAGACGCTGGCGATCCTCGAAAGCCTGAGCCGCGTGGAGCTGACGGTGGTTGAATATCTCAAGACCCCGCCAAGCGCCGAAAAGCTCGCCCAGCTCTACCGCGATGCCGGGATCACGCCGCAGCAAGGCCTGCGCCTGCGCGGCACCGATGCAGCCGAACGCGGCCTGCCCGGGGCTGACGATGCGACGGTGCTGGCAGCGATGGTGGCCGATCCGATCCTGATCGAACGCCCGCTGGTCGAGACCGACAAGGGTGTCAGGCTCTGCCGCCCGCAGGACGTGGTGCTGGAAATCCTCTAACCGCTAGCCGCGCTCGCGGGTGAGGTCGCGGTCGGCCTGCAGCTTGAACCACCCGTGCACCAGCACGATGGCGCATAGCGCGACGATCAATCCGAAGCCGAGCCAGTCGGAATGGCCGTAGAGCCACACGCCGAGCGCGGGCGCGTAGATGTAGCTCGCCCCTGCCAGCGAAGCGACGATGCCGCTCGCCTGCCCCTGCTCGGCGCGGGTGACCGCCAGCGAGGTGCCTGCCGTGGTGCCGGGCCGGAACAGGCCGAAGCCGAGCGAGGCGATGGCATAGCCCAGCGCGATCAGGTGCAGGTCGCCCGCCACTGCCAGCACCGCCGTGCCCAGCGCCGCCGTGGTGATGCCCCACAAGGTCGCCGCGCGCGGGCCGAGATCGAAGCGCGGGATCAGCCCCCATTGCGCCAGCAGCGTGGCAATCGCCCCGCTCATCAGCACCAGCCCCACCGGCCCCGCGCCCTCGGCCGGCGTGTCGCGCAGGCCCAGCCGGTCGAGCACCAGAAAGCCCGAAATCCCCAGCACCATCGCCTGCGCATGGCCGCCGAAGAACCCCGCGAACACCCACGGCCTGAGGCGCGGGTCGCGCCAGCTGAGGCGCGGCGGCTCGCCGGCCTCCTCAGCCTCGCCGGACTCCTGCGGATCAAGCGGTGCGCCCGATCCGCTCGACGAATAGGCCACCGCTTGCCCGCGCGCGGCGAATTGCGGCTCGTCGTCGGGCAGGCGCAGGCGCAGCAGGACGAGCGCGATCACGCCGATCGCGGCAAAGCACAGGAACGGCCCCGTCAGCCCGATGCCGAGGAAGGGCAGCACCATCAGCGGAGCCAGCGCCGGGCCGATCACCGTGCCGAGGCCGAAGCTCGATGCGATCAGCGAGAGCGCCTGCGTGCGCTCGGCGCGCGGCGTGCGCGAGGCGACATAGGCCTGCACCGCCGGGGGCGCGGCGCTGCCGAACCCGCCATAAAGGCTACGCGCCGCGGCAAAGGCGATCAGCGTCCAGAAGGCATTCATCCAGCCCGCCAGCCCCGCCCACAGCGCCGCGCCGCACAGCACGAAAGAGGTGATGAAGCCGACAAGACCCACCGCCATCATCGCCTTGCGCCCGCGCTGGTCCGACCGCCGCGCCCACAGCGGCGCGCACACCACCCACAGCAGCGCCGACCAGCTATAAGCGAGGCTGATCCACACATCGTCGACCGCCAGAGCCGTGCCGATCGAGGGCATCACCGATTGCATCGCGGTGTTGCCCGCCGCGGTGACCAGCATCACCATGAACAGCAGCGCCATGCGAGCGGGGGGGATTGCGCCGCTCGCAGGCGCCTTGCCGGCGTGAGTCAGGTGAGGATCGGTCCCGGCCATCGCTCCTGCGTCTGCCCGGGCTATTCGAAGGTTTCGGACAGACGCTCGGGCGCACCGCCGGCGAGCTGGCGATGGATCGCGGCCAGCACGACGAGGAAGATCACCGTGATCATCGCGTTGACCAATGCGCTCACCGCAGCAATGCCGATGCGCGCCACCTCACCGCCCGCTGCCGAGAGGATCAGGGTCAGCATCCCCTGCACCAGCGCGCCGATGATCACGATCACCACGAACAGCAGCACGAAGAAGGCGAAGATGCGTAGGGAATTGCCCTTGGTCAGCCGCCACGAACGCGCGATGGCGGCAAACGGATTGCGCTCCTCGTCGATGGCGATCACCGGCGCGATCAGCGAAAACTTCACCGCAGCATAGATCACCACCACCGCCAGCGCGAGCCCGCCAATCGCCACCACCGCCGGAGGCGCGAGCGCCGCCATCAGCCCCAGCGGCAGGCCGATGGCCACACCTGCTGCAAGCGCGCTCAGGAGCTGTGCGGCGATATAGCTCGGGATGCTCCTGATCCCCTTGCCCAGCGCTTCGCCCACCGTCGGATGGCCGCGATCGGACAATAGCGCCAGCAGGCTCATCGAGCCGATGAAGCCGGCGATGCTCACGGCCAGCAGGAACGGCCAGTTATCGGCATAGAGCGCGCTGATCTGGTCCATCGCCTGCTGCATCGCCACTTGCGGATCGCCGCTCTGGCGCTGGCCCGAGGCCGGGAGGGTGGCGGTCGTCTCGGGCACGAACAGTGCCGCGCCGAACGAGGGGAGGAAGAAGAACAGCCCCGCCAGCGCCGAGATCGTGTCCTTGTTGGCCCCGATCAGCGCGGTCGCCTGGGTCCAGGCCTTCCCCATGTCGAGCTTTGCGTTTGCCATGTCCGTCCGATCCCCGCGCGGCGATGCGAAGTGCAATCGCCTCTTGATATGCGCGCTCAATGCCCCCACCGAGGCGGCATGGCAAGCATTGCTCCCGAGACCCTGATGCCACCGCCCCCCGAATGGCGGCGCGACACCGCACCGGTGCCTTACACCGAGGCGCTGGCGGCGATGGAGGCGCGCAATCAGGCGGTGTTCGCGGGCGAGGCGGCGGAGCTGATCTGGCTGCTCGAACACCCGCCGGTCTACACCGCCGGCACCAGCGCTGACCCTGCCGAACTGGTCGATCCGCGCTTCGAGGTGGTCGATGCCGGACGCGGCGGGCGTTACACCTATCACGGCCCCGGCCAGCGCATCGGCTATCTCGTGCTCGACCTCAACAAGCGGGGCAAGGACGTGCGCTGCTTCGTCCATGCGATCGAGGGCTGGGTGATCGCCACGCTCGCCCGGTTCGGCGTCGAGAGCTGGCGGGCCGAGGGGCGCGTCGGCATCTGGACCCGCGACATCGACGGCAGCGAGGCCAAGATCGGCGCGATCGGCGTGCGCGTGCGGCGCTGGGTGACGATGCACGGCTTCTCCGTGAACCTCGATCCCGACCTTTCCCATTTCGGCGGGATCGTGCCTTGCGGCATTGCCGAATACGGCGTCACCAGCATGGCGAAGCTCGGCCTCAAGGTTTCGGCGGAGGAATGGGACGCGGCCCTTCTGGCGACGTCGGAGGATTTCCTTGACGCATTGGATGCGGCGGCGAAAAGAGCGTGCCGATGAACCGCGCCGCTCCTCTTGCCGCCCTGCTGCTGCTCGCCGCTGCCTGCACCGAGGAGGCGAGCGCGCCTGCCGAGCGCGGCGGCAAGGCGGCGGGCGAGGTGCTGGGCGGATCGATCTCGGACGCGATGATCCCGCTGGAGCAGCTCGATTCGCAGGCCCCGCTCGCGCCGCGTCAGGCGCAGGGCGATACCTCGGCCGATCTCGACGCGCAGCAGCCGCTGGTCACGCCGGTCGATGGGGTGGAGGGCGCTCCTGTGGCAAGCGAAGGGGCCGAAGCAGCGCCTGCCGCCCCGGCCCCTGAAGCGTTCGAGTAAAGGCGAGCCTTACTCCGCCGCCTGCGCCTGTTCCTCGGCGAGGGTCGGGTAGTCGACATAGCCTTCCGGAATCGGGAAGTACCAGCTCTTGGGCA
>VFQO010001206.1_pt1 | contig 21091 bp, 18 predicted proteins | sample 3512331 | NCBI WGS metagenome assembly VFQO01 (sample SAMN10412371, study PRJNA504923) | tailings metagenome | isolation source: Replicate 3 from Balatoc abandoned mine | place: Philippines: Itogon, Benguet | collected 2017-08-28 | reverse complement strand
CCATCAAAAAACTGTGATCTGAAATTAATCAGCGTAGAGACATACCATTTGCCTAATGAGTCCATTTTGTACCCATACTTACTTAAATAATCTATACGATCGTCGTTTTTACGACTGCCTAGACTGGTACTTTGAATATAGCCAAGATTAATATCTACCGAATTATCCCAGAAATGACGATTCTGTTTATACAGGATAAAATAATTCATATATCCGTTGGCAGATAGGGAAAAATTATCCCCACCAGCTGCCCAGTTACTCAATGAACCTTGAGCCAGATTAAAGCTGAACAGCCCTCCTCTTTTCCATTTCCAGCCTGTTGTGTCATTGTCCTTTTTTATTGTTCGATTGATTTCTCTTTTTAATGCCTGAACCACATTATCCTGCCCTCTCACAATAAATCCGGTTGTTAACAAAAGGGTTAACCACAGGAAAAATATTCTCATGTGTACTTATTTCTGTCTCAAATATAATAAACCCCTGCTATTTTAAAGGATTTAACGCTGACAAACTGACATAAACACTGGAATAATTGTACATTTGTATCTAAATTAACAAAGAATGGAACTGGTGGAATTAATGAATAAAACACACGACGAATCCAGACAGGGAGAAGCATTTCAGGCGGCTGAATCTCCGGTTGATTTTCATAAAAAATTTTACATTGAAAGCTATGGATGCGCTATGAACTTTTCGGATAGTGAAGTCGTAGCAGCCATCCTTCAGGAAAACCAGTTTAGTGCAACCCCTCAGTTTGAACAGGCAGACCTGGTTTTAATTAATACCTGCTCTATTAGAGAAAAAGCAGAACAAACCATCCGAAAAAGACTAACTGAATTCAGAAAGGTAAAACAGAGTCGTCCGGGCATGTTGATTGGCGTGTTGGGATGCATGGCAGAAAGATTGAAATCACAGTTGCTGGAACAGGAAAAACTGGTAGACTTAGTAATTGGACCCGATGCTTACCGGTCTTTACCTGCTTTAATTGAGGAAGCTAGTTCAGGACAAAAGGGGGTTAATGTTTTGCTCAGCAGAGAAGAGACTTATGGAGACATTTCTCCAGTACGTTTAAACAGCAATGGTATTACCGCATTTGTTTCAATTACCAGAGGCTGTAACAATATGTGCAGTTTTTGCGTGGTTCCTTTTACAAGGGGAAGAGAGCGTAGCAGATCTGCTTACTCCATCATACAAGAAATACAACAATTGGTAGAAACAGGTTACAAAGAAGTTACTTTATTAGGTCAAAACGTAGATAGTTACTACTGGGAAGATGAAGAAAAAAAACAAATGGTAACTTTTGCCAACCTACTTGAAATGGCTGCCCTTGTAAGTCCTGAACTCCGAATTCGTTTTAGCACTTCACATCCCAAAGACATAACAGATGATGTGTTGATGACCATGGCTAAATATGAAAATATTTGCAAGTGCATTCATTTACCGGTACAAAGTGGAAGTACCAGACTCCTTCAATTAATGAACAGAACCTATTCCAGAGAATGGTACCTGGCTAAAGTAGACAGGATCCGGGAACTCTTGCCTGAGTGTGGAATTACTTCGGATATGATTGCCGGATTTTGTACAGAGACGGAAGAAGACCACCAGGATACCTTAAGCCTGATGGACTATTGTGGTTTTGATATGAGCTATATGTACTTCTACAGCGAACGTCCGGGAACGCTGGCTGCAAGAAGATTTAAAGATGATATTCCGCTGGATGTAAAGAAAAGAAGGTTACAGGAAATTGTTGACAAACAGGGAGAATTATCTACAAGAAACAATCATAAGGATATTGGAAAGACTTTTAAAGTGCTCATTGAAACCGACTCAAAAAGAGATAGCAATGACTGGACTGGTAGAACCAGTCAGAACAAAATAACTGTATTCCCTAAATCGAGCAGTCTTCAAAAACCTGGCGATTACGTATGGGTTAGAATTACAGATTGCACAAGGGCAACCTTATTGGGACAAATTGTTGATCATCCATAAACCAAAATAAATGGATTTACAAAGTATTAAGAATCGGTTTGGCATAATAGGCAATTCTACTGCACTGAATCACGCATTGAATACAGCAGTGCAGGTAGCAGCCACCGATTTAACTGTTTTAATCGTAGGAGAAAGCGGAGTTGGTAAAGAAGTATTTTCTCAAATAATACACTCGCTCTCTTCTCGCAAACACAACCCATTTATTGCAGTTAACTGTGGGGCTATCCCCGAAGGCACCATTGACTCGGAATTATTCGGGCACGAGAAAGGTGCGTTTACGGGTGCAGTAGACAGCAGGAAAGGTTATTTTGAAACAGTTAACGGAGGCACCCTCTTTATGGATGAAATAGGAGAAATGCCATTGGGAACACAGGCAAGACTGCTTCGAGTGCTGGAAACAGGTGAGTTCATCAGAGTAGGTAGTTCCAAAGTTCAGAAAACAGATGTAAGGGTAATTGCAGCAACAAACAGGGAGCTATTGGATTTTACACAGAAAGGTAAATTCAGGGAAGATCTATATTATCGGTTAAGTACTGTGCCTATCCGCGTTTCTTCATTAAGAGACCGCAAAGAAGACATTCTATTGCTCTTCAGAAAATTCGCCGTTGATTTTGCAGAAAGATATAAAACCTCTCCTGTTCAACTGGATGAGGAGGCAAAACAAATGCTAATCAACTACCCTTGGCCAGGCAATATTAGAGAACTTAAAAATATTGCAGAGCAAATATCAGTGCTGAGCCAGTCGAATTTGGTGAGTGCCAGAGAAATGAGCCTATTCCTTCCGGATAAAAAAGAAAACAGAATGCCGATGATTGCCGGCGGAAGTACTTCCGGAGAATTTGCCAACGAGAGGGAAATATTATACAAACTGTTTTTCGACATGAAAAAAGATGTGACGGAATTAAAAAAGATGTTTGTTGAAATATTACAGAACCCTTCATTGGCCGGAGCTGCAGCCTCTTTTACCAAAGAGTCTATTCTGAATGATTATGCTCCAGCTGTTAATGAAGTGCCAGTAATCAATACAGTTACTGCCTCGGGTAATAGCAGCAATAATTTATTGCCTGCTCAGCATTCCGTTAGTTCTTCGCCTGTGATACTGCACGACGATGCCATTCAGATGCATGAAGAAGTAGAGGAATCGCTCAATATTATGGATAAAGAAAAAGAATTAATTGTAAAGGCACTGAAAAAACACAGAGGCAAAAGAAAAGATGCTTCCATAGATCTGGGCATCAGCGAAAGAACATTATACAGAAAACTGAAAGAATATGATATTGACGAATAAATTAAAACATGGTTTCTATACGGTAACAGCTTGCCTGGTTCTTCTACTACAAGGGTGCTTTGTCTATAAATTCAATGATGCCGTTATCCCTGCTGATGTAAAAACAGTTAAGATTGGCTTTATAGATAACAAGGCACGTTATGTAAATCCACAACTGAGTCCTAAATTAACAGACAAACTACAAGCCAAAATTACCAGTCAGACTAAATTAACAAGAACCAATAACGACGATGCTGATTATGTAATCAATGGTAGTATTACTAATTACGATCCCAGTCAGACCGTAGGGGTATCTGCACAACAAGCCAGCACCAACCGTTTAACTGTTACCGTTCATATCATACTTAGAAAAACACTTGAAAACAAAGTAGAAGAATTTGATGTAACCCGAAGTTTTGACTTTTCAGCCAATTTAACTTTGCAGCAGGCAGAAGGTCAATTGCTGGACGAAGTGATTCGAAATATCACAGATGAAATCTTCAATCGAATATTTAATAACTGGTAATTGAGTTGTATCTTTATTATTTATGAAGTATACGCAGGAAAAAGCACTGATGCACTTAACTGGAAATTCCGATTTGTCTACCACTAAAATGGAAGTAATAGAAAAGTTGGTGCATGAATATCCCTTTTTTTCCCCAGGTCAATACTTGTTTGCTGCCAAATTAAAAAAGGAAGATCACCCGTTGGTGGGTTCCCAAGCCATGAGGACGGCCCTTTATTTTACGAATCCTCACTGGCTGCAATTTCAACTGGAAGCACTGAAAGATCCGGGAATTGATCAGGCCCCTAAGCAGGAATTGGATACTGCCTTGCTAAGATCTATCAGACAAAAAGATCTGGAATGGGATGAAATGATTAATCTGCCCAAGATTGAAGAAACATTGGAAGATGCGGAGAAATCTTTTGTTGCACCTGAACTGCCCAATCCAGATATTTCAATTCCAACCATAGAATCAGTAAGAGAATTAATGAAAGGAATTGAGCCTTTGGATAAACCTGGTACCATTATCCCTGTTATTCGGGAGAATTCTCCTTCAGAGCCGGTGGATTATACATTGCCGGATATTCAGCCTTCTGAAACATTTGATCCGGTTTTCAGCGCACTGAATCAGACAGAGCAGCCTGCCAAACAAGACAACACTGAAGCTGTAAATACTGCCGCAATGGTTTCTGAGCCGGTTGTTCCTATCCTGGAGCCACCTGTTACAGCCGCGGTTTCAGCTCCCCCGGCCCCATTGTTACCTGAACAGGAATACAGTGAGGAGGAATACGGAAGCAGAACACAGCACCCCGATCAGGACAAAAGCGACGCCAAAATAGCCAGCATCCTATCCAGTCAATTGGCGGAATTTAAAAAACCAATTGAAAAGAATACAGAATTAACCATTGAACCCGTTCAGGATAAACTGCATACCATCGATTACTTTGCTTCCCAGGGTATTCAGATTGATTTGAGCAAAATTCCTCAGGATAAACTAACAACTAAACTCAGACGTTTTACCGATTGGCTGAAGGATATGAAAAACCATCATCCCAATCCGGACGACCTGGGCACTTCACCAGAACAGGAGAAAAAAGTAGCAGAAACAGCACTGGTTTCTAATGAATCCAAGGAAATTTTAACTGAAACCATGGCTGAGGTGCTGGCTAAACAAGGTCAGATTGACAAGGCAATTCAGCTTTATATTAAATTAAGTTTCTCAAATCCTGAAAAAACCGCTTATTTTGCAGACAAAATTCAACAATTAAAAGGTATTTAAAATGATTTATCTGTTTTTGGTTCTGATTGTTATAGCTGCGGTTGGTCTTGGTTTTATGGTATTAATCCAAAATCCTAAGGGAGGTGGTCTCGCTGGAAATGTGGGCGGTATCAGCAATCAATTGATGGGCGTTAAGCAAACTACCGATGTATTGGAAAAAGGCACTTGGATTTTCGCAGGTATTATTGCTGTTTTGGCTTTGTTTTCTACTCTTTTCCTAAAGGGTGGTGGAAATGATGTAAATACAGAAGTTTTACAGAAAATCAATACCACTACAACGGCTCCTGCCCCTGCGAATAACCAAGCTGCACCAGCAGCTACTTTGCCGGCTGCAACCGATACCAGCAAGAAATAATTCAGATTTCAACATAATTAAAACCCTGTCCTTTTTAATGACAGGGTTTTTTATTTATTTTACCTTATGGCAAGAAAAAAATCGGCTCCGAAAAAAAATGCTGCTTCAAAAAAATGGGTGATTATAGTTATTAGTCTGATTGCGATAATCGGGATAGGCTTTACTGCACTTTTCTTCCTGCCTGCAACCCGTTTTGAAGAAAAAAGCAGAATGGTTACCATTTATAAAGATCAAACGCAGAAATCTGCTGTTCTCGCAGCTTTTGAAGAAGCAGGAATACTAAGATTCAATTCCTTACTTGGTATTGCCGGTGCCCCCTTTAATATATGGGACAAGATGAAGCCTGGCAGATATGAAATCAAAAAAGGGCAAAGCATTATAGATATTGTTAGAATGCTGAAAAATGGAAGACTGGCAGAAGTAAAACTGGTAATCAATAGAGTTAGGACAAAGCCCGAACTGGCCAGATTAATCAGTAAACAATTTTTTACTGATTCACTGGAAGTGGTTCAATTTTTACAATCGGCCGATTCACTTGACGCTCTGGGACTGGATACTACACTATTGTTTACGAAGATTATACCTGATACATATCATTTTTATGCCGATGCATCCATGACAGTTATATTGGAGAAACTGCAGGCTGCGTCAACAAAATTTTGGTTAAAAAACAACAGATTGCAAAAAGCTGAATCACTGGGATTAAGTCCTGAACAGGTTTATATACTAGCTTCTATTGTGGATGAGGAAACCAATTACACGGAAGACAAATACAAAATTGCCAGTGTTTATTTAAACAGACTTGCCAAACAAATGCCTTTACAGGCCTGTCCTACCATTAAATACGCAATGAATGATTTTACAATAACCCGGATATATGAAAAATACCTGAGCAATCCCTCCCCCTATAATACTTACAGAGTAAAAGGGCTTCCGCCAGGACCTATTTGCACACCCTCTCCCAAAACCATTGATATCGTTCTAGATGCACCCAAAACCAGTTATATTTATTTTGTTGCAAAAAGTGATTTCAGCGGCTATCATCATTTCAGTGACAATTATGAAGAACATAATCGTTATGCAAAGGAGTACCAGAAAAAATTAGATGAATACATGGAGAAAAAGCGAACAGAAAAGAAATGACAAAACTTGAGCGAATCATAGTAAGCTGGCCTCCTATTTCCTTTCTGATTAGGAAGAGTAAAACTTTTATTATACCAGGGTTTCAGGGTATCCCGCTTTATGATGTCATTCTCTTTTTTATTAAGCAGGTCAATAAGATTGGGCTAAATGAGAGAGCGGCAGCCATTTCCTTCAATTTGATTATGGCATTACCTGCAACCATCCTTTTTCTGTTTTCCATACTTCCCTATTTCCCTGATTTTCTAAATATCAAACCACAAATTCTATCCTTATTTAAAGACATAAGCCCCAATTCGAATACTTATCGTTTTATTGAGAATATATTGGACGATTTGATGCAAAGAAGCATTGGAATCTTCTCCTTTGGTTTTTTGTTGGTAGTATACTATGCATCTAATGCAATGATGGCATTGATTCTCACTTTTGACCGATCTATCATGGAACATAAGCGTTTCTTTCTGCACCAGCGATGGAAAGCCATTCAATTAACCACATTGATCATTATTTTACTAATTGCTAGTACGCTTATTTTATTGGGTCAGGCGCAGCTAACTTATTTAATTGGCAAACTATTCGGATTAAAAAAATCAACCATGCCCTGGTTAAATAGTATCCGATGGTTGGTAATTATTGCTTTGTTTTTTTATAGCATCGCATTCATTTACAAATACGCGCCTTCTGTAACCATCCGCTGGAAATTGGTTTCTCCGGGATCCTTACTGGCAACCACTTTAATCTTAGGTACAACGCTGATCTTCTCTTACTGGGTTAATAACTTTGGTAGCTACAATAAAATCTATGGTTCCATTGGTACAGTAATGATTTTGATGATTCTGGCCTATTTTAATTCAATGATTTTATTGATTGGCTTCGAACTAAATGTAAGTATTACCTATTTAACCCAAAAAGCCGCTCAAAGAAAAAAAGAAGCCCATCAATCGGCTGAATAACTCGACCAAAGCTTTCGGATATTGTCTGCATTTGGATGGTTGGTTACCTCCATATCGTAGAATCCAGCTTGTTTTCTTTGTCTGTAGGCTTCATAAATGGAAACAGCGCAGGCAACTGAAATATTTAAGCTAGGTATCATTCCAACTTGAGGAATCACAAAATTTCCATCTGCCAGATTCCGGGCTTCCTCAGAAACCCCGTTGTGTTCATTCCCAAATACAAGGGCTACTTTTTTGGTAAAATCAATCTCGTATAAGGAGGCACTTGATTCACCTAAATAAGTAGTATAAATACAATCATACTCCTTTCTCAATGCCTCAAAACACAATGAAACGTCATCGTATTGATGAATGGTCAGCCATTTATTGGCACTACTGCTGCTTTTTATTCCAAAATATCCTGACCGGGGCAATTCTGTATTTAACACATAAATATCCTGAATCCCAACCGCATCACAGGTTCTCATGGCTGCATAAATATTATGCGGATCATGAACGTTTTCCATTACAATCGTAAGTCCTGATTGTCGCATTTTAAGTACCGATTCAATCTTTTCTGCTCTTTTTGGGGTCATAGTCGTACAAAGGTGTTGGTATTTTAACGCATTACAGCTCAGAATTCAGCAAAATTGCAATTAAGTCTTGATTTATTGATATATTTTTGTCTTGTACCCGTAGTCAAACCCTATGACAACACGTCTAATCCGTGCAGAGAATCTACTCTGGGCGGTACCTATCCTATTTGGCCTTATCGCCAACTATGCCGCATATAGCGACGTTGCTATCCTGTTTATGGACGAGAATTACTATATCCTGAATTTCCCTTCTATGATTGGCGTGCTGCTTCTTACGGTACTGGTTCCTTTTATGATGCACTCTGTGTTAAGAGATCTTGGACAAAGAAGCTTTTTTGCTTCTTGGGCCCACGTCTTTTTTACCTGTTTGCTCATCACTACCATATTGCTGATATATACCTATGCGCTACCCATTAATTTGAAATGGAAATACTATATGGGAGAACTTCCCGCCTATAAGAAATGGAGCTACTACAATAGTCTTGCAATCGGCATTTATGAATTGTTAATATATATACAAGCAGCCTATTTAGTTTATGGAATTAGTGTGTTGGTTCGTCATCGTTACGAACAGAAGAAACAAGAAAAAGCACATTACGACTATATCATCGAACACCTTGATCAGAGCAGAACCAGTGCAATCGCTTAATTGATTTTACTCATTCGAAATACCCATTGCTTCTTTTTTCATTTTTTGAGCCTGTTCTTTACCCAGATAATTTTCAATTTTCTTTTCCAGAAAATAAATAAGCGGAGTTAGCAAAATAGCCATTGTGAACTTATACAGGTAATTAACTACTGCAATAGCAAGTACCAGCTGCCAGCTCCAGCCATTCCCAATTTTAAAGGCAATAAACAAAACCACAAAACTGTCGACCATTTGAGAGACCAATGTAGATCCGGTTGCCCTTAACCATACCCACTTTTCCCCGGTTGCTTTTTTAATTTTATGGAAAACGGTAACATCCACAATTTGACTTACTAAAAAAGCAGTTAAACTTCCCACAATGATCCACATTCCCTGTCCAAAAATGCTACCGAAAGCCAATTGCATATTGGCCACTCCCTTATCTACGCCAGATAAAATCCAGAAATCTGCCGGTGGGATTTCCATAGCAGTATAGAACATGATAAAAGCATAGAGAATAAGCACTACTGCGGTATAACTGATGCGTTTAACCGCCTTAGGGCCATAATATTCATTGACGATATCGGTGATCACGAATTCGAGTGGCCATAGCAACACCCCACAGGTCAAATTAAATGCTAGTCCCGATTGTCCAAGTATGGAGAAATTGAAAGGAGGTATGCCCAACAATTTCTCTAGTGAAAAAATCTTTCCCCCAATGCATTCAGCAATTAAGGCATTGGCAACGAAGAATGCGCTGATGGCAAGGAAGAGTTTGGTAGGCTTGTCGTTTAATATTTTATTAATCACGATGGCAATATAAAATATACAAAAAATTGGATCAACAGGATGACTACATTAAAAATAGCAATCCAGTTGGGGATCCGAATAGTGGACTTGCTTAGTAACACCAATCCGTACCAGAAGTTCGCAACCAAATTTTGAATGGGTGCTACCATCCATCCCAATAAAAGTACCAGGGCACTGATTTCTTTATTTGGAATAAAATCGTGCGTACGCTGAATTACCAGACACAACAAAAACAAAATATTGCAGATAAAAGCCATTCTAGAGGCAAATAAAAGTGGTCTCATGGCATAAAGTTATTAGGTTTGTTGCATATTTTTAGCCCTATGAATAGGATCAATTGGAAAGCGATTATGCCGCATGCGCTGGCGGTGGTGATTTTCTTTGTAGTAGCGCTTATTTATTGTAAACCTGCCCTTGAAGGCAAGGTACTACAACAGCACGATGTAACTCAATGGAAAGGGATGGCGCAGAATTCCTTTCAGTCAAAGGAAAAAACAGGTCACTTTCCCCTTTGGAGTAATGGGATGTTCAGTGGGATGCCTGCCTATCAGATAACAGGCATCAGTGAAAACCCTATTTCAGTTGGCTATCTGGGAGATATATTCTTAGTAGGCTTGCCTAAACCTGTGGGCGTTTTCTTTCTGGCCTGCCTTTGTTTTTATTTTCTTACACAGGTTTTAAGCATAAATGCCTATATAGGAATCATAAGCGCACTAGGCTATACTTATGCTACTTATAATCCTATTATTCTGGCAGCTGGTCACGATACCAAAATGAATGCGATTGCGTATTTACCTGCCATCATTGCTTCTTTAATATTAATCTATGATAAAAAATATTTAGCGGGTACTGCATTAACAGCTTTGTTTACTTCGCTGCTTTTAGGCGCCAACCATTTGCAGATTACTTACTATGGATTCATCATCATTCTATTTATGAGTGTTGCTTTTGCAGTTAAATGCATAAAAGAAAAGGAGATTACTCATTTGTTGAAATCTGCGGGATTGGCCATCATGGCGGCTGCACTGGGAATCATGGTAAATGCTGTAACCCTTGTTACAACGTATGAATATGCCAAAAAATCTATTCGTGGCGGTAGCATATTGGCAGACAGTTCCACCAATGTTACCAAGACCGGTTTGAGCAAGGATTATGCACTTAGTTACAGCGTATATAAGACGGAGCCCCTGGTGATGATGTTTCCAAGATTTTACGGCGGAAGCAGTAATCAATTAGAACTGGCTCAGGAAAAATCAGCTGCTATTGCAGCCCTTCAGAATATGCCTTCCGAACTGGGGCAACAATTGCAAGGTTATTTACAATTTTATTGGGGAGGGATTGATGGTGTTGGCACTTCAGGACCTCCGTACGCAGGAGCTATCATCTGCTTTTTAGCCTTACTGGGGCTGGTGATGGTAGATAAAAAATATACTTACTGGATGGGGGCTGCCATCGTATTCACCCTACTACTTAGCTGGGGGAAATACTTGGAAGGTTTCAATATTGCTATGTTAAAGTACCTGCCCATGTACGATAAATTCAGGGCGCCAAGTATGATTCTGGTTGTGCCAACATTTTTAATGAGTATGCTTGCTGCACTATCCTTAAATACCATTACAAAAGAGGCAACTCCATCCCTACTTTGGGGAAAATATAAAAAAGGACTCTGGATAGTTGGGGGTGTATTTGCCATTGCAGCTATTGTATACCTTACTGCTGATTTCAGTAATTCAACCGATAAAATGTTGTTGGATCAGATTGCTAAAATCCCGGACGCAACACAAAGGGCTCAATTGGAAGAGCCGGTAAAAAGTTTTGTAGAAGGCTTACGGTCGGACAGAAAGACGCTGGCAATAAATGATATGCTCAGAACCCTTTTGTTCTGCCTGATTGCAGCATTAGCCGTATTTGCCGTTATCAAACAAAAAATCAAGCCTCTCTATGCAATTATTGCCATTGGCATTTTTGCCTTGATAGATGTATTTGGCATTAACACGAAATACCTGAATGAGAACAACTATCAGGATGCTGCTGAATATGAAAATAATTTTACTCCCTCCGCCGCAGATCTGCAGATATTGAAAGATACCAGCTATTACAGGGTATTAAATGTAACGCAGGGAATTTCTGCTGCATTCAACGGTGGTGCGCTCAGCTCTTATTTCCATAAGTCCATTGGTGGATACCATCCAGCTAAACTTAGTATTTATCAGGATTTAATAGAGCGTCAATTGTATAAATTCCCCAATTGTCTGCCAGTATTAAACATGCTAAACACCAAGTATTTCATTGTACCCGATCAGCGAAGTGGGCAACCAATGGTACAACAGAATCCGGAAGCTCTGGGAACTGCCTGGTTGGTAAAGTCTATACAGTTTAAAGAAACACCTTCCGCTATTATGGATGAACTAAGCAGTTTTAATCCCTCGGAAACAGCTGTTCTTTATCAAAAAGATCAAAGCGCCATAGGAGCCATTCAATATGATAGTACGGCCAGCATTCAATTGGTAAATGCAGAAAATGATAAGATGAGTTATTCTTTCAATGCTGCGACTAATCAGTTTGCTGTTTTCAGTGAAGTATTCTACGATGCTGGATGGAAAGCCTATGTTGACGACAAAGAAACCCCCATTTTTCAAACCAATTATGTTTTAAGAGGTATTCAGGTTCCTGCCGGTAAGCACAATATTCAATTCAGTTTTGAACCCGCTTCCTATTCGGTTGGGTTAAAAGCTGCCATTGGATCTTCGGTAATTATCTGGTTATTGCTTTTGGGGGCTGTGGTTGGCGCAATCAGAAAACCTAAGCAAACCTAATGAAAGCACCCAAGGTTTTGGGCATTGTTTCTTTTAAAGTTTTTCCCGCCCATATGGGTGGACAGCAATACATTGTTCATTATTACCAATCGCTTGCCCAATACGGCAAGGTTGTATTGGCTTTATCCAGCGATAATAATGTAAAGGATAATAGCATAAGCGGCGCGGAAACGATTGCCGATGACAACTTAAAGCTATTCCCTATTTTATTTAATCACTGGCAAGGCTGGAAAAATGTTTTTCGCTTATCTCAATTGACTCAACTAATTCGAAAAGAAGAAATAGAATGGATCTTTATTGATCATAGTTATTTTGGCTGGCTGGGTTTTTTACTGCGCTTATTTACCGGTAAAAAATTCCTGATCAAATCGGCCAATATTGAAGCCATCCGATTCAAGGATATGGGAAGAAGAGGCTGGAGGCTCTATCAATGGTATGAAAAGAAAGTGCATCAACTGGCCAATTTCAGTTTTTTCATATCTGAGGCAGACAGAGCATATGCCATACAGCATTGGGGTCTGCCAAAACATAAAACAGGCTTAATCCCTTTTGGGACCTATCGCAAACAAGCATTTTCTCCTGAACAAAGAAATGCATACAGAGAAGAATTGTTGAAACAACATGGCTTATTAAATAACACGCTGTTATTCTTTTTTAATGGCACGCTGGATTATATTCCTAACAAAAAAGCCATTTATAAAATGATACAAGAGCTTGTTCCAAAACTGAACAGCTCATCTCTCCCCTATAAAATCATCATCTGCGGGGTTCAGATTGGACCCGATTTATTGGCCCAAATATCCAATTGTCCTGAAATTATTTATGTGGGTTTTGTAAAAGACATTCAGGCATATTATGCGGCCACTGATTGTTTTCTTTGCCCGATTACGTTGGGTGCAGGCGTTAAGACCAAGCTTATAGATGCACTGGCAGCCGGGCTTCCGGTAATTGCATTTGAAAAAAGTGTCGGTGGAATATCCAACTTGTATTTGAACCAACAACTAATTTGTATCCCTGACAATAATTGGGATTCATTCGCCCAATCCATGATGGAGATGCAGGTATTTAAAGAAGGGAGACCAACGCTTCCTGATGAATTCTACAAAGAGTATCATTGGGATCATATAGTTCAGGAATCCATTTTATCTTTACCGTAATGAATTACCCGAAGCCAGCCATATCAATAGTCATCTGTACTTATAACCGGGCAGTTTATCTTCCCGAAGCTTTAGGCAGCCTGTATAATCAGACCATTAGTAAGGAACAATTTGAAGTAATTGTGGTGAACAACAATTCAACTGATAATACAGAACAAGTATGCAAAGATTTCATTGCGAATCATGCTGACGGGCTGTTTTATTATACCAATGAAACAGAACAAGGAGCTTCCTTTGCCCGCAATACTGGCGCATTGATTGCCAAAGGGGAATTCTTGTGTTTCATGGACGACGATGCCATTGCAAAGTCCGATTATCTGGCGCAGATTCTTGCATTTTTTAAAAAGCATCCGGATGCAGGTGGATTAGGTGGTAGGATTATACCCAGATATATTCCGGAAGAACCCAAATGGATGAGTCATTTTGTTTCTTCTCTCGTAGGTAATTTTGACTACAGCAAAGAAGTTTGTGTATTCAGTCCGAATAAATACCCGCTGGAATCGAATATGATAATTAAGAAATCTGATTTTGACAAGGTAAAGGGATTTAATACTGCATTACCCGGCGTAAAAGGTACCCTTAGAATTGGAGGAGAAGGTAAGGAATTCTTTCTAAAATTAAAAGCCATAGGTAGAACTATTTATTACCATCCTGATGTAATAGTAGAGCATGTAGTAGAAACCCAGAAACTTACTCCTGAATACATGTATCGGGTTGCCAGTGGTATAGGTAGAGGGGAAAGAGTTAGGACACTTGAAATTAGTAAAGCCAGTTATAGGCTGAAAGTTTTGGAATACTTATTCAAATTAGGCGCTGCATTTGTGCTTGCAGTTGCTTATTTACTGCAAGCACATCCAGCCAAAATGAAACCTGTTATAAAGTTTCGTATTGATGCATTAAAAGGACTGATGGGATTTTAGCCGCCCCTGAATGTTTTTACGTCTTGTTTCCCTACTTAAACCGGTTTGCTTTAGCCAATAACTTAATTCGTTGTTAACATTCGCTTAAAATGCTTACTAAAAAACAGCATCTGATAGTCTATTGCATTTTCCCAATACTTCCAATCGTGATTACCCGGTCTTTCTGTATACTCATGAGCAATTTTAAGCTTCAGCATTTTCTCATGAACGGCTCTGTTCATAGGCAATACCCTGTCTTCGTTGCCACAATCAATCAATATAGCCAGAGAATCAGCAGGTTTCTGTTCTATTGCATTCAACACACTCCAGTCGTTCCAGTATTTTTTATTCACAAGTGTATCCCCCAATATTTTCTCAACCCCATATCCCTGACGAATAACGGTTACGTGTAAAGCTCCGCTCATACTGCCCGCACCACTAAAATCAGCTGCATGTCTGAATCCCAGAAACAAGGAACCATGTCCGCCCATACTGAGTCCAGTTAATACCCTACCCTTTCTATTGGGGATGGTTTTATAATGCTGATCAATATAAGCCGGAAGTTCTTTGGCCACAAAGCTTTCATATCGGAAATTACTATCCACTGGACTATCAAAATACCAACTGGTAACAGCTCCGTCAGGACATACAATCACCATCTGGTATTGATCGGCCAACGCTTTTATATGTGGTACACGGGTAATCCAGTTTCTATAGCTGCCTCCTGCCCCATGCAATAAATAAACAACGGGGAAATTTTGCTTTGCAGTTTGATATCCTGCGGGCAATACAATCACTGTAGGTATATTTTTTTTCATGGATTTACTGGGTACCTGTAACGTATCTAAATCTGCTGCCCAAACACTTAATCCCAAAAAAATAAATGAAAAGAAAACACTTAGTTTTTTCATCCTGTATACTTTAAGCATAACGCAACTTATTCAATTGAATAATTTGCGTTAAAAAATTTAATGATTCTTATTAGAGTTAATGCTTCTGTTGTGCGTGTTGCATCGGATTCAATCCAGAAGATTGTCCTCTTCCTCTGCCTGCTCCGCCTTTGAAAATACTGAACTTTGATGGTTCATCAACTGCCCCATTTGGCCATTTATTATTAGACTCATCAATATCTGCGGTTTCTTTTAGCGGATCCAGCTGAATAGATACTGCTTTCTTTTGAGTCATAAACAGTTTGGTTACTTTTTGCTCATTCTTTCTCCAAATTTGTGCAGGAATTTTTTCTGTTTCCTTAGTGCCATCTTCAAATGTAAACTCTACGATGATTGGCATAACTAGACCTCCCTTATTTGCAAAACTGATTTCGTATAAATGAACATTTTCATATGCAGCTAAGGCATCTCCTGATAAAGGTTCAGGCGTACTCATTACCGGTGCGGGATATTTGAAACTGGAATCATAGGGCTCAAGTCCGCGGGTATATCTCCAGTAGAAGTCCCTTAAACTGGTATCCGCATCGGTATAGAAAATAATGCTTTTATCTTGTCTGTTTCGTTGCTTGGAAATATCATCAAAAGCTGCAGCACCACTGAATAAGGGCTTATCCAGGCTTCGCATTGCCGGATTCCCTGAGCGGGGCGCAACTGCTGCAGGCTGCTTATTTACAACAGCATGCTTTACGCCTTCAATCGCAATATCGCATGGCTCTATGCTATAGAACCAGCCTCTCCAGAACCAATCCAGATCTTCTGCGCTGGCATCTTCCATGGTTCGAAATAAATCGGCAGGAGTTGGATGTTTAAATGCCCATCTTCTGGCATACTCTTTAAATGCATAATCAAATAATTCCCTGCCCATGATAGTCTCTCTTAAAATATTAAGACCTGTTGCAGGCTTCGCATAGGCATTTGGACCAAACTGAATAATATTGTCGCTGTTGGTCATGATAGGTTCCAGCTGATCTTTTGGTAAGCGCATATAGTCGGTGATCAGACGGGCAGGACCACGGCGACTGGGATATTTATTATCCCACTCTTCTTCCGTTAAAAACTGAACAAAAGTATTCAACCCTTCGTCCATCCAGCTCCACTGACGTTCGTCGCTGTTTACAATCATGGGGAAGAAATTATGCCCTACTTCATGTATAATTACGCCAATCATGCCATACTTGGTAGCTTCTGCATAAGACCCATCTTTGTTGGTTCTACCGTTGTTGAAACAAATCATTGGATATTCCATTCCGTTTGAAGCTTCAATACTTTGTGCTACCGGATAAGGATATGGAATGGAAAACTTAGAATAGGTTTTTATGGTATGAGCTACTGCTTTGGTAGAGAACTTACGATACAATCCGTAAGCTTCTTTTGGATAGCCACTCATGCACATCACTTTCTTCCCTTCTATATAAACAGGCATGGCATCCCAGATATATCTGCGGCTAGATGTCCAGGCAAAGTCTCTTACATTCTCTGCCTTGTAAATCCAAGTCTTGCTTTTTGCAGATTTACCAGTTGATCGCTGATTGGCTTCTTCCAGCGTTGCTATTTCAATAGGTTCTTTGCTGGTTTGGGCCTGATTCCAGCGACTTAATTGTGCCGAGGTTAATACCTGAGCATAGTTTTGACAAACACCCGTACTTAGCACTATATGATCAGAAGGTACCGTAAGTGTTACATCGTAATTACCAAAAGTCAATGCAAATTCTCCTCTTCCGGAAAACTGCTGATTCTGCCACCCCTGGAAATCGCTATACACACATAAACGGGGAAACCATTGTGCCATGGTAAACAAATGATTTCCGTCTTCCAGCATTTCATATCCACCTCTGCCTGCAAAAGTCATTCTGTCTGAAATCTTATAACTCCAGTCTACATTGAAAACAAATTTCTGACCAGGTTTTAATGGAGCTGGCAATTCAACCCGCATCATGGTTTTGTTGATATAGTATTTAAGCGGCTTCCCTAATGCATCAGTTAATTTGGAAATTTTGTGACCATAGCCATTATCAGTTTTAGCAGCCGCAATCTTATCCAGCTGATTGGTATTAATAGCATTTTCCAGATAAGATGCATCCTGATAATTGGCATTGTTAACCGTACTGTGCTGATTTTCATCGAGCTGCAACCATAAATAAGTTAATACATCAGGAGAATTGTTATAATAGGTGATGGTTTCCGTTCCGGTTAAGCTGAGCTTTGGTTCATCCAACGTGGCTTTGATAATATAATCTGCCCTTTGTTGCCAATATTTAGGGCCGGGGGCTCCACTGGCTGTCCTGTATTCATTGGGTGTTGGCAAAATAGTACCCAACTGTTCAAACTTATTCCCATGATTGGAACTGGGATTGTTCATGATGTTTTGCGCCTGTGTGAAATACACAGATAAAATGGCAAAAGCAAGCGTCAAAAATTTCTTCATACAAATGTTTTTATGAATAGCTATAGCTAGGCTAAAATACAAAATGCCACCCGAATTAAAGCAGGTGGCATTGTATATTGTTTTAAGCTTTGTATTAGTTGGATTTCTGCATGGCGTTTTGCATTGGATTTGCACCGCTGGATTGACCACGGCTTCTTCCGGCTGCACCCTTGAATAAGCTAAACTTGCTTGGTTCAGGAGCTACCCCATTTTTAGGCCAAACATTGTTTCCTTCATTAATATCCGCTGTTTCTCTCATTGGATCAACCTTGATATGCTTGGCTTTTTTGGTAGTCATGAACAGCTTGGTTACTTTCTGTTCATTCTTCCTCCAGATCTGAGCAGGAATTTTTTCCATTTCAGTGGTTCCGTCTTCAAAAGTAAACTCTACGATAATCGGCATGACCAATCCCCCTTTGTTTGAGAAAGTCACTTCATACAAATTCACATTCTGGTATTTGGCTTTCTCTTCTGCAGTTAATTCAGTTGGTGCAGGGAAGCTTGGAACAGGCACACGTGTAATAGAATCGTATGGTTCCAATCCACGAGTATATCTCCAGTAGAAATCTCTTAAGCTGGTATCGGCATCTGTTAAGAAAATGATGCTTTTATCATTTCTGTTTCTCTGTTTAGAAATATCATCAAAAGCAGCAGCTCCACTGAATAAAGGTTTTGCTATTGGCATGGTCTGTGTGGAGGCCTGAGGTGCATTTGGTTTTGCATCAGGATTCATTACTGCGTGCTTTACTGTATCAATGGCGATATCCACAGGATCAATTCCGTAGAACCAACCTCTCCAGAACCAGTCCAAATCTTCTGCACTGGCATCTTCCATAGTACGGAAGAAATCGGCAGGTGTTGGATGTTTGAATGCCCATCTGCGGGAGTACTCCTTGAAAGCATAATCAAATAATTCTCTGCCCATAATGGTTTCACGAAGAATGTTCAAACCAGTAGCAGGTTTGGTGTAAGCATTGGGGCCAAACAAAATGATGTTTTCGCTATTGGTCATAATAGGTTCCAATTGCTCTTTAGGCAAACGCATATATCCTGCGATACCCCAGGCTGGGCCTCCTCTTGAAGGATATTTATTGTCGAATAATTCTTCGGTTAGGTATTGTACAAAACTGTTGATTCCTTCATCCATCCAGCTCCACTGACGCTCATCGCTATTGACAATCATGGGAAAGAAATTATGCCCAACTTCATGAACAATCACCCCAATCATACCAATCTTGGTTTGCTCACTGTAAGAGCCATCTTTATTGGTTCTTCCATTATTGAAACAAATCATTGGATATTCCATACCATTGGAAGCTTCAATACTTTGCGCAACAGGATATGGATAAGGAATAGAGAACTTAGAATAGGATTTGATAGTATGAGCTACTACTTTAGTAGAAAACTTTCTGTACAAACCATAGGCTTCTTTGGGGTATCCGCTCATGCACATGATTTTCTTACCTTCCACATATACCGGCATTGCATCCCAAATATATCTTCTGCTGGTAGTCCAGGCAAAATCTCTCACGTTTTCTGCTTTATACACCCAAGTTTTTTTCTGGGTGCTTTTAGAACCTTCCTTGGCTTTTGCTTCTTCTAAAGTGGCAATTTCAACTGGTTCTTTGGCAGTTTGAGCTTGGTTCCATCTGGCCATTTGCGCTGGAGATAAAACCTGTGCGTAGTTCTGACAAACACCCGTACTTAACACTATATGATCTGCAGGTACCGTAAGGGTAACATCATAGTTTCCGAAGGCAAGTGCAAACTCTCCTCTTCCGGTAAACTGTTGGTTCTGCCATCCCTGAAAATCACTGTATACGCACAAACGGGGGAACCACTGTGCCATCGTAAATAAATTATTACCATCTTCCAGGGTTTCATAACCACCTCTTCCACCTTCAACCATTCTATTGGTGATCTTGTAACTCCAAGCAACATTGAAAACAAATTTCTGACCTGGCTTTAGCGGAGTAGGCAAATCAACACGCATCATGGTTCTGTTGATGGTGTATTTTAATGGCTTTCCTGCAATATCAGTTAAAGAAGAAATAATATGTCCGTTTCCATTGTCTTTTTTAGCATTGGCCATATTATCTAACTGACTAGTAGTTAGCTGACGAGGCATGGCAGTTGCATCTTGGTAATTGGCATTGTTCTTAGAACTATGCTCATTTTCATCCAGCTGTAACCATAAATAGGTCAATACATCCGGAGAATTATTAAAATAAGTAACTGTTTCTGTACCCTTTAACTTCAGATTGGCTTCATCCAATTCTGCTTTAATTACATAGTCTGCCCTCTGCTGCCAGTACTTTGGACCGGGTGCCCCACTGGCAGTTCGGTATTCGTTAGGGGTTGGCAAAATAGTCCCTAACTGTTCAAATTTGTTCCCATGGTTTGATGTAGGATTGTTCATGATATTTTGAGCCTGAGAGCGGGCAGCAAACAAAGCAATTACCAGGAACAGCGCAATTTTTTTCATAATTGAGATGATTTATTAAAAGGGTAATCTTTCTATTGCCATTTGTAAGGCAATAGCGAATATTCCTCCAGAAATATATAATAAATACTCCCTTCGGTTTATTTTAAAAAGCTGAACGAATATAAGTGAAATAAAAAGAATGGCGAGTACGATTACCAGCTGTCCTGCCTCCAGACCTAGATTAAAGGCCAATAATTCCGGAACGATATTTCCCTCTTTACTCAGCAGGCTTTTCAGGTAATTACTAAAGCCCAAACCGTGAATCAATCCGAAAAAAGCGGCAAAAAAATAAATCAGCGGAAACTTCGCCTTGTATACAAATTTCTTAACGAAAACATTGCTGATAGCTGTAATTACAATGGTAACCGGAATCAGGAATTCGATCCAGTTAACAGAATAATTTACAATATTAAACACACTTAAGGCCAAGGTAATGGAATGGCCCAGTGTAAAAGCAGTAACCAGCCAAAGTAGTTTTTTCCAATCAGCAAACTGATAGCGAATGCAAAGTGCGGCAACAAAAAGAATATGGTCGATCCCATTTAAATCAGCAATATGCTCATATCCCATCTGGAAAAAAAGTCCAAAATCAATCATAGCAGCAATATAAATTAAAACCGACATTTGCCATAAATAAACTGGTTCAATGGCTACAATTTTTGTTCAATGGCTGCTATCGGCAAGCCTTGCGCTTTTTCACCCTTTCTATGTTTCGGTGATCGAAATCAACCATAACGAAAAAGAAGCTACGGCTGAAATAAGCATCCGGATTTTTACAGACGATCTGGAAAAAACGCTTCAAAAACAATCAACGGCAACTATTGACATTATTAAACCCGCCAACAAAGCCTATATAGA
>VFQO010001205.1_pt1 | contig 21102 bp, 20 predicted proteins | sample 3512331 | NCBI WGS metagenome assembly VFQO01 (sample SAMN10412371, study PRJNA504923) | tailings metagenome | isolation source: Replicate 3 from Balatoc abandoned mine | place: Philippines: Itogon, Benguet | collected 2017-08-28 | reverse complement strand
CTTGCCGAGCTTGCCAGCAAGCGCCTTGGTCTTGGCATCCTTGAGCTCGAGCGTGTCGAGAACCAGGATCTTGCCGCCCTTCGCCTTGTCGCTCAGGGCCATTTTCAGGCCGAGCGTGCGGATCTTCTTGTTCAGCGAGTGGCCGAAGGTGCGGGCCCGGGGGCCGTGCGCCTTACCGCCGCCGATGAAGATCGGAGCTGCGCGATCGCCGTGACGGGCGGTACCGCCGCCCTTCTGGCGACCGAATTTCTTGCCGGTGCGCGACACGTCGCTGCGTTCGCGGGCGGCACGGGCGGGGCCGCGACGCTTTTCGAGCTGCCAGCTGACAACGCGGTGCAGGATGTCGGCGCGCGGATCGACGCCGAACACATCGTCATTCAGGTCGATGTCTGCGCCGGCCTTGCCGTCAATGGTGTGAACCTTGACCTTCATGATCAGGACTCCTGTGCGCCGTCGGTGGTGGCAGTGTCGACCACGGTGTCTTCGACCGGGGTTTCCACAGGCGCATCAGCCGGGGCTTCTTGATTGGCGTTCGCCGCGCTCTTGATGCCCGCCGGATAGGGGGCTTCGGGGTGGCGCGGCAGCTTGACGGCATCGCGGACCATCAGCCAGCCGCCCTTCGAGCCAGGGACCGAGCCCTTGACGAAAAGAAGGCCGCGTTCGACGTCGGTGCGGACGATTTCGAGATTCTGCTGGGTGCGGTTGCGGGCGCCCATGTGACCGGCCATCTTCTTGTTCTTGAAGACGCGGCCCGGGTCCTGGCGGTTACCGGTCGAACCATGCGCACGGTGGCTGATCGACACACCGTGGGTGGCGCGCATACCGCCGAATCCCCAGCGCTTCATCGCACCGGCAAAGCCCTTACCCTGGGTCACGCCCTGGATGTCGACGATCTGGCCGGCGACGAAATGGTCGGCCGACAGTTCGGCGCCGACGTCGAGCGTCGCGTCGTCAGCGACACGGAATTCGACAACCTTCGCCTTGGGTTCGACTTCGGCCTTGCCGAAAGCGCCGCGCTGCGGCTTGGCGACGTTCTTCGCCTTGGCCGAGCCGGCACCGAGTTGGACGGCCACATAGCCGTCGCGTTCTTGTTCGCGCACGGAGATAACCTGACAGCCTTCGAGGCTCAGGACGGTGACGGGCACGTGGCGGCCGTCGTCCTGAAACAGGCGGGTCATCCCCATTTTCTTCGCGATCACGCCAGTCCGCATGATCATACTCCTCAACAGAGGCCGGGCGGACCATTCCGCACGGCTTGCGGGACCCCGCCAAGGCAAACCTCGACGAGAACCCTCCCAGCCCATAATTTCGATGGTCGCCCCGTCCGGGCTGAGGTGCCGCCTTCCGTAAGGAGCGCGGCGAGACGGGGGACGCAGCCCGGTCGTTTATGCCTTCCGAAGAAAGCGACCGGCGGTATCCACCCTATCGTCGGTCCGGATCGCTCCGGACAATGCAGCCACCGAAGCAGCTGCCGATAGAGACCCCGGTTTTCACCGGGGCTTCGCTGGCCTTAGGCCAGCTTGATTTCGACGTTTACGCCAGCAGCGAGGTCGAGCTTCATCAGCGCATCGACCGTCTGCGGGGTGGGCTGCACGATGTCGAGCAGCCGCTTGTGGGTACGCACCTCGAACTGCTCGCGCGACTTTTTGTCGATGTGCGGGCCGCGGTTCACGGTGAATTTTTCAATGCGCGTCGGCAGCGGGATCGGGCCGCGAATAAGCGCTCCGGTACGACGCGCCGTGTCGGCGATGTCGGTGGTGGCCTGATCGAGCACGCGGTGATCAAAGGCCTTCAGGCGAATGCGAATATTCTGCGTTTCCATGACTGTTCCAGTCGAATCCCGTCTGACGATGCGAAAGAGCCGAAATGGCCTGTTCCGGCCCCCTAGTGGAAGCCGGCCCTGCCATCAAAATCTTTAAGCTACGAGCCGCCCGAATCGCTTCCGAATCAGGCGGCTCGCGGCCCTATATTACTTTGTGATCGTCGCCACAACCCCTGCGCCGACGGTACGACCGCCTTCGCGGATTGCGAAGCGCAGACCCGGGTCCATGGCGATCGGAGCGATCAGCTTGACCGACAGCTGGACGTTGTCGCCCGGCATCACCATCTCGGTGCCCTCGGGGAGAATGACCTCACCGGTGACGTCGGTGGTGCGGAAGTAGAACTGCGGACGATAGTTCGCAAAGAACGGCGTGTGACGGCCACCCTCGTCCTTCGACAGGACGTACACTTCCGAGGTGAACTCGGTGTGCGGCTTGATCGTGCCGGGCTTGCAAAGAACCTGGCCACGCTCGACTTCTTCACGGCCGACGCCGCGGATCAGCGCACCGACGTTGTCGCCAGCCTGGCCCTGATCGAGCAGCTTGCGGAACATTTCGACACCGGTGACGACGGTCTTCTTGGTGTCCTTGATGCCGACGATTTCGACTTCTTCACCGACCTTGACGATACCGGTTTCGATACGGCCGGTCACAACGGTGCCGCGACCCGAGATCGAGAACACGTCTTCGATCGGCATCAGGAAGGGCTTGTCGAGCGGACGTTCCGGCTGCGGGATCCACGCATCGACGGCAGCCATCAGCTTCAGGATCGCGTCCTTGCCGATCGCGTCATCGCGGCCTTCCAGAGCGGCGAGCGCCGAACCCGGAATGATCGGGATATTGTCGCCGTCGAAGTCGCGCTTCGACAGTTCTTCGCGGATTTCCAGCTCAACCAGTTCGAGCAGCTCGGGATCGTCCAGCTGGTCGACCTTGTTCAGGAAGACGACCATGGTCGGCACGCCGACCTGCTTGGCGAGCAGGATGTGCTCCTTGGTCTGCGGCATCGGACCGTCAGCGGCCGACACGACGAGGATCGCGCCGTCCATCTGCGCAGCACCGGTGATCATGTTCTTCACATAGTCGGCGTGGCCCGGGCAATCGACGTGCGCATAGTGGCGGCTGTCGGTTTCATATTCAACGTGCGCGGTCGAAATGGTGATGCCGCGTTCGCGCTCTTCGGGAGCCTTGTCGATGTTCGCGAAGTCGACGGCAGCATTGCCGGCGACGTTTTCGGCGAGCACCTTGGTGATCGCTGCGGTCAGCGAGGTCTTGCCATGGTCGACGTGACCGATGGTGCCGATGTTGCAGTGCGGCTTCGTCCGCTCAAATTTAGCCTTGGCCATGATTTAAGAACCTTCTTCTTAGGTGTTTCGTTTGTTCAGTCCGGACGGGCCTGCTGAATCAGGCGCCGCCCTTAGAGTGTCTTGCCGTGCGAGGCAACCCCCGCACGGCCAGAGCATCAGGCCATCTTGGCCTTCACTTCTTCGGCGACGTTCGTCGGCACTTCTTCATAATGCGAGAATTGCATCGAGTAGCTCGCGCGGCCCTGGCTGAAGCTGCGCAGCTGATTCACATAGCCGAACATGTTCGCCAGCGGCACGATCGCCTCGACGACCTGGGCGATGCCCCGGCTGTCGGTGCCCTGGATCTGGCCGCGGCGGCTGTTGAGATCGCCGATCACGTCGCCCATGAATTCCTCGGGGGTGACAACCTCGACCTTCATCACCGGCTCGAGCAGCTTGATGCCGGCCTTCGCCGCCACTTCGCGCATCGCCGCACGGCCCGCGATTTCGAACGCCAGCGCCGACGAGTCGACGTCGTGATACGCGCCGTCCGTGAGCCGGATTTCGAAGTCGATGATCGGGAAGCCGATCATGTGACCGTTTTCAGCCGACTCGCGCATGCCCTTTTCGACCGACGGGATATATTCGCGCGGAATGTTGCCGCCCTTGATCTCGTCGATGAAGGTGATGCCCGCGCCGCGTTCGCCGGGGGCGACGCTGACCTTGACGCGGCCGAACTGGCCCGAGCCACCCGACTGCTTCTTGTGGGTATAGTCGACGTCGACGGCCTTTGCGAGCGATTCGCGGTACGCCACCTGCGGCGCACCGACGTTCGCTTCGACCTTGAATTCGCGCTTCATGCGATCGACGAGGATGTCGAGGTGAAGCTCGCCCATGCCCTTGATGATCGTCTGGCCCGATTCATGGTCGGTCGACACGCGGAACGAGGGATCCTCGGCGGCCAGGCGGTTGAGCGCGATGCCCATGCGTTCCTGGTCGGCCTTGGTCTTCGGTTCCACCGACAGCTCGATGACCGGCTCGGGGAATTCCATCCGCTCGAGGATGATCGGCGCGTTGGTGGCGCAGAGCGTGTCCCCGGTGGTGGTTTCCTTGAGGCCGGCGAGCGCGACGATGTCGCCCGCATAGGCTTCTTCGATGTCTTCGCGGCTGTTCGCATGCATCAGCAGCATGCGGCCGACCTTTTCCTTCTTGTCCTTCACCGAGTTCAGGTACGTGCCCTTGTTGAGCGTACCCGAATAGATGCGGGCGAAGGTGAGCGAGCCGACGAACGGGTCGTTCATGATCTTGAACGCCAGCAGCGACAGCGGCGCGTCATCGGAAGCCGGGCGCGAATCCGGCGTTTCGCCGTCGAGCTTGACGCCCTGAACGTCGGGAATGTCGAGCGGGCTCGGCAGATAGTCGACGACCGCGTCGAGCAGCGTCTGGACACCCTTGTTCTTGAACGCCGAGCCGCAAAGGACCGGGACGAACGCCTGCGCCAGCGTACCCTTGCGGATCAGCTTCTTAAGCGTGGCGACGTCGGGAACGGTGCCTTCGAGATAGGCTTCCATCGCGTCGTCGTCCTGTTCGACGGCGAGCTCGACGAGCTTTTCGCGATATTCGGCAGCCTTGTCGGCGAGGTCGGCGGGGATTTCCTCATAGAAGAATTCGGCGCCGAGGCTTTCGTCCTTCCAGATGATCGCACGCTCGTTGACGAGGTCGACGAGACCCTTGAAGTCGCCTTCGGCGCCGATCGGCAGATAGAGCACGGCCGGGGTCGCACCGAGGCGATCGATGATCGTCTGGACGCAATAATAGAAATCGGCGCCGGTGCGGTCGAGCTTGTTGATGAAGCACATCCGCGGAACCTTGTACTTGTCCGCCTGGCGCCACACGGTTTCCGACTGCGGCTCGACGCCGGCAACGCCGTCGAACGCGGTGATCGCGCCGTCGAGCACGCGCAGCGAACGCTCGACTTCGATGGTGAAGTCGACGTGGCCGGGGGTGTCGATGATGTTCAGGCGATGCTCGGGGCCCTGGCCTTCTTCGGCCTTCCACAAGCAAGTGGTGGCCGCAGACGTGATCGTGATGCCGCGTTCCTGTTCCTGCTCCATCCAGTCCATCGTCGCGGCGCCGTCATGGACTTCGCCGATCTTGTAGGACTTGCCGGTGTAGTAAAGGATGCGCTCGGTCGTCGTGGTCTTGCCGGCGTCGATGTGCGCCATGATCCCAAAGTTGCGGTAATGTTCGAGCGGATGGCTGCGTGCCATGGTCTTTTCCTTGGATGTGGGGGACGGCCTTTGGAGCCGCCCCCGATATAGGAACGATTGTTACGATTGCGAGACGACCCCACCAGAGCGCGGGGGCGTCCGCGCCATTACCAGCGGTAGTGGCTGAACGCGCGGTTCGCTTCCGCCATGCGGTGCGTGTCTTCGCGCTTCTTGACCGCATTGCCGCGGTTGTTCGACGCGTCAAGCAGTTCGCCCGACAGACGCGCGGCCATCGTCGTCTCGCTGCGGTTGCGCGCCGCGGTGATCAGCCAGCGGATCGCCAGCGCCTGCGCGCGGTCGGGGCGGACTTCAACCGGCACCTGATAGGTCGCACCACCGACGCGGCGGCTGCGGACTTCGATGTTCGGGCGGATGTTCGCCAGCGCCTCATGGAACACGCCAATGGGTTCCTTCTTGGCACGGGCTTCGACCGATTCGAGCGCACCGTAAACGATGCTTTCGGCAACCGACTTTTTCCCGTCCAGCATGACGCTGTTCATGAATTTCGACAGCACGACATCCCCGAAACGGGGATCGGGCAGGATTTCGCGGCGTTCAGGACGACGACGACGAGCCATAGGTAATTCCTTTTAACAACAGCATCCCGGCGCAAGGCGCTGCGGGATGATCAAAAGCCGAAAAGCGGTCCTTACTTCGGACGCTTCGCGCCGTACTTCGAACGGCTCTGCTTGCGGTCCTTCACACCCTGCGTATCGAGCACGCCGCGCAGGACGTGGTAACGCACACCGGGAAGATCGCGGACACGACCGCCGCGGATCAGCACGACGCTGTGTTCCTGGAGGTTGTGGCCTTCGCCGGGGATGTAGGTGATGACTTCGCGCTGGTTGGTCAGGCGGACCTTCGCAACCTTGCGGAGCGCCGAGTTCGGCTTTTTCGGGGTCGTCGTGTAGACACGGGTGCAAACGCCGCGCTTCTGCGGGTTTGCGTCCATCGCCGGGACCTTGGACTTCACCTTCTGGGGAGTCCGGCCCTTGCGGACCAGCTGGTTGATCGTGGGCATGAATGCTTCACCTTTAAATGTCCGCCCATCAGAGCGAACGGTTACTGTACCGCGGTGGATGAAGCATCGGTCCGAAATCCGCAGAAATCCGCGAAAAACGGGCAACCTTGTAACAGCAAAAGACCCCGGCTGATCGCATCGATCTTCCGGAGGCTCCATCCGCGCCAGCAATGTTCAAGCGCTGTTGTAACCGGAAGAGTGCGGTTAAGCGCCGCTTTCGGTCGTCGCGGCCCCTAGCGGCGATTCCGTTGAGGGTCAAGGCCAGGGGTCGAGAGGCGAGCAAGATTGTTGCGTTGCCTCCACCGGGCTATCGATGGCCGATGCCCGCGATCCGCCACGCCAGCTTTGCGCCGCATGCCGCCCCCGACACCCGGCTGCTGATCCTGGGCAGCCTGCCCGGCGCGCGGTCGCTGGCGGAACAGCGCTATTATGCCCATCCGACGAACCAGTTCTGGCGGCTGATCGGCGCGGTGATCGGCCGGCCGCTCGCAGAGCTTCCTTATGACGCGAGGCTTGCCGCGCTTTGCGAGGAGAAAGTCGGCCTGTGGGACGTCATCCGCACCGCAGCGCGGCAGACGAGCAGCGACTCGCAGATCCGCGACGCCGAAGCGCACGACCTCGCAGCGCTTGTCGCCACCCTGCCCGACCTGCGCATGATTGCGTTTAACGGCGGCAAGGCCACGGCGATCGGGCGGCGGCAATTGCCGGTGCTCGAGGGGGTCGATGTCATCGACCTGCCGTCGAGCAGCGCGGCGAATACCAGCGGATACGCGACGAAACTGGAACAGTGGTTGCAATTGCGCATCGCGCTGAGGGACTAGACAATCCTCCCCATCGACTTGCGATGGGGAGGGGAACCGCCGCCGCAGGCGGTGGTGGAGGGGTGGCTACGTCCGCGCAATGACCCGTCCGTCAGCGCTTCGCGCTGCCACCTCCCCATCGCAGGTCGATGGGGAGGATCTGGAGAGGTCAATCAACCACTTCCCCGCGCGCCATCACGAAATCGACCTTTTTCAGCACCCGCACATCGGCGAGCGGGTCGCTGGCCACGGCGATGATATCGGCGCTTTTGCCCGGCGCGATGCTCCCGATCTGATCCGACAGGCCGAGCAGGTCGGCAGCGTTCACCGTCGCGGCTTTCAGCGCCGCGACCGGGGTCATGCCGTGCTGGACCATCAGTTCGAATTCGTCGCCGTTGCGGCCGTGCTTCGATACCCCGGCATCGGTCCCGAACGCGATCTTCACCCCGCGCGGGACCAGCTGTTCCAGGCTTTTGCCGGTGATCGAGATACGCCACTGGATCTTGGCCAGCACATCAGGTTCATACGCGGCGGCGTTGGCGGCGATGCGTTCCTTATAGCCGTTCACCGTCGATAGCGTCGGGACGTAATAGGTTTTCGATTTCGCCCATTGGCTGATCGTCGCTTCGTCGAGGATCGTGCCATGTTCGATCGAATCGGCGCCTGCGGTCAGCGCGAGGCGGATGCCGTCGGCGCCATGCGCGTGGACCGCGACTTTTTTGCCGAACAGCTGCGCGGTTTCGACGATCGCCTGCGCCTCGTCGTCGAACATCTGCTTGCCGAGTCCGGCGCCGATGCGGCTGTTGACCCCGCCGGTCGAGGCGAATTTGATCACGTCGGCGCCGCGGCCGACCTGGAGCCGCACCGCGCGGCGGCAATCGTCGGCGCCGTTGCAGGTGTTGCCCGCGCCCGCGAAGAAGGGGCGGAGCTCGTCGCGGTAACCGAGCGAGCCGTCCATATGCCCCGCGCTGCCCGAAATGCTGTTGCCCGCGTCGACGATGCGCGGCCCCTGGACCTTGCCCGCCAGGATCGCATCGCGCAGCGCCAGCGTCGCGCCGTCGCCATCGCCCAGGTTGCGCACCGTCGTGAACCCGGCGCGCAGCGTCTTCATACCGTTGACCTGGGCATTGAACGCCTGCGCCGCGGGGCTGAGGGTGATTTCTTCCAGCTGTCCGGCGATGCCCCCCGAATCGCTAGTCAGATGGACATGGCTATCGATCAGCCCGGGGAGGACATATTTGTCCCTGAGGTCGATCAGCGTCGCGCCGGGTTCAGCGGGTTGATAGCCGTCGGTGACGCTGGTGATGCGGCCATTTTCGACGACGATCGTCGATGCGCCGCGCGTCGGCTTGCCCGGTTCGGCGAGCAATTGCCCGGCGTGAATCACCGTACGCGCGGGCGCCTGCGCGGCGAGCGGCGTGGCCAGCGCGGCGCCGAGCAGCGCGAGCGAAAGGCAATGGATCGATTTCATGCTGGCATCCCCTGATGTGAATATGGGATGCGTTAAAGCCGATCAGAAGCCGAGCGTAAAGCGCAGCGCCGCACCCTTGTCGTCGGGCATCGCGGCGATATGCCCGGGATCCTGCCGCCACCATGTATTGGCAATCAGATCGCCGCCCAGCAGTGACAGCGCATAGCTCGCCTCGACCACCAGTTCGCGGCCCGTTGGCGCCAGATTATAGGGGCGGCGGCCGAAATCGGTGCGGCCGCTGGCATAATCATGCGCGACGGGGAGCATGAGGTCGATGCCTCCGCGCGCGACACGCAGCGGCTGCGCAAAACGCAGCGCGGCGCGGTCGCCGGGGCGGAGCAGCCCCGCCTTGGCAACGTCGAACGAAAAGGCCGACGACCACAAGGCGCCGCCCGCGACCAGCCCGGCGCGATCGGGGCGCGTCCACATCTGGCGCCAGGCGCCCGACAAGCGCCAGCCATCCCCGGCATCGAAACCTACGCTGGCATCACCGACGAGGCTGGTCGCCCCCCCGGCGCCGAACACCGGCCCCAAGCGCGCACCGAGCAGACTGCCCGATTCGCGCAGCCAGCTTCCCCCCAGCATGGCCCGCACCGAGCCGAAGCGGCCGTCCCACGCGGCACCCAGCCGCTGGTAGCGGCTGTCGCGGCCCGACCGATAGCGCAGCAGCGGATCGTCTTGCCATCGCGAACCCGCAACCCAGCCATCGTCCAGCGATATGCTGAGATATTGATCCTGTGATATATTATGGCGCAGCATCGATCCGATGCCGGGGCTGGCGGCAAAGCCCAGCCCATCATGGGCGCCATCGCCGATCAGCATGGCGTGGCCGCTCTCGCCGCGTTCACCCGCGAGCAGTCCGCTGGTGCCGCGCCCGGCGGCAAAGCCGATCCGCGTCCGCGCATCGAGCCGCGTCACCATCGACGCCGCCAGCGTGCGCGCGGCGCGCGCGTCGTGGAACGACAGGCCCGCGAGCGCGTCGCCCGTCCCGATCCCCGGCGCGGTGACGAGCGACAATGCGGTCGACCGCGAGGCGGCGCTCTGCTGGCGGATCAGGCCGCCGATCGCACCCGAAAGTTTGAAATCGGGGCGTCGCGGTGCCAGCGACTGGCCGAAATCGACGCTGAAGGCGCGGCCGAAACCGTCGGCGACCAACCCGATCGTCGCACCCGGACCCCCCGCCCCGGCATCGCCCATCGGCCCACCAAGCATGCCGAGCGCGCTGCCCAGATTGACCGCGGTCGCGGTGCCGGCGAGCGTCGTCGCCCCCATCGGCTGGAACGCGCGCGCGATGTCGAGCACGCCCTGCCCGTACACCGCATCGTCGCCCGCGACCCCGGCGTCGCGCGCCGATTGATAGAGCAATTGCACGATCTGCTGGCTCGACAGGTTCGGAAACGCCTGCGCGAGCAGCGCGACCGCACCCGCGATCTGCGGCGCGGCAAAGCTGGTGCCACTGATGACAAAGACAAAATTGCCCTCGGTCTCGATCACCCCGTCCTTGTAGGTGCAGCAGACGTCTTCGCCGAGCGCCGCGAGATAGGATCCGGCATAGATGCCCGCGCGATTGCTGAAATCCGAACTGACGCCATTTTCGTTGACCGAACCGGCGATGATGACCAGGCCGCCGCCCGCGTCGCGCATTCCCCGGGCAAAGGGTTCGGGATTGTTGGGATCATTGCCGTTCGCGGTCGTGTCGCCTTCGTTGCCCGCCGACAGGATCAGGATGATGCCCGCCGCGGTGGCACGCTGAACCGCCGCACGCAGCGTCGCGCCCGGGGGGTCGTCGCCGCCGAGCGAGATATTGACCACCCGTGCCCCCGCAGCGATCGCGCGGTCGAGCCCGGCGGCAATCGCACTTTCGGCAAACTGGCAGCCGCTTTCGTCGTTGGCCGGATCCTCGGTCGCGCAGCTGCCCGGCCGGTCGGCGCGCAGCACGAGCAGATTGGCGTTATAGGCGATGCCCATCGTCCCGGCATCGTTTTTCGCCCCGAGCAGGATCTGCGCGACGTTGGTACCGTGGCTGCCTTCGCCGTTGATACCCCGCGATCCGGCGACGTCGGCCGAAAGGGAGGAGATGCGTCCGGCGAATTCGGGGCTGTCCTGGTCGATCCCGTCGTCGATGACCCCCGCCAAAATCCCCTGCCCCGTCGCCCCCGCCTGATAAGCGGTGATCGCGCCGTGAAAATTGACCCCGTCCGATCGCCGGGTTTCAGCCGTGTTGAAATTGCCCGTCGGCGGCGGGGTCGGGGTCGGCGTGGGAGCAGGAGTCGGCGTCGGCACGGGGGTCGGAGTTGGCGCCGGGGCGGCGGGCGGCGCCGGGGTCGGCGCAGGCCGCGCCCCGCCCCCGCCGCCGCAACCCGCCAGTGACAGCGCCGCCATGCTCAGCAACACGGGCAAAGGCTGTGCCATCATCCGGCGGATGCAGCTGCGTCGCTTCGCGTCGGCCATCGCCGGTCCCCTTATTGTCGGCATCCCGGACTGGACCGGGACCGCGGTCTGATTAGCAGTTTCGCATGTAAGGCCAAAGACATTGCGGGAAGGTAAAGCGGCGCGCTTGCCGCCGCTTCCCCCAGCCCCTATGCGCCGCTGCGTCATGCCCGTAACGCTCGACCACATCGACGCCTGGATCTTCGATCTCGACAATACGCTCTATGCGCCCTCGGCCAAGCTGTTCGACCTGATCGACGCGCGCATGGGCGCGTTCATCATGCGGTTGCTGGGTTGCGACGCGGTCGAGGCGCGGCGGGTGCAAAAGCAATATTTCCACGATCATGGCACGACGATGGCCGGGCTGATGCGCCATCACGGCGTCGATCCCGAGACGTTTCTTGTCGATGTCCATGAAATCGCGCTCGACCGGATCGCGCCCGATCCGCGGCTGCGCGCAGGGCTCGAACGCCTGCCCGGACGCAAGCTGGTCTTTACCAACGCCGATGCCGATTATGCCGCGCGCGTGCTTGACGCGCGCGGCATCGCCGATCTGTTCGACGGCATCTGCGACATTCGCACCACCGCCTACACGCCCAAACCCGATCCGGCCGCCTATGCGATGATGGCCGCGCACCTCGGCATCGACCCCGCGCGCAGTCTGTTTGTCGAGGATATGGCGCGCAACCTGACCCCCGCAAAAGCGCTGGGAATGACCACCGTGTGGCTGGACAACGGCAGCGAAAGCGGCCATCGCGACCACCTGCCGGATCAGGTCGATTTTCACGTCGCCGACCTTGCCGACTGGCTCGATAGCTTGCCTGCACCTTGGGGGATTTCATGACGACCGACCTGCAATCGACGATCGACGCCGCGTGGGACGCGCGCGATACGCTGGGGCTGACGACGCAGGGTCCGGTGCGCGATGCGGTCGAAACCGCGCTCGCCGGGCTCGACGATGGCAGCCTGCGCGTCGCCGAGCGTGACGCGGACGGGACATGGCAGGTTAACCAGTGGCTGAAAAAGGCGGTTCTTCTCTCGTTCCGGCTGAACGACATGGAAATCATCGACGGCGGCCCCGGCGGCGCGACCTGGTGGGACAAGGTGCCCTCGAAATTCGCTGGCTGGGGCGAAAACCGTTTCCGCGACGCGGGCTTCCGCGCCGTCCCCGGCTCGATCGTCCGCCGCGGCGCTTTCATCAGCAAGGGCGCGGTGCTGATGCCGAGCTTCGTCAACATCGGCGCCTATGTCGGCGAGGGATCGATGGTCGACGCCTGGGCCACCGTCGGCAGCTGCGCGCAGATCGGCGCCAACGTCCATCTGTCGGGCGGCGCGGGGATCGGCGGCGTGCTCGAACCGTTGCAGGCGGGTCCCGTCGTGATCGAAGACGGTGCCTTCATCGGTGCGCGCGCCGAAGTCGCCGAGGGCGTGATCGTGCGCGAGGGTGCGGTGCTGTCGATGGGCGTCTATCTCGGCGCCTCGACCAAGATCGTCGATCGCGCGACGGGCGAGGTCTTCATGGGCGAAGTGCCGCCCTATGCGGTCGTCGTCCCCGGCTCACTGCCCGGCAAGCCGCTGCCCGACGGGACGCCCGGCCCGTCGCTCTATTGCGCGGTGATCGTTAAGCGCGTCGATGCGAAGACGCGCGCTAAAACGGGCATCAACGAGCTGCTGCGCGACTGACGCCGCCAGTCGACCGGCGCTGGCCGTTGGTCGATCCCCGGCATCAATTCCGGATTCTTGCCACCAAAGCGAGCGCGGGGGCGAATCCGTTCGTCCAATGGATTTTCCGGGAGGGATTATGCGGGCGATTGCCTGGAATGCGTCGCTGTGCGCGATGGCTGCGCTGGCGATTTCGCCTGCGATGGCGCAGGAGGTCAGCGGCGACGCGCCCCCCGCAATTCCGACGCCGGCCAATGGCGCCGAACGCTATGGCCCCACCGACTTCGCGCGCTTTGCGCCGCGTACTGCGCTCGACATGGTCGAAAAGGTTCCCGGCTTCCTAATTGTCACCGGCACCAATGGCGGCGACCGCGGGCTGGGGCAGGCGACCGAAAATGTGCTGATAAACGGCGAGCGGATCGCCAATAAATCAACCGATGCGCGCACCGCGCTGTCACGGATCACGGCGGCGCAAGTCGCCTATATCGACATCGTCGACGGCGCGAGCCTCAACGTACCAGGGCTGACCGGTCAAGTCGCCAACGTCGTGCTGGTGGCGGGAAGCGCCGCGAATGGCGGCGGGTTCAAAACGACGCTGCGTTGGCAACCCGAATGGCGGCCGCGGATCGAAAACAACTGGTTGAACGGCGAAATTTCGACGACGGGCAAAATCGGCGGAACGAACCTGACGCTGAGCTTCAAGAATGAAGCGAGCCGCCAAGGCCATTGGGGTCCCGAGCGCGTGTTCGACGGCAACGGCGCGCTGCTGTTCACGCGCGAAGAGTTCGGCGCCTATGACGGCGACCGGCCGCGACTGTCGGCGGCGCTGTCACGCACCACGGCGAACGGCAACAAATGGAATTTCAACGCCGGCGGGCAGATCCAGTATCTGACCCAAGCGGTCGACAGCGTGTCGACGCGGCCGGTCGCGGGGCTGGTCACCGAGCGCTTCCGCTTCAAGGAAGATGAGCATAATTTCGATGTCGGCGGCGATTATGAGCTGGGGCTGGGCAAGGGGCGGCTGAAGCTGATCACTCTCTACCGGTTCGAGCATAGCCCGACGGTCAGCAGCTTTATCGTCGACCGTGAGGTCGGCGGGCGCAGCGGCGACCGCTTCCGGCAGACGGCGGACGAGAGCGAGTCGATCCTGCGCGGCGAATATAGCTGGCGCACCGCCGGCGGCACCGACTGGCAGGTCGCGTTGGAGGGCGCGTACAACACGCTCGACGTCGATGCCGAGCTGGCGGTGCTGCAGCCGAACGGGCAGTTCATGCCCGTCGTCTTCGGCGGCGAGACGACCAAGGTCGAGGAGAAGCGCGGCGAGGCATCGTTGACCTGGGGCCGCGCACTCGCACCCAACCTGACCGCGCAATTGAACCTTGGCGCCGAATATAGCGAGCTGACCTCGTCGGGTCCCGGCGGGCTGACGCGCCGCTTCATCCGGCCCAAAGGCAAGCTGGCGCTCGCATGGAAGTTGAGCGCAAAGACGACGATCAACTGGTTCGCGCAGCGGCGCGTCGATCAGCTCGACTTTTTCGATTTCGCCAGCTCGGTCGATGTCGCCAACGGCCAGGGCAATGGTGGTAACGGCCTGCTGGTGCCGCCGGTGATCAACCGCACCGAACTGGAATTCGTTCAGGATATGGGGCGATGGGGCAATGCATCGGTCGCCTTCGCTTATGCCTATGCCCAGGACCTGGTCGACCAGATTCCGCTGTCGCCGACGACCGAAGGACGCGGCAATTTGCCCCCCGCGCATCTGTATCGCATCAGTTCGAAGGCGACGCTGCTGCTCGATCCACTGGGATGGCAGGGCGCGCGAATCAATGGCGACGTCACCTGGCGCCGCAACCGCGTGCGTGATCCGCTGACCGGCGCTTGGCGCGATCAGAGCTTTGGTCAGGATTATATCGTCGATCTGAGCCTGCGCCACGACATTCCGGACAGCAAATTTGCGTGGGGCGCGGGCTATTTCGACGAGCGCTACGCCCACGGATTGCGGCTGGATGCGATCGAAAAGGAATATACCGTCGGACCCTTCGTCACCGCCTATGTCGAGCATAAGGATGTTGCCGGTTTCACCGTCAAACTCTCGTACCGCAATCTCGCGGGGATGAAAGACGGGTTCGACCGCACCGTCTTCGTCGACCGGCGCGATGGACCGATCGCCTTTTCGGAATCGCGTCGGCGCAAGTTCGGACAATATTTCCAGCTGACGGTGACCGGGACGTTATGACCCTTTCGTCATTCCCGCGAAGGCCGAGATGACGAACGAATGAAATCGAACCCTATTACCGCTCGCTGAGATAATAACGCTCGCGCGCGCTCAAATCGTCGGCCAGATTATAGACGATCGGCTGACCGGTCGGGATTTCCAGGCTGGTGATGTCGGCGTCGGAAATGCCCGACAGGTGCTTGACGAGCGCGCGCAGGCTGTTGCCATGCGCCGAGATCAGCACCGTCTTGCCCGCGGCCAGCTCGGGCACGATCGCGTATTCATAATAGGGCAGGACGCGTTCGATGGTGTCCTGGAGGCTTTCCGCCGAGGGGATCGCGATGCCCGCGTAGCGCGGATCGCTCGCCAGATCCCATGGCGAGCCCGGCTCGAGCGGCGGCGGCGGGATGTCGAAGCTGCGGCGCCAGATCTTCACCTGTTCGTCGCCGTGCTTGGCCGCAGTCTCGGCCTTGTCGAGCCCGGTCAGCCCACCATAATGGCGTTCGTTGAGCCGCCAGTCCTTGGTCACCGGCAGCCACAGCCGTCCCATCGCTTCGAGCGCAAGGTTGAGCGTCTTGATCGCGCGCGACTGGACCGAGGTGAAGGAGGTGTCGGGCGCGATGCCCTTGGCCTTCATCAGCTCGCCGGCTGCCCACGCCTCGGCCGCGCCCTTTTCGGTAACATCGACATCCCACCAGCCGGTGAAGCGGTTTTCGAGATTCCACTGCGACTGGCCGTGACGGATGAGGATGAGCTGGGGCATTTTTCTTCCCTTTGGATGGACGGGGGATGGACGGCGGATGGACAGGCTTCGCCCCATAGCGCGGCTTTTTGGAATAGGCCAACGCCCCTCTTGAAATGGTATTTTCCGCACCCAGATTTGCAAACATCCGGTCGCCAATACGGGGCCGGGTGACGATCGCCGCGCCGCGCCGCGGTCCCTGACTTCGCTTTGAGAAAGGAAGAAAGACCATGCGTAACAGTTTTGATTGGACTCCCTATCGCCGTTCGACCGTTGGTTTCGATCGCCTGTTCGACTTCTTGGAAACGAGCGGTTCGGGCGCCGAAAATTATCCGCCGTTCGACATCGAAAAGGTCGCCGACGACCACTTCCGCATCACCGTCGCGGTCGCCGGGTTCAAGAGCGACGAGATCGAGATCGTCGCGCAGCAGAATATGCTGACCGTCAGCGGCCGTAAGGCACCCGCCGCCGAGGGCGAAGGTCGCCAGCTACTGTACAGCGGCATCGCGACGCGCGCGTTCGAACGCCGGTTCCAGCTCGCCGATTTCGTGCGCGTCAGCACTGCCGACCTTGCCGACGGGCTGCTGATCATCGATCTGGTGCGCGAAGTGCCCGAGGCGATGAAGCCGCACAAGATCGCGATCGGCGGCACTGCGACCCCGACGTTGGTCGAGAACAAACAGGCGGCATAAAGCCTGCTAATCCATGCCCTGCTGGGCATCATAATCGGGGTCCGGAGTCCCTTCCGGGCCCCGTTTTCGTGTCTAGATTTCGCGCGTCATGAAGCGGCTAAATGGGTCGGGCTTGTAGTCAGCAAAGGGTTCGCAATCGGTGAAGCCATAGCGGCGGTAGAGCGCAATCGCGGGCTCGAACGCCGCGCCCGACCCCGTTTCCAGACCGAGTCGTTTGAGCCCCCGACGCTGCGCGTCCGCGATGATATGATCGAGCATGCGCGCTGCAACGCCGCGGCGCAGGAAGGCGTCGGCGGTGCGCATCGACTTGATCTCGCCATGTTCGGCGTCGAGCAGCTTGAGCGCGCCGCAACCCGCCAGCGCATCACCGTCGTGGATCGACCAGAAGGTGACGTTGCCCGCCCGCAGTCCGTCGAAGTCGAGGAAGTGGCAGCTGCCCGCGGGCGAATTGGCCAGCATCCCGGCGAAATGTTGTTCGAGTAGCGCGCGGATTGCGGTGCCGGACAGATCGTCTTCGACGATCCGCCAGCGGTCCCTCACAGCATCTGGTCCAGCGTCGCCAGGCATGCGTGCGCGAGCAGTTTCGAGCGTTCCGGCGACCAGCCGACCGCGGGGTCGGGCAGATCGTCATTATCCTTGAACGGCATTTCGATCGTCATCGACACCGCACCGAAGCGTTCGGCGAGCTGGGTCGTCGACATCGACAGATTCGCTTTGCCCGGCGCCGATTCGCTATAGCCGAGTGCCACCTGAAAATCGGGGGTGTTCGCGGCGAGCGCCGCCTGAAATGCCTTATATTTGTCCATCTGTTCGGGCTTCAACGACGGGATGCCTTCGAATCCTGCCAGGAACACCGCCGGGATCGCCTCGTCGCCATGGACGTCCATCGCCCAGTCGACGCCGCTTTCATCCATCGCATTGCGCACGCACAGCACTTCGGGACTGCGCTCGGCGGTCGGATTGTCCCATTCGCGGTTGAGGTTCACCCCGGCGAAGTTGGTCCGCAAATGACCGCGGCGTGACCCATCGGGATTCATGTTCGGTACGATATGGAACCGGCATTTCTTCAGCAGCGAGCGCGCATGCGGGTCGGCGGGGTCGGTCAGTTTTTCGAGCGCGCCCTCGATCCACCATTCGGCCATGCTTTCGCCCGGATGCTGGCGCGCATAGAGCCAAACCCGCGTGTCGCCGCTACCCATTTCGAGGCAGTCGATCGGCTGGCCTTCGAGGCTGGTGCCAAGGCAGCGATAGGTGACACCCTCGCATTCCGCGACGCTGGCGACCAGATCATGGTGCCGTTCCATCGAGAAGGGCGCGAAATAGGCGATGTAAAGGATCGGGCTTTCGGCGGTATGACGGATGGTCAGCGTGCCGGCATCGTAGCTGGTGTCGAGGCGGAACCAATAGTCGCGGTCATAGCTCGCGCACGCCGCATAGCCAGGCCAGCCGTCGGGATAGGCCGAGGCATCGAGTCCGGTGATCGCCAGTTCGAGCGCATCGCCGACGGCGCACGCGACGCGGAAGTGGAACCATTGAAAAAAGTCCGATTCGCGGTCCTTGCGGATCGACAGGCGTGCCGCAGTGCCGTCGATCGAGTCGACGACGATATTGCCGCTATCGAAAGCGGCGTTGATGGTGATGGTCATGGGACGCTGATAGTGCGTCCCGATTCGCCGGGGAAGTCCTTGAATAAGGCTTCGGCCAATTTTGCCGCGGCCAGCGACGGCTGCGATGCGGGCGCCTTTACCGGGATCGCAGCGAGCGCCCGGCCTTCCCACAAGGCCTGCCCGGTTGCGGCGTCATCAATCCGCACCGACAGCTGGTGATCGGCTATCCGCTTGGGACCGCCGCCAAGGTTCAGCCCGATGCCGAGCCCGACCCCCGACCCATAGCTGCCGGTCGAACCGCCGACCCCGACCGATACCGGCGAGCGGCGCGCCGCGAGCGGTTGTTCGCTGCGTTCGAACGCGATGCGGACAAGCAGCGGCGCGCGCTCGTCGCTGCCCGCCGCGACCAGTCCCTGGCGCTGCAACTGCTGATCGACCGCGGCGCGGTAGCTGTTCCATTCGAGCGACGGCAGGCCTGCCGCGGGGCCGTCGAGCTGCGCGGTCGCGATGGCGTAGCGTGTCCCCGGCGCCCAACCAGGAACCGCGTTATGGAAACGGGTGACCTCGACTGGTGGCACCGCGGTGGCACAGCCGCCGAACGAAAGCGCCGCTGCACACAGCAGGGCGACAGAAAATGGACGCGTCATTCCGGCATCATGCGCCAGCAAATATGGCTTGGCAATGAATGGGATGCTGCCGCTACGACGGGCCTTCCGGCTCAGCGATAGAAGATGTGGTTGTCGATCTGCGCGATGCGCGTTTTGCGCCAGCCCGGCGAAACATAGCGCGCGTGAAAGAACAGCGCGCCCGGCGCATGGTTCTTCCAGCTGCCGTCGCGGGCGATCTGCGCGATTGCAACGGCGTTGTTCCACTGTGCGCCTTCGCGGATCGCAGGCATCTTGCCGCCGCGCACGAAGCTGAACTGGCTTTTCTGGTGGACGACGCCGCACAGGCTTTTCGGAAAGCGACCCGACTCGGCGCGATTGATCACGACGTGGGCGACGGCCAGCTGGCCAGGAAGCGATTCGCCGCGCGATTCGAAATAGACGGCGCTGGCCAGGCAGCGCAATTCGGGGTCCATATCGGCGGGGCGCGGGGTCACGGCGACGAGCGCCGCAAGCGATTCGGCGGTAAACGGCGCTGACTTCGGTTCCGGCGCCGGAACATCTTCGTCCTTTTCGGTAACCACGTCGACGGGCGCATCGGCCTGAGTCGACGGATCCGCCTGTTCCGCCACAACCGGCGCGGGCGCGCTCGGGGCGATCAGCGCGGGAAAATTGGCGTCGGCGGCAAGATCGCTTGCAAAGCCCGGTTCCGCCAAAAGCAGCATGGTGGCGGCAGTCATGCCGACGGCAGCCACGCTGGCTGTATTCAAAATGCGACTCATAATGTCCGTCAAAAGTGCGGCCGATGAACCGAACCTCTCAAAACAAGCGGGGGACTATGGTCCAGTATCGCCGCTTGCGGTCATCGTCCGACTGCGTGTCCAGCCCGTTTTGCCGGGGCATCGTCAGGACGATGCAACCCACGGGCCGACCTACGCGTTATCGAATGGGCGCCACCTATTGTGCAGCGCAACAGAGTCAAGTTAACGCGGCCCACTCCGCGACGAGTCGTGGCGCATCTGCGATATCCAGTTCGATTAACCACAGATCGGGATCGGCCTGTTTCCGCCTCTGTTGGTAGCTGGCGCGCGATTCACCATCTTTGGGGTCATCCGGCCCGACAGCCTCCCAGATATAGTGGCCGCTCGGCGAAAAGCGTCGTTCGAGCAGCGGGCCAGCCTCGCCACGTTCGGTGCATTGGACCAATATGATTCCCGACTGCTCGTCGCCTTTGGCAAGCACGGTCGCGAAGCCGCCGACCGATTCGGTGCGACGCAGCAGCAGATCGACAAGAAAACGGCTGGTCAGCCGGGTCATGGCAGAGCGTGCGCCGCGGCGCTACGCCGCGTCACGCGCTTCGGCATCGACGAGCAGCGCGTAGAGCGCTTCGTCGCTCTTGGCGCCCCGCAGCCGTTCGGCCATCGTTTCATTGCGCAGCATGCGCGACACGCCCGCCAACGCCTTCAGATGGTCCGCACCCGCGTCGAGCGGCGACAGCAGCACGAACAGCAGGTCGACAGACAAACCGTCGACCGCGTTGAAATCGATCGGGCGCGACAATTGCAGAAACAGTCCGCGCACTCCGGTCAGATCGGCCAGCTTGGCATGCGGCAGCGCGATCCCGCGCCCGAACCCGGTCGAGCCAAGCCGTTCGCGCTCGAGCAACGCTTCGCTGACTTCGCCCGCATCAAGCCCGAGCGAGCGGCTGGCGAGGTCGCCGACAAAGGGAAAAAGGGCCTTTTTCGAATCGAGCTGAACATGCGCGCGCACGGTCGCCGGATAAAGAAGGGAGGAAAGGTTCATGGGTCTGGTCAAATCTGTATAGCCACCGGGCGAGGGGCCGGTTGTTCCGTAACGATGTTCGCGGATCTGTGATGCCGGCGCCTCGCCATACCGGCATAGGACGTTGTTGGGCGCGGCCCTTATGCCGGTTGGCGAAGAAAATCCAGTCCTATCGTGGTTCGACCCAACCGATCGTCCCGTCATCGCGGCGATAGACCATATTGTGCGCCCCGGTCTTGCTGTTGACGAACAGCAGCGCGTTGGTGTTGCGCAGGTCGAGCATCATCACCGCGTCGGACACGCTGCTGCTGGGAATATCGACCCGGGTTTCGGCGATGATCGCGGGCGCATCGCCCGCATCCTCGTCATCGCCGGCGTCGAACACGGTATAGCCCGCATTCTCCTCGATCTCGTCAACGGTTGGCGACGGCGCTGCCACGCCATTGTTGTGGTCCTTCAGGCGCCGCATGTAGCGTCGCAGCTGCTTTTCGATGCGTTCGGCCGCCCCCTCGAACGCAACATGCGCATCCTGCGCCTGGCCATGCCCCTTCAGCACCAGTCCCTGCATCACATGCGCGACGATGTCGCACTGGAAACTGTCGTGCGGTCCTTTGCCAAAGGTCGCGTGCGCCCCGATCGCCCGCGAGAAATATTTGTCGGCAATCGCGTTCATCCGGTCCGACACATGCGCCTGCAGCGCTT
>VFQO010001204.1_pt1 | contig 21110 bp, 18 predicted proteins | sample 3512331 | NCBI WGS metagenome assembly VFQO01 (sample SAMN10412371, study PRJNA504923) | tailings metagenome | isolation source: Replicate 3 from Balatoc abandoned mine | place: Philippines: Itogon, Benguet | collected 2017-08-28 | reverse complement strand
ACTGCCACTAAGGTCGTTCAGGCAGGACTTGGATGCGCGTTATGCTTAGGCTATTCCCCGGACAGGCTGACATCATCACCGATTTTCGGGCTCTTTTATGTGGCCGATAAACCGGTGCATTCGCTCCCCGGGGCAGGGGATGAACCTGCCGTTCATAATCGTCAACGATAATTTAGGTTAGTTTTCTTCGGTAACCGTGTGAATGTTTGTAGGAATGCGTCAGGCCGGTGACGATGCGCAAATTGCATGTAACCGAAGCCGTCAAATTTTCGAAATCACGCATAGGGATAGGAATGCGACAGAGATTGCGGAGCGATTTTTGATCGGTTTGGTCGATCATTGTGATCGAAAAAATCTCTTATAAGCGGACAATGCCTATCGTGCGTTGCGCGGAGGCGGGCATTGCGAGATGATCGGGGCGGGGCGCACAGTGCCCCGCAGCAGGGGGTGGAGCTTTGGATTCGGCGGTTGCAATGACCGGGACGACAGCGGATCTGGCGGAGGGGCTGCTCCATCGCGGGCTGATCTCTGCCGATGCGCTCGCCCGCGCGCGCAGCATCGAGGCCGATAGTGACGAGGATCTCGCCACGATCCTCACCCGGCTCGGCATTCTCAGCGAACAGGCGCTGGTGGAATTCTATCGCGACAGCACAGGTCTGCCGCTGGTCGGCGGTGATGGCTGGCCCGCCGCGCCGGTGCTGCCTGCTGGCGATGTCTCGCTCGCCTTCCTGCGCGCCCATCTCGTGCTGCCGCTGGCGCGCGAGGGCGGCGTGCTGGTGGTCGCCACGGCCGATCCCCTGCGCCCCTTCGCCGCCGAGGCATTGGGCCAGCTGGCGGGGTGCCCCGTCACCTGCCGCATCGCCGCGCGGGGAGAGATCGAGGCGGCGATTGACCGGCTCTATGGCGAAGGCCGCGCCGATGCCGCCCCGGGCAGCGCGGCGGACGAGGAAGACCTTGAACGCCTGCGCGATCTGGTCAGCGATGCGCCGGTGATCCGCGCAGTCAACCGGTTGATCGCCGACGCAGTGGAACAGCGCGCCTCCGATATCCACCTTGAACCGACTGAAGACCGGCTGGCGGTGCGTTACCGCATCGATGGCGTGCTGGTCGATCAGCCGTCGCTGCCGCCGGTGATGCGCGCTGCGATTGTCAGCCGCATCAAGGTGATGGCCGAACTCAATATCGCCGAACGCCGCCTGCCGCAGGACGGGCGCCTGCGCGTCGCGGTGCGCGGGCACGAGATCGACCTGCGCGTTGCCATCGCCCCTTCCATCCACGGGCAGACGGTGGTGCTGCGCATTCTCGACAAGTCGGGCATGGCGCTGGACTTCGCCTCGCTGGGTTTCTCGCCCGAACTGGCCGCGCGGATGGAGGCAAGCCTTGCGCGCCCGCACGGGATCATGCTGGTCACCGGCCCCACGGGCAGCGGGAAGACGACGACGCTCTATGCCGCGCTCGCCAGCCTCGATGCGGAAACGCGCAAGATCCTGACGGTCGAGGACCCGATCGAATACCGCCTGCCGGGGATTGTGCAGACGCAGATCAACCCCGCCATCGGCCTCGATTTCGCCGCCGCGCTGCGCAGCTTCCTGCGGCAGGACCCGGACGTGATGATGGTCGGCGAAATCCGCGATCTGGAGACGGCGCAGATCGCCATTCAGGCGGCGCTGACCGGGCACGGGCTGCTCTCGACGTTGCACACCAACACGGCGGCAGGGGCGGTGACGCGGCTGCTGGACATGGCTGTGGAGCCCTTCCTGCTCGCCTCGACCCTCAATGCGGTGGTCGCGCAGCGGCTGGTGCGGCGGCTGTGCCCGCATTGCCGCGTGCCGCACACGCCGGGGCCCGGCCAGCGCGCGGCGCTCGGCTGCGCGGACGATGCGCAGTTCTGGCAGGCACAGGGCTGCGCGGAATGCGGCCACACCGGCTTCAGGGGCCGGATCGCGCTGGTCGAATTCCTCGAGGTGGACGAGGCCGTCGCCCAGGCGATCCTCGAACGCGCCGATGCGCGGGAGATTGCGCGGCGGGCAGGGGCCTATGCGACGATGTTGCAGGATGGCCTCGCCAAGGCGGCGGCTGGCCTCACCACCATTGATGAAGTGCTGCGGGTGACGCAGGATGGCTGAAGCGATGCAGGCCTTCCGCTATCGCGGCACTGACAGCCACGGCAAGCGGGTGCAGGGGCAGATCGACGCGGCGAACCGTGACGAGGCGGTGCGGCGCTTGCGGCAGGCGGCGATCCTGCCGATCGACGTTGCGGCGGGCACGGACCCGTCCGCCCCGGCAGGCGCGCTGAAGCGCACCGGCAAGACCCGCACCGCCGTCACCCGCGCCATCGGCGAGCTGGCGGTGCTGCTGGGGGCCGGCATCCCGCTCGAACGGGCGATGGCCCTGCTGCTGGACTCCATAGAGCAGCCCGCCTTGCGCACCGAATTCGCGGCGATGCAGCAGGCGGTCAAGGAAGGCGCGCCGCTGTCCCGCACACTGGCGGACCGGCCGGCGCTGTTCCCCCCTGTGACCGCCGCCATGGCCGAGGCGGGGGAGGCTGACGGGCGGCTTGGCCCCGCGCTCGAACGGCTGGCCGATGCCCTCCAGCGTGAAGATGATCTGCGCGCCCTGATCGTGACGGCGATGATCTATCCGGTGATCCTGGTGGTGCTGTCGGTCGCGGTGATCGGGATGATGCTGCTGTTCGTGGTGCCCCAGTTCGAGAGCCTGTTTGCAGGGGCCGAGGACCGTCTGCCCGCCGCATCGGTGTTCATCATGGAAGCGAGCCGCGCCGTGCGGGCGGGGTGGTGGTGGATGCTGCTGCTGCTGGTCGGCGGCGGCTTTGCCCTGCGGCAGGTCTTCGCCCGCCCGCAGGCCCGTGCCGCGCGGGACCGCTGGGTGCTGGGCGTGCCCCAGATCGGCCCGCTGGTCCGCAATGCCGAAACCGCGCGCTTTGCCCGCACGCTGGGCGTGCTGGTGGAGGGCGGGGTGCCGCTCCCCTCGGCAACCCTTCTGGCGGGCCGCGCAATCGGCAACAGCCACATGGCCGCCGCCGTGCGCGAGGTGGCGCGCGGCATGAAGGAAGGCGGCGGGTTGACCGTACCGCTCGCCGCGGCGGGCGTGGTGCCTGCCAAGGCGCTCGGCTTCTTCCGCACGGGCGAGGAGACCTCGCAACTGGGGCCGATGCTGGGCCGTCTGGCCGAGGTGCTGGACCGCGACGTCAAGATTCAATTGCAGCGCCTTGTCGGCTTGCTTACTCCCGCGATCACGGTCACCCTTGGCGCCGTGGTCGCGGCAATCATCGCTGCCATCATGGCGGCAATCCTCGGCTTCAACGATCTGGCACTGGCATGATGATGCGACCGAACACCGATCCCGCCTCCGCGCAGACGCGCCGCAAATCGGCGGGTTTCACCCTGCTCGAACTGCTGGTGGTGCTGGCGATCCTCGGCTTGCTGGCCGCCATCGTCGGCCCGCAGGTGATCAAGTATCTGAGCAGCTCCAAGACCCAGACCGCCACCGTGCAGGTCAAGAACATCGCCGCGGGGCTGGAACTGTTCCGGCTGGATGCGGGCCGCTATCCCACGCCCGAAGAAGGGCTGGACGCACTGATGAAGCAGCCGGCCGAGGTGCCGATCTGGAACGGGCCCTACATGGGTCAGGCCAGCGGGCTGATCGATCCCTGGGGCAACCCCTACCGCTTCAAGTCGCCGGGCGACAACGGCGAGATCGACGTTTTCTCCTATGGCTCGGACAATGCCCCGGGCGGCACAGGCGAGGCGAAAGATGTCGGCAACTGGTAGCCGCACCCTGCCTGCCCGCGTCGACGGGTTCACCCTGATCGAGATGCTGGTGACCCTCGCGGTGGCCGGACTGATCGCCGGAGTGGCCTTCCCGCGCGTGCAGAACAGCATGACGGCGATGGAATTCCGCATGGGCGCGGGTCAGGTGACCGAGGGCCTGCGCGCCGCCCGGGCCGAAGCGATCCGCACGGGCGCGCCGGTGACGCTGGCGGTGCAGGGCAGGGCGCTGGTGATCGGGGCGGGAGAACCTGTGGCGCTCCCCGCATCGGTCAGCGTGATCGCCGGGCAGGACGGGCCGGTCACCTTCTACCCCGATGGCACTGCGGAGCCCGCACTCTACCGCATCCGCTCGCGCTCTGGCGGCTCGGTCCGGGAACGCCGGGTGACCGTGTTCGGCAGCACCGGGCACATCGCGGAAAGCGGGCAGTAGGCATGGGGCGGGGGCACCATCAGCGGCGGGACAACGGCGAGGCGGGCTTCACCCTGCCCGAGGCGCTGGTCGCTTCGGCCATTGTTGCCGCGATGCTGGGGGTGACTCTGGGTGTGGTCCAGAACAATGCCCGCGCCGCACGCACCAACGAGGAACGCCGCGCCGCGCTGCTGGTGGCGCAATCGCAGCTCGCTGTCGCCGAGGTTGCCGTGCCCGGCCGCTTTGCCGCGCGCGAGGGCAAGAGCGGCACTATCGGCTGGGCCTTGCGGATCGAGCCCTATCGCGGCCAACTGGCCAGCCCGGCGCTCGACCGGATCACGGTGACCGCGGGCGAGGGGCCTTCGGGTGAGCCGCTGGTCGAACTCACCACCTTGCGGGTGGCTGGCACATGACCGCGCCGTGCGATCGGGATGCGGGTTTTACGCTGGTCGAGCTGCTGGTCAGCCTCGCCATCGTCGCGGTGCTTTCGGGCATGGTGCTGGCGGGGGTGCAGCTCGGCTTCCAGACCGCCGCGCAGGCGCGGGCGCGGGGGGCGGGCAATGCCGCGGTCATCACCGCCCAGACCGTGCTGCGCGACCGGATCGAGGCGCTGGTGCCCAACACCCGCTACGAATTTGCCCGCCCCATCGCCGATGTGCGGGGCGATGCGGCGCGCTTCAGCTTCTTTGCCCCTGCCGCCCCGGCCGAGCGCCCGGCGAGCCTCACCCGTTATCGCCTTGCCCGCAGCGAGGACGGCCAGCTGGTGCTCTTCGCGCTCGCCGATACCACGGCGGGGGTCGATCCCTATGCCCCCGGCACTGCCGGATGGACGCCGCAAGTGCTGCTCACCAATGTCGAGCGGCTTGAGATCGCCTATTTCGGCACCTTGCCGGGCGATCCGGTCCGCGATTGGCGCAGCCGCTGGATCGAGCGCGGCAATCCGCCCGAACTGGTGCGCATCCGCGTCGCCTTTTTCGAGGGCGACCGGCGGCAATGGCCTGATCTGGTGATCCGCCCTGTTCCCAACGTCAACGCCGCCTGCACCGTCGATCCGGCGACTGGCCAGTGTTCGGGTGACGCGGCATGATCCGCACCGGCACGATCCTCGATATGGACATGACCAGCCTCGGCGCGGCCTTGCGCGAAGGGTGGGACTGGTGGACGGGCGAGCTGGCCGCGATGGTCCCGGCGCGCTGGCAGACAAAGGAGCGCAAGCTTTCCGGCCCGCGCGCCGCTTTCGATGCGGAAGGCGCGCTGTGGCTGGACGGCGCGGCGCTGGACCCGGTGGCCGAGGGCGCACGGCGGCAGCTGATGCCGGTGGTTCTGCCTCCCGCCGCCGCGATTGCCACGCGCTCCATGCTCCCGCGCCTCGCCCCGCGCGACCTGTCGCGTATGGTTGCTCTGGAGCTCGATCGCCTGCTGCCCTTCCCGCCGGGTACCGCGATTGCCGGGGCGCGGGCGCTCGCGGAACAGGCAGAGCCCGGCCATGCCCGCGTGCCGACGCTGGTCGCCGGGATGCCGCAGGCGCGTGCCGCCGCACTGGTCGAGGCTGCGCGGACACGCGGGATCGAGCCGCTCGCGCTGCTATGGCAAAGCCCCGACGACGAGGCGCTGACCATCGACCTGCTTCCCGCGCTGGTGGCGAGCGGCGCGATCACCCCGCGACGTGACAGTCGCCCGTTCTGGTGGGGGCTGGTCGCCGCGCTGTTCCTTGCCAATGTGGGCCTGATGATCTGGCGCGATATCGCCGCCACCAGCGCCTTTGCCGCCGAGGTCGAGGCGCAGGCGACCACCGGCAGCGCCGCACGCGCGCTCGCCGGCAGGCTCGCGCGGGAGGCGGCTTTGCGCAGGCAACTGGTCGCCGAACGGGACGCGAATGATCCGCTCGGCCTGCTTGCCCTGACCACCGTCGCCCTGCCCGAAGGGGCGTGGGTGCAGCGCTATGTCTGGACCGGCGAGAGCCTGCGCATCACCGGCTACAAGGCGCCGGGCAGCGACATCCAGACCGCGCTGCGCCGCACCGGGCGCTTCGCCTCGCTCCAGACCAGCGTCTCCGACCCCACGGCCGAGGGCGGCGGCGGGCAGCCCTTCGATGTCAGCGCAACGCTGGCGGGCGCGGCCAAGCCGAAGGAGGGCGGCCAATGACCGGGCTGTCCGACCGCGAACGGCGGCTGATCGCCGTCCTGATCCTTGTCGCCATGATCGCCTTCGGGTGGCTGGCGGTGCTCTCCCCGATCATCAGCGGCTTCGAGACCCGCGCCGCCGAGCGCGAGCGGCTGGCGCTGGTGCAGGCGAGCAACCAGCGGTTGATCGACAACATCGCCCGCCTGCGCCGTCAGGCCGAGGCGCAGAAGGCCGATAGCGCGCGCTTCCACATCATCGCCCCCACGCCCGAGGCCGCCGCCGAAGCGCTCAAGGATCGCGTCTCGGGTCTGGTCACGGCGGGCGGGGGCGAGGTGCGCGCGCTTCAGGATATCGAGGCGGGCGAGGGCCGCATCGAACTCAGGATCGAAGCGCGGCTGGGCGAGGGAGAACTGGTCGGCCTGCTCGAACGCCTGCGCAATGCGGAACCGCTGCTGATCGTCACTTCCCTGTCTGTCGCCGCGCCCGCAGCCAATCCGTCTGCCGCTGTTTCCACTCCCGATCTGGATGTCCGCATCGATGTCGCCGCTTCGCATTCCCCGGCCTGAGCGCGCCGAAGGCACGGTGCTGGCGGCGCTGCTGGCGCTGCTGCTGGCGCTGATGGTGGCCGCGCAATTCGTGCTGCCCGCCGAGCGGCCCGAGCCGCCTGCAGTGCCCGCCGCAGGGCTGGGCACGGCGCCCGTTTCCCTCGCCGCTGCCAGCGCCGATCCGGCCCTGTCGCGGCGCTCGATCTTCCGGCCCACGCGCCTTGCGGCAAGCAGTGCGCCCGGCGCGCCTGCCGGTCCGCTCGACGGGGCAAGCCCGGCCGGTGTGGTCAAGGTGCGCGGCGCGGCGCGGCTGATCCTCCAGACCCCCGATGGCGGTACGGTAACCCTGCGCCCCGGCCAGTCGTGGCAGGGTTGGCGCCTCATCGCCATCGGCACCGACAGCGTGCGCTTCTCCCGCGGCGGCGAGAGCGTGACGCTCGATATCGGCGCCCCGGTCAGCAGCAGTTTTTCCTATCCCAGCTATGATCCGCGCGCGGATCGGCCCTATCAGGCAGACGAACAATGATGCGTGATTGTCCCTTGGCCCTTGCAGGCGGCCTCGCCCTGCTGGCTGTGACCGTTCCGGCGGCGGCGCAAACCGTGCCCGACGATCCGGCGCTGGCGGCGCAGCAGGCCGATGTGACCATCGTCGAGGGCGAGCAGCGCCCACCCGTCGTCGCCGCGCCGCCGCCGGTCACGATCCGCGGCGGGGACATCGCATTGAACTTCCCCGAAGCCGATGTGCGCGTCGTGGCGGAGGCGGTGCTCGGCGATCTCTTGGGGATGAACTACACTATCGATCCCGATGTGTCCGGCCCGGTCACGGTCGTCACCGCGCGGCCCATTTCGCGCGCCTCGGTGATCCCCTTCCTCGAAGACAGTCTCGCGATCGGCGGCTTTGCGCTGGTGCTGGAAGGCGGCAAGGCGCGGATCGAGCGGATCGGTTCGGCAGGGGCGGGGATCGCCCGGCCCGGCACGCCCGGCTTCGGCACCGAGCTGGTCGAGCTGCAATTCGTCAATGCCGACCAGATGCGCGCCCTGATCGCGCCGATCCTGCCCAATGTGGTCTCGGTCTCCGACCCCACCCGCAACACCCTGCTGCTGCGCGGCACATCGGGGCAACGCGCCAGCGCGCGCGATCTGCTCGCCCAGTTCGATGTCAACTGGCTGCGCAACATGAGCTTCGCGCTGATCGTGCCCAAGCGGTCCGATGCCCGTGTGATCGTGCCCGAACTGGAACGCCTCATCAACGCGCCCGACAGCCCGACGCGCGGCCTGGTGCGGATCATCGCGATGGAGAAGGTCAACGGCATCCTCGCGATCAGCCGCCAGCGGCAGTATCTGGACGATGTGAACCGCTGGATCGAGATCCTCGACCGGCAGGGCCAGAACAACGAGCCGCGGCTGTTCGTCTACAAGGTCCAGAACTCGCGCTCGCGCGATCTGGCGCGCACATTGAACCGGGCATTCGGACGCGGCAGCGGGGACAGCGAGGAGGCGGTCGGCCAGCAGCAGGCGGCCTTTGCCGATGCGGGCGCGCCCGATGGTGCAGCACCGCGCAACACGGCAGGGCAGCAGGGCTTCGGCGATGGCTATGGCTACGGCTCGGTCGCCCCGCCGCCCGCCGTCGCGTCGCCCGCCGCCGCCGCGGCACTGGGCGAGAGCGGCGATCAGGGCGGCTCCGCCTCCGGCCCGGGCGGCGTCCAGATCACCAGCGACGACACCAACAACGCAATCCTCGTCTATGGCACACCGCGCCAGTATGCCGTGATCGAGGATGCGTTGCGCAAGCTCGATGTGCCGCCGATGCAGGTGATGATCGAGGCGGCGATCACCGAAGTCAGTCTGACCGACGATCTGCGTTACGGCCTGCAATGGAACTTCATTGAGGGCAACGAGAACGCGGTCCTCACCGATTCCACCACCGGCCCCGGGCTGGTGCGCGATGTGCCGGGCTTCAGCTTCCTGTTCGGCAATTCGGGCAGCCTGACCGGCGTGCTCAACGCGCTGGAGGGCAAGACCAAGGTCAACGTCGTCTCCGCGCCCAAGCTGATGACTGTCAACAACGGCACGGCCAGCTTGCAGGTCGGCACGCAGGTGCCGGTGCTGACCCAGAATTCGACCTCGACCATCGATCCCAATGCGCCGGTCATCAACGCCATCGAATACCGCGACACCGGGGTGATCCTGAAGGTCACCCCGCGCGTCAACGGCAGCGGGCTGGTGCTGCTCGATATCTCGCAGGAGGTGAGCGACGTGCTGTCGGCGCGGGCGGCGGGATCGGGCATCAATTCGCCGGTGATCTCGACCCGCAAGGTTTCCACCACGGTTGCGGTGCAGGATGGCGAGGTGCTGGCGCTGGGCGGGCTCATCCGCAACGTCCAGACCCGCGACAAGACCGGCATCCCGTTCCTTTCGCAAATCCCGATCATCGGCGGGCTGTTCGGCCGTCAGGTCGAGGCGACCGACAAGATCGAACTGGTGATCCTGCTGAAGCCGCGCGTGATCCGCACCGTGGATGATGCCCGCGCCATTACCGAGGAACTGCGCCAGAAGATCCGCTCGCTGGAGCCTTTCTCGACCACCGGGGACATCCCCTGACCGCGCGCCCGCACCCTGACAGGCGCGGGCGGGATGGCGGCTTTGCGCTGGTGGTGGCCGTGGCGAGCCTCGCGGTGCTCGCGCTGCTGGCGCTGACTATGATCGAGGCGACGCGCGGATCAACGCGTTCGGCGCAGGCGGAGCTTGACCGCGCGCGGCTGACGGCGGCGGCCGATGCAGGCGTGGCGCTGGCGGTGCAGGGCCTTGCCCAGCCCAGCGCCGCGCGCCGGTGGCGGCCCGATGGGCAGGTGCGGCAAGTCAGCTTCGGTGAAGCGACCCTCGACATCCGCATCGAGGAAGAACTCGCCAAGGTCCCGATCAACACCCTCAATGATCAGCAGGTCGAAGCGTTGTTCGGCGAATTCGGCTTGCAGGGCGCAGAGCTTGAGGAGGCGCGCGATGCCTTTCTCGACTGGCGCGACGGGGATGACGAGGCGCGGCTGCGCGGCGCGGAGGCGGCGGATTATGCCGCGCAGGGGATACGCCCCCGCAACGGGGCACTGCACACCAACATGGAACTCGCCGCGATCCCCGCCATCGGCCCGGAACTGGCGCTGCGGATGGACCCCTATATCTCGGTCTTCACCCCGACCAGCGGACGCTTTGCGCGAGCCAACGCCAGCCCGCTGGCGCGGCGGGTGATGGCTGACCGGGTGTTTGAAGACGGCTTTGCCGGGGTCACCGTGGCGCAGGGCGGTCTCAACGAGAGCGAGACCGGGCGGGTCGATGACGGGGTGACGGGGCGGCCCTTGCGGGTGATTGTCACGGCCAGGGGAGCCGATGGCGCCGCGGCGCGGCGCAATGTCGTGATCGAACTCACCGGCAACCCGGCGCGGCCCTATGTGGTGCGGGCGCGCGAGTAGGGCGGTCAGCGCCCTCCGGGATCGAGGCTGAGGCCCCAGGGGGCGAATTCGCCGTTGCGGATGATCGGCTCGGATGCCGGTGCCGGCGCAGTTGGCGTATGGCGGGCGGCGAGCGCGATGGTCACCGGTGCGCCATCGGCCGCAGGGACCGCGCCGGGCGAGCGATAGAACACATGGCGCGCGATCTGGCGCACGCGGGTGAGGCTGGGGGCCCAGTAGGGCGCGACGTAATCGGCGTGATAATGCGTCGCCCCGCGCACGTGATCCGTGCTCTCGCCTGCCAGCACCCGCACCGCCACCGCCCGCGCGGCGGCCATCTGCGCAGCCGAGCGCGGGCGGCGCAGCGAACCGTCGCAGGTGAAGGTGAACTGGCACCCCGTGCGCCGCTCGGCCCCCTGCCAGACCACCGCGCACACGCTGTCCGGGTAGGCGCTGTGACGCACGCGGTTGAGGATGACCTGCGCGACCGCCTCCTGCCCCGCGAGCGGTTCCTGCCCGGCTTCATAGGTGATCGCCAGCGCAAGGCATTCGGCAGCGGCCTCGGGCGCGTGCTGCGCGGCCAGCGGGGGGAAGTAGCGGGGCGGAATTTCCTGCGCGGCGACGGCCACCGGCAGCGCCGCAAGCGCGGCGGCGGCAAGGATCAGGCGTGGCACGCAGACGATCATGGCAGGCGGATTCCCCCCGTGGGAACATGGAGCGTGAACCAGCTTCGCCCCCGCGTCAATCGCGCTCAGCCCCAGCCATTGACGAGGAAGATCGCCCATCCCGCCATCGCCATCAGCGTGCCCAGCGGCAGGGCGGTGTCGGCGGCGATGTCCTTGCGGGCGAGCAGCATGACGAGCGCTGCGGCAAGGCCGATCAGGCTCGCCCCGATCACTGTGCCGATCGCGCCCATCGGCCCGACCCACAGCCCGATCGCGCCGAGCAACGGGGGATCGCCGCCGCCCATCCCCTCGCGCCCGCGCAGCAGCCGGTAACCGCGCGCGACGGCCCACAGCATCCCGAACCCGATGACGCCGCCCGCCGCTGCGGTGACGAGCGGGGCGAGGCTCGCCGCCTCCCACCCGCTCCACAGCGCAAACCCTGCGCCGGTCGCGGCCAGCAGGGCGGTCAGCGGGCGGGGCAGCCACAGGTGGTGCGCGTCGATCAGGGCGAGCAGCAGCAATTGCCAGCCGAGCAGCATAGCGGGGATCGCAAGGCCGGGCGGGGCCAGCAGCACGCCCGCCGCCCCGATCAGCGCCCCCGCAATTTCGGCGAAGGGTTGCCATACGCCGATTGCCGCGCCGCAGTGGCGGCACTTGCCGCGCAGCGCCAGCCACGAAACCAGCGGCACCAGATCGCGCGCTGCGATGGGCGCGGCGCAAGCATCGCAGACGGAGCGCCCGGCGAGCACCGATCGGCCTTCCGGCAAGCGCACCAGCGCAGCACCAATGAAACTGCCAATCGCCGCGCCCGCCAGCATGGCGGTCAGCGCCATCACTGCGGCGGTTGCGTCAGGCACTCGTCCCCCTCTCGCGCGGCACGGCTGCGGGCCGCCTTGCGAGAGGAATAGCGCCAAGCTTGCGGCTGCGCCAGAAGGTCACCACCGCAAGGCTTCCCATCAGGCCAAGACCCAGCCCGGCCAGCGTCATCACGATCCGCAGGGGCAGCGCCATCGCGCTCCCCGCCAGCCGCGCCGAATGGAGCGGGTAGAGTGCGTTGTTCGCCCTGACGGCGAGCGGCGCGGCGGGAGCATCGCGGGCGGCCAGCACCGTGCCGTCTCCGGCGAGGGTGAGCGTGGTGCGACCGTTGGGATGCCATTCGGCCGGGCGGCGCATCCGGATCGTCACCGCCTCTCCGGCAGCCTTGGGCCAGATCACCATGCGCAAGGTCGCATCGGGAAAGCGCGTGCGGGCCGCAGCGAGGATCACGGGCCAATCGGGCCTCGCCGTGGTGGTCGCGGGCGCGGGCGGCTTGGCCTGCCATGCGGCGACCTCCTGTGCGGGAGAGAGCGGTGCCAGCACTGCCTGCCCCAGCGGCTTCAGCACCATCAGCGCGCCTGTCGCCCCCGCCAGCAGGATCGGCAGTGCCAGCACCGCGCCGATATCGCGGTGGTGGAGGATCACGGCAGGCCGGGTGAAGCGCGGCGGAAGGGCGCGCAGGCGGAAGGTCCGGCGCGTCGGCCACCACAGGATGAGGCCGGTGACGCAGAAGACGATCGCCGCCAGCCCCAGCCAGCCCGAAATCACCTCGCCCGTCCCGCCCATCAGCAGGTGGTGGTGGAGATCGAAGAGGAAGGTCTCGGGCCGGTCCCACACGCTCTGCCAGCGGGCGAGCAGCGTGCCGTCATGCGCAAGGTAAGCCCCGCCGCCGCCTTTTCCGAACCCCGCCTGCGCCACGCCGAACTCTGCCGAGGGCAGCGTCACGTGGCCCGCGCCGAGCGCTTGCGCCTTGGCGATGATCGCCGCGATTTCCGCCTCGGACGGCGCACGCGCATCCTGCGCCACGCCCGTCCACCACGGTTTCCACAGCAGCGCCGCGCCTGTCAGCCCCAGCACCGCAAGACCGAGGCCGACCAGCCCCCCCAGCCAGCGGTGCACCAGAACCAGCGCAGCCCGCATCAGAAGTTCGCCAGCCAGCCGAGTGTCACGCTCCGCCCGCGTCCGGCGAAGAAGCGCAGGTTGTCGGCAGGGCGCTGGGTGTCGGAATTGTAGTCGATATATTGCCGGTCGAGCAGGTTCTGCGCGGCGAGGGTGAAGCTGCCGAAATCGGTCGCCACCGTCACCGATCCATCGAGCAGGTGGTAGCCGGCAAAATCGTTGCGCGGATCGCCGCCGTCGAAGCGCCGTTCGAAATGGGTGCGCGATTGCAGGCGCAGATTGACCGGACCGTTGGTGTAATCGGCGGAAAGGTTCAGGCGGTCAGGCCCGATATTCGCACCGTCCAGATCGGCATTGACGATCCCGTCGCCATTGGTGTCGACCCGCCCATTGAGGTGCGCATAGCCCACGCCAATCTTGAGGCCGGGGATGGGGGTTTGCGTGACGACGTTCAGCTCGAGCCCCTCGATCTCGATGCGCTGGCGCTGCACCTCGAACACGTCGCCGACCAGCACGAGCAATTGGCCCTCGTCGCTGTCCGACCAGTAGTAAGTTGCGCTGGCTTCGATGGGGCCGCGGTTCACCTCGAACCCGATCTCGCGGTTGTCGGCCACGACCGGCGCGATATCGAGGAAGCGGTCGAGATCGACATTGGGCGTGCGGATCGCGCGGGTGATGCGGCCCACATCCGGCACGGTGTAGCCCTGCGCATAGCTGGCATAGGCGCGGATGCCGGGGGAGGGCTCGATCACGATGCCGCCATTGGGCAGCACCCGGTCAAAGCTGGGCGAACCGCCGCCGACGGCTTGCGGGCCGTAGAACCACAGGGTCTGGTAGTCGTCGATGGTGATCTCGACATTCTCCCAGCGAACCCCGCCCGCAAGGCGCACCTTGCCGTCCCACAGCGCGAGGTTCGCCTGCGTGAAGGGCGCGATGCTCCGGTAGTCGGTCGGCGGCACCCAGGCCCGGCCGGTCTGGGCGAGGACCTGCACGGTGTGATCGTTGAGCAGATCGACCCCTGCCACGATGTTCAGCGGGCCGAAGCCGCGTTCCCAGCTGGCGTTGATGCCCCACTTGCGGCTGATGTTCTGCGACTGGTCGAACAGCGTGCCCACCGGCGCGATGGCCGGGTCCTGAAAGTCCGCGAAGGTGCCGCCGCCATAGATATCGGCCGTGCGGTTCCAGAAGCCGCGCACGCGCAGGGCCCCGCCTGCCAGATCATCGGCGGTGAGGGTGAGGGCAAGGCTCTCGGCAAGGTTTTCGGGCGCGTCGCCCGGCACTACGCCCGCGATGGCGGTGGAGGGCAGGCCGGTCAGGCGGTTGCCGTTCACCGCGACGAGATCGCCGTCGCCCTGAAGGTGGAAGCGCTGTCCCATCGCTTCGATCCTGACGCCGCCGCCCAGTTCCACGCCGGCCTTGGCGAAGAAGGAGAGGCTGTCCGAATCCATCAGGTCGCCCTGCGTGCCATCGGGGGCGATGCGGCGCTGCTCACCATCGCGGAACACGCCGCGGCGTTCGTAAGCCGCGCCGACGACGACATCGAAGGCGCCCGAGCGGTTGGCCAGCAATGCGCCGGCCTTGCCGCCGAAGCCGTCATTGCGAAAACCGCTTTCGGCGGTGCCCTGAAGGATGGTGCGCGCGCTCCAGCCGTCTTCGGCAGGCGCGGAGACGGTGACTTGGTTGATCACGCCCCCGGTGCCGCCGATGCCTTGCAGCGCGTTGGAGCCGAGGATCAGTTCCACCCGGTCGATGAAGAAGGGATCGATGGTGAAACCGTCACGCGAGCCGTCACGCAAGGGGGCGGTCTGGGGGATGCCGTCGATCGCGAACAGCGGCGAGCGGCCCCGCAGCGTCTCGCCCTGTCCGGTGAGCTTCTGGCGCGCGGGGCTGAAGGACGGGGTGAGCGCGGCGACCGCATCGACCACCGAGCCCGAAATCTGGAGCTGGCGTTCGAGCGTCTCGCGGTCGATCACCTCGGCGGTCAGCGGCAGGGCGGTGACGGGCAGGGCGGTGCGCGCGGCGGTGACGATGATCGGTTCGGCGGAGGTGGCATCATCCTCGACCGGGGCGGCGGCCTCTTCAGCCTGCGCGGGTGCGGCGAGCGGGAGGAGTGCGGCGGAGAGGAGGAGAGAGAATCGCATTATGAACCGTTCCTGATAATCATTCGCATAAACGCCTTTAAGAACGATTCTCATTAACGCAAGTGGATTTATGCAGCTTTTGCGAGATAGTGACGAGGGCGCACGAAATCCCGCCCCGGATCACGTCCGGCGCGCGGGCAGCGTCAATTCCGGTCCTCAGGCCGTTTCGCGCAGCACCAGTTCGGGGGGCAGGACGAGGCTTTCGGTGCTCTCGCCCGCCAGCCGCCGCAGCAGCAGATCGACGAGGCCATGCGCGCCCGCGGCGATATCCTGCCGCACCGTGGTGAGCGCGGGCACCGTCTGGCGGGCGATGGGCAGATCGTCGAAGCCGACTACCCGCACGTCACCCGGCACCGCAAGGCCCTGCGCGCGCAGTTCGGTAAGGCACAGCGCGGCGAGGGTGTCGGTCGCGGCGAAGATCCCGTCCAGTTCGCGGCCATGCTGCGCAAGGTGGGCGGCGATCTCCTCGCTCGCGCGGTCGGGGGAGAGGTGAGTGACCAGCGGCAGCACCGGCGGCAGGCCCATGCGCGCGGCGACATCTTGCGCCCCGGCAAAGCGCGCGGCGAATTCCATCGGACCGGTATCGCCGAGGAAGGCAATCCGCTGCGCGCCCGCCGCGATCAGCCGCTCTGCCGCCATCCTGCCGCCCAACCGGTTGTCGGTCCCGACCACGCAGTGCCGCTGGCCTTCGGTGTGGTTTCCCCACACCACCATCGCCCGGTAGCCGTCGGCCACTTCCTCGATGCGTTCGAACTGGTCGGACTGGCCGATCACGATCACCCCGTCGATCATCCCCGAGCCTATGAAGCGGTCGAGCCAGTCCGGATCCGTGTCCGGCACTACGCGGCGCAGCATCAGGTCGTAGCCATGCGTGGTCAGCTCGTCGGCGAGGAAACCGAGCAGGGTCATAAAGAAGCTGTCGGAAATCTGTTGGCGGATATCGTGGCCAAGCGGAATGACCACCCCGATCACCCCGGTCTTCTGGCGGCGCAATCCGCTCGCCATCTGGTTGGGACGGAAGCCGTGTTCGCGGGCCAGCGCCTCGATTTTCTGGCGGGTCTGGGTGTTGACGAGGCTCTTGCCGGCAAGCGCGCGGGAAACGGTGCCGGGGGAAACCCCCGCCAGCCGCGCCAGATCGGTAATGGTGCGCACCGTGGTGCGCGTCAGCTTGTCCTCTCGGTCAGGCATCGGGTTCCCCTAGCCGGGGACCAGCCCCTGTTCGCGGGGGCGGCGATGACCGGCATCCACCAGCAGCGTAGCGAGCGCGCCCGCCAGCATCAAGGCTCCGCCCAGCATCAGCACATGCCGCGGATCGCTCCCCAGCACCGGTTCGTAGATCAGCGGCATGGTGAGGGTCTGGATCAGCATCGGGATGACGATGAACAGGTTGAAGATGCCCATGTAGATGCCGTTGCGTTCCGGCGGGATGCAATCGGCCAGCATCACATAGGTGTTGCCCATCATCCCCGCCCAGCCGATGCCGATGCCGAGCATCAGCACGAACAGTGCGCCAGGCGTCGATGCGCCGGGGATCAGCAGCATCGCGGCGCCCGATGCGGCAAGGCACACCGCATGGGTGGGCCGCGCGCCGAAGCGCTTCACCACCGGAATCAGCGCCAGCGCCCCGAGAAAGGCGATGAAATTGTAGAGCGCGCCCGCCTGCTGGGTGGTCAGCGTCGCCTCGCGGAACAGCGCGCTGGCGGGATCGCTGGTGCCGTAGATCGATCGGCCCACGGCAAAGGTGATGTACTGCCAATAGGCGAACATCGCATACCACTGGCAGAACATCGCGGCGGCCAGCTGGCGCATCGGGCGCGGCATTTCGGCGATGGCCTGGCCGATCTCGGCGAAGGTGGAGCGCACGGTCAGCGGACGTTCCGCCAGCGCGGCCTTCTCGGCCTCGTCCAGCGGCAGTTCGCGCACCCGCAGCACCGACCACAGGATCGTCGAGATCGACAGGATCGCCCCGATTACGAAGGCGATGCGCACGATCACGGGAATGCCGTTATCATCCAGCACATCGCGCGCGACAAAGGCTGTCAGCAGCGAAGGCGCGAGGTAGGACAGCGTCTGGGCAAGGCCGGTGAAGGCGCTCTGGGTAAGGAAGCCGATCGACCGCTGATCGGGGGCAAGCCGGTCGGCGACATAGGCGCGGTAGGGCTCCATGGTGATGTTGTTGCCCGCATCGAGGATCCACAGCAGGCTCGCCGCCATCCACAGCGCGCTGGAATAGGGCATGGCGAACAGGCTGAGCGAACAGATCACCGCGCCGATCAGGAAATAGGGCGTGCGCCGCCCCAGACGGCTGTTGGTCCGGTCGCTCATCGCGCCGACAATCGGCTGGATGATGAGGCCGGTCATCGGACCCGCCAGCCACAGCAGCGGCATCTTCGCCTCGTCCGCGCCGAGGAAGCCGTAGATCGGTCCCATATTGGCCTGTTGCAGCCCGAAGCTGAACTGGAGGCCGAAAAAGCCGATGTTCATTTCGATGATTCTGAGCAGCGAAAGCCGCGGCTTTTCCGACATGTGGCGCCTCATCCCATTTGCTCGTCATACGTCTTATAAGCGACGCTGTGGCCAAGAGGTGACAGAATTCCGAGTCTTTTGCAAACGATTGCAAGATTCCTGTTGCAAACGTTTGCAGGATGGCTAGGCATCACGTCGTCAGCGCCCGAAGATGCGCGCCCTGAGAGGAGACCAACCATGAATTTGCGTTACGCGCTTTACGCCGGTGCCGCCGCTTCGGCCCTGCTCGCCAGCCCCGCCTTCGCACAGGACAATGCCGATGAAGGCGTTGCCGAGGGCGAGGAAATCATCGTCACCGCTGTTGCCCGCGGCCAGAACCGCATCGAAAGCTCGGTCTCGGTCAGCGCCATCGGTGCCGAAGCCATCGCCAATCTCGGCGCGCCCTCTTCGGCTGACCTCATCCGCCAGATCCCGGGCATCCGTTCGGAAGCTTCGGGCGGTGAAGGCAACGCCAACATCGCGGTGCGCGGTATCCCGGTTTCCACCGGCGGTGCGCGTTACATCCAGCTTCAGGAAGATGGCCTGCCGATCCTCGAATTCGGCGACATCATCTTCGGCAACGCTGACAACTTCCTGCGCGCCGACCGTTCGGTCGCCCGCGTGGAAGCGGTGCGCGGCGGTTCGGCTTCGACCTTCGCTTCGAACGCGCCGGGCGCGGTGATCAACTTCATCTCCAAGACCGGCAAGCAGGAAGGCGGCGCCATTCAGGCGAGCGTCGGCCTCGACTTCGAAAGCTACCGTCTCGATTTCGATTACGGTTCGGCGCTGGCGGACGACCTCTACTTCCACGTCGGCGGCTTCTACCGCACCGGGGAAGGCCCGCGCGATATCGGCTACAACGGCTATGACGGCGGCCAGATCAAGGCCAACATCACCAAGGAATTCGACGGCGGCTACATCCGCTTCTCGGCCAAGTATCTCGACGATACCACGCCGACCATCCTGCCCCAGCCGGTGCGTGTGACCGGAACGGGCGGCAACCCGGATTATCAGGCGGTCGCCGGCTTCGATCCGCGCCGTGACAGCCTCTACAGCCCGTTCCTCACCCCCGCGGTGACGCTGGACGGCAACAACAATCCGGCCACCTATGATTTCCGTGACGGGCTTTCGGTGCAGAGCCTCGCCTTCGGGATCGAGAGCGAGATCGACGTGGGCGGCGGCTGGACCCTGACCAACCGGTTCCGCTTCGCCGACAATTCGGGCGGCTTCATGTCGCCCTTCCCGGCCGGCGCGGGCGCGGCGCAGGGCATTGCCAACTCGGTCGGCGGTGCAGGTTCCACGCTTGTCTTCGCCACCGGCCCCAACGCCGGGCAGAACGCCAACGCGGCCACCATCGGCGGCAACGGCCTGCTGACCAACGTGGTGGTGTTCAACACCCGCCTCAACAGCCTCGACAACATCACCAATGATTTCCGCGTCAACAAGGCGTTCGATATCGGCGGCGGCACGGCCAACTTCACCACCGGCTTCTATCTGTCGCGCCAGACCATCGATACCGACTGGCTGTGGACCTCGCACCTCCAGACCGTGCAGGGTGACGGGCAGGCTGTGCTGGTGGATGTCCGCAATGCGGGCGGCCAGCTGGTCACGCAGAACGGCACCGTCGGCTTCGGCGCAAACTTCTTCGGCAATTGCTGCCGCCGCAATTACGATGTCGATTACAGCACCTATGCGCCCTTCGCGTCGCTTTCGCTGGAACTCGACCGCCTGACCATCGACGCTTCGGTGCGTTATGACTTCGGCGATGCCAGCGGCACCATCACCGGGGCCGACAGCGGCTTCGGCGTGGGCGTGGGCAGCTTCGACTTCAACCGCAACGGCACGATCAGCCCGGCTGAAGCCCAGACCAGCATCCTGCCGCTCGGCAATGCGCGTCCGGTGAACTACAACTTCGATTACTTCAGCTACTCGCTGGGTGCGAACTACCTCGTCAGCGACGATCTGGGCATCTTCGCGCGGATCAGCCGCGGCGGTCGCCACACCGCCGACCGTTCGCTGTTCTCGCCGGCGGTCAGCACCACCGATGGCAGCCTGCCGGGCGGCGATGCCGGCGTCGTGGCGCGGGTCGACCAGATCGAAGCGGGCGTGAAGTACCAGTCCGGCGGGCTGGCGCTCTATGCCACCGGCTTCTACGCCGAAACCTCGGAAACCAATGTCGACATCGCCCCGCTGGTGCTGTTTGACACCACCTTCGAGGCCTTCGGTCTGGAACTGGAAGGCAGCTATCGCAGCGGGCCGTTCAGCCTGACGGCTGGCGCGACCTGGACCGATGCGGAGATCAAGGACGCGCTCAACACCGCCACCATCGGCAACACGCCGCGGCGGCAGGCGGACCTCGTCTATCAAGCCACCGCCCAGTACGACAGCGACATGTTCACCGTGGGGGCCAACATCGTCGGCACCACCGAAAGCTTCACGCAGGACAATAATGACCTGATCCTGCCCGCCTTCGCGCAGGTGAACGCCTTCCTCGCGGTGCGTCCGATCGACCGGATCGAAATCGGGCTGAACGCCCAGAACCTCTTCAACGCCACCGGCTTCACCGAGGCGGAAGAAGGCTCGATCCCGGCCAATGGTCTGGTGCGGGCGCGCTCGATCGCCGGACGCACGGTGCTTGCTTCGGTGCGGTTCGATTTCTGAGAACCGCCACTGAGGCACAGGGGCTGGCCGCCACTCTCTCCCCCCCCCGGCGGCCAGCCCTCTTCGTTGGAATGATGTGACGTGACGGGAAGATGTCTGCGATGACAAGCGCCACTACGGCCCCGGAGGCGAGCGTCTGGACAGCCGAGCATGTCCGCGCCATTGCGTTGCCATCGCCGGCGGCGCTGATCCCGGCGGTGGACAAGGCTGACCGTTCGGGCGTCGATCCGGCGCGCCTCTATTGGGACATGTGGCCGGTGCAGGACGCATCCGGCGCGCGGGCGGTGATTGCCGGTCGCCAGCTGTGGATGGCGCTGACCGCGCCCGATCGCGGGGATCCCGGCCTGCGGCATTTCGAGGCCAAGATCCATTGGCTCGAACGGCTGGGCGGACAATGGATCGATCGCGGGCCGGTGCTGCCCGACATGCCGGTTTCCTATGAACGGGAATGGGCCGGGTCTGCGCTGTATGATGCGGGCGTGGTGACGCTGTTCTTCACCGCTGCCGGAACCTCGATGCGGGCGGGGGGCTACCAGCAGGAATTGTGGGCGGCCCATGCGAGCGTTGGCGATGATGGCTGGCCGCAGGTCTGGTCCGCGCCCGCGCCGCTCGTCACCGGATACGGGCCCCACTACATGCCCGCCGATGCCCACGAGGGCGAACCTGGCATGATCAAGGCGTTCCGCGATCCGGCGTACTTCCGCGATCCGGCGGACGGCAGCGAATACATCGCCTTTACCGCATCGCTGGCGGGATCGGACAGCGCCTTCAACGGCGCATTCGGTCTGGCGCGCAAGACCGCCACAGGGTGGGCCTTGACCCCCCCTTGCCTCCATGCAGAGGGCGTCAACAACGAGCTTGAGCGCGCCCATCTGGTGTTTCACGGGAAAC
>VFQO010001202.1_pt1 | contig 21159 bp, 23 predicted proteins | sample 3512331 | NCBI WGS metagenome assembly VFQO01 (sample SAMN10412371, study PRJNA504923) | tailings metagenome | isolation source: Replicate 3 from Balatoc abandoned mine | place: Philippines: Itogon, Benguet | collected 2017-08-28 | reverse complement strand
GTCCGTCCAATCTCCGCCAAGCATGCTCAAGCTTCACGATTTTTGCAACAGAGCCCGTCGTCCCTCGTCGGGCGAGCCTCAGTCACGGGCGACAAAATGGAGAAGCAAAATGCGTAAGCCCATGGCCTTTGGCTCTTCATTCCCGGGCCGGGCTACAGCATTTATTTTGGGGCGGACTGGCGGTTCTTCCCTGCCCCTGTCATCTGCCGTTGTTGCTCGCGATTTCCGCTGGATCGAGCTTCGCAGCGCTCCTCAATGAAAATTTGATCATCACAGGGACCATCCTCACTGGACTGTTTCTCCTGTGTTTGAGCAGCGCGCTGCGTGCGTTCCGGAGGATATCGTGATCGCCGTGAGGCTCCTCGAGCCATCGATCCGAGCAGCCTCGCCCCCCGATTTTTCATGGACCGGCTCCAGGGAATGCCGGCTGTTACCGAGGTCAGGGCGCTGTGATGGCGCAGCGGCCTGTCAAGGTGGTGCAATTCGGGTAGCGTGCAGAGGCGACTTTCCAGCCAAAGGCTGTAGAGGCGCGACATCAATCCAACTCCCCTCCCGCATAAGTCCTAATTTGTTCTCGCTTAGCGTTGTTTGGCGTACTTTCCACGCTCTGCCCTCAGCCGGCGATCCGCCCCCTGCCCTTCTTCACAAACAGGTCGTCCAGCGCCTCGCCTAGCAGGCTTTGAACGGTCGTCCCTTCCTCGGCCGCGATGATACGAAGCTGCGCGCTGACCTCCGGGGGGAAATGCCCGCCAATCAACTTGGTCCCCTGTCGGCCGCTCGGCGGAGCCTTGCGGGTCACGTCTACCGGCTTGATCGCCGGCGCTGGGGCCGGGGCCGCGTCTCCATCCGCCTTCGCGCGGTTCAACACCGCTTGCAGGCTGTTTCCGCCCTTCGCCATCACGCCGCCTCCGCCTGATTATATAGGCGTATATTTGTATACTCGTATAGCCGCCGGATTTCCTCGGCCGCTGGCCCATGCGGCTCGAACTCCTGCACGGCCTGGCCTGCGGCTTGGGCACGAAAGAAGGCTTTGCGGTTGCCGATCGTCACCGGACAAACCGTCGCGCCCAGCTCCGCCACGGCCTGAATCGCATCGCCGGTTTCCTGACCTTGCGGGGGCACGAAGGTAAGGACCACGGCAAAGGCACGGTCGAGCTGGCGCACAACGTCGAGCGTGTGCGTCATGCTCATCGTGTCGAACACGGCTGTCTTGGTCGGGATCAGGATGAAATCGGCATGGCGCGCTGCCTCATAGGCAACGTCGCGCGCGACCGCCGCTCCGTCGATCACGACAAGATCGGTGCCGGCATCCTCGCAGGCTTTGAGCATGGCGGGCAGGCGCACCGGCTGAATCGACGCCACGGCGGGCGTGTCGAGCTGGCGCACGTCCTTCCAGAACGAAGCCGTCGCCTGCGGGTCCAGGTCGATGATCGCGGCCACCTTGCCCGCCTGCTCGGCCGCGACCGCCAGACAGGTTGCGAGCGTCGTTTTCCCGACGCCGCCTTTCTGTGAGAGAATGGCGAGAACCTTCATGCTACACTCCTACACGTATAGTCCTATACTTGTATACATGGCAAGCCGGGAGGGGAAGCCCTATCGTTCCCGAAATGACGATAGCGAGTCGCTGAATCTGATGTGACGAAAGCGCGCCGCATCATTCCTCCGGTTCGGCGTCGTCATCGTCCAGCGGCTCATGGCTCATCTGGCCGTGATCCTCGATCGGGCAAAGCGGCGCTCCGGCCTGCTCAAGCCATTTGCGCGCGGTCCTCACCGTATAGCCACACGTCGCGCACTCACATTTGAGCATCCGGGTTTTCTGCTTCCTGGGTGCGGTCGACTCTCCGTCCGTATCGAGACGGGCATGGGGGAGGGGGCCGACGCCCTCCAAGATCGGCGCGATGGCCGCAAGGAACGCCTCCCCGGGGGTGGTGGCGCGCATAGGCCCGATCAGGCCAAGGCCAAGGGCGACCCGTTTAAACGCTTTCCCATGCCCTGCCGGGATGCCGACGGCGGCATGGACAAGCTCATGCGCGAGGATGGCCGCGATCTGCGCTGGCATCGCGTCGGGCGCGTGCGCCAGGTCGGGCCGGATGAAGATTTCAAAATGCCCGTCCGCGCTCAACCGATTATCCCAGCACTCGCCGATCGCCTTGGCCTTCGCGCCTCTGCTGGTGAAGCCGATCGCCACGCGCACGCGATCGGGCAGGGGGGCGTCCAGCGCCTCGAACAGCGGGGCCATGCCCAGCGCTACAGCATTGAGCCAGCTTTCGCGGGTTTCGTGGGTCATCGTCCTTACTCCCTTCAAATCGCCTGTCCGGCGATGGCCATGCCATCGGCCGGAACACGGACGCCCAAGAACGCCGGCGAGAGAGGGGGGCAGCGGGATTCGATGGGGGTGGAGCGGCCGCAGCGCAGCGAGGCACGGCCCCGTCTAATCCCGTTGCGGGGGAGAGGCGGCCGGGACCGCCTTTCCCCCCTCGAACGAACATCGACGTCGGCGCACGCCGGCACCGCTGCGCGAGATCCGCTTGCGATCTCGCCCCGCCATGTGGGTCGTCACCTTGGGCCAAGACCGCTTGCGGGCTTGGGGAGCGAAGCGAGTAGGGCCACGGTGCCGCGCCAGCGACAGGCGCATGATCGCCTTGTCTTGCCAGAATCGGATTTTGTGACTACATTAGGACTACGTTTTCAGAAGGAAATCCCAATGGCTGTTTCCGACACCTATGTTCGCGCCAGGATCGACAATGCCACGAAGGAGCGCGCCACGGCCGCGCTGGGCGCGATGGGGCTTTCGATCTCCGATGCTATCCGGCTGCTGATGCTGCGTATCGCTGATGAACGGCGCTTGCCTTTCGAGGTCAAGGTGCCGAACGCCGCGACGCGCGAGGCAATGGCCGAGCTGGCGGCGGGGAAGGGGGCCAAGTTCGCCAGCGTCGAGGCGTTGATGGCGGACCTCCATGCGGACGATTGATCGTTCGACCCGATTCAAGCGCGACTACAAGCGGGAATTGAAGGGACGGCATCGCGCCACGCTCGACGCCGATTTTCAGCCCGTCCTGGCCGCGCTCGCGACCGACACGCCGCTTGATCCCAAATATCGCGACCATGATCTGAGCGGCGATTGGGCCGGCTATCGCGATTGCCACATAAAGCCGGACCTGGTGCTGATCTACGCCAAGCCCGACGACGAAACGCTGCGCCTCGCGCGTCTTGGCTCCCATAGCGAGGTATTCGGATAGATGACGCACATGCGGGCGATTTTCATCCGCCACGGCCAAAGCACCGGCAACGCTGGCGTGCCGTGTCATGATCTCGGCGCGATCGAGCTGACGGAGCTGGGCCAGGAACAGGCCCGCGAAGTTGCGGCGAGCTGGACGCAAGCGCCCACGCTCATCGTCACGTCGCCTTATATCCGCACCCAGCAGACGGCCGCGCCGACGATCGCGCGCTTTCCCGGCGTGCCGGTGGAGGTGTGGCCGATCGAGGAATTCACCTATCTACAACCGGCGCGCTGGAACGGCACGCGCAGCGCCGACCGGATGCCGCACCTCGAACGCTATTGGAGCGCGGCCGATCCTGATTATTGCGACGGGGAAGGGGCGGAGAGCTTCGGCACGCTGCTACGGCGCTGCGAGGCCGCGCTGGCGCGGCTCGCGGCGATGCCCGCGGACTCGCTGGTCTATGTGTTCGGGCATGGACAGTTCATCCAGGCCGCCCGCGCGATCGTCGCCGACGCCCATATGGACGCCCCAGCCAAGATGCGGGTGTTCTGGCGCAGGGGCGAGCCGCCCGCGATTAGCAACGCACAGCGGGTAGGGTTTCATTGGCAGGGCGACCGCTGGGAATGTGCGCCCGCGATCATCGCCTAAGTCAGCGTTACCTAGCTGGCATTTTTCCGCTGTAGGGCGCGCAGCTCGCGATAGCTGATCCGCTGCACCCCATGCCGATCGAGCAGGGCGGCAACGCTAGGATCGGTCAATGCGGCGGTGTCGTGAACACGAATATCGGCATGGTCGCGATCATAGCCGCGCAGTTCCTCGCCATCCAAAACCGGATGGGCAAACAGCTCCGTCACTCCGGGCGGCAAGGCTGGGCACGCCTCGAACATCACGTCGCGGGTAGGGCGCGGCCAAGTGTATATCAGATGATCGGCCGACAGGATGCCTCGGGCCTCGGCCATCGCGCGTGCCGGAAATCCAGATTGCAGGGTAAGCCGGATCGGAACCCCCAGCTCGGCCGCCAAGTCGAGGTAGATCGTGAACAGCGCCACGTTGGCGTGCAGAACATCCATGTGTGTGTCGATGTGGGTGATATCGATTCCCCAGGCGAGGGCGGCATCGACCTGGGCGCGACACTCGGCGCGCACGTCCTCTGCCTTCTGCCGCTCAAGCGCCAGCGCGGTCGTGGCGGGCAGGAAGCCGGCGGCATCGGACAGCGAGGCCGCGCCGGACAGGCTGCGCCAGCGATAGCCGGCATGCTCACTGGTCAAGGTCAGGTGGACGCCGACCGGCAATCCCTCGAACATGCGCGCCGCCTCGGCCGCCCAGGGGCAGGGGACCATCAATGAGGCGCTGGTGGCGATGCCGTAGGTCATCGCCCGGAACGCAGCGACATTGGCGCTGTGGCTCGACCCTACATCGTCACAGTTGACGATTAACAGCCGGTCCTCCGGGCCAAATCCCAGCCGTTGGGCAAGAGAGGCCATCACCGCCCCTGTAGGCGCGAAATCGTCGCCTGGCTGACGTTGAACAGCGCCGCGACCGTGCGCTGCGTGTCGCCGGCGTCGAGCTTGCGCCGCGCCTCGGCCTGCTGATGGGGGGTGAGGGCGCTCTTGCGGCCAAACTTGACCCCGCGCGTCTTGGCCTGGGCGCGGCCGGCGCTGGTGCGTTCGGCAATCCGCTGGCGCTCGTAGCTCGCCGCGACCCCCAGCACCGCGATCACCACCTCGGCGAGCTGCGAGGTCGTGTCCAGCATCGGCTCGGCGATCGAGCGGAAGCCAGCACCGGCCTCCTTGACCATATGGAGGATGTTCAACAGGTCGCGGGTGTTGCGGGCGAGGCGATCGGTCGCCGTCACCATCAGCACGTCACCGGGATCGAGCGCGCCAATCGCGCGCTTGAGCTGGGGCCGCTCGGCCGACGCGCCGCTGATCTTCTCGCGGTAGATCTTGGTGCAGCCGGCGGCCTCAAGCTGGGCGAGCTGCTGGGCCAGGTCCTGGCCGTTGGTCGAGACGCGCGCATAGCCGTAAATCATGCCGCGATTCTGCATCAGATTTTTGCATCAGGGAAGGGGCCGAAAACCGCGACTTTCGGATTGATGCAAAACTTTTGATTTTCGGATCAGGCTTTGGCGGCCATCTCGCAGCGCAAGACCTGATATTGACTTAAGTTATGACCCCGCCGTAACAGCCCGCTTTTGCAATCAACTCGCATTAGCGGAACAAGCGGGGTTTATGTCATGAGGTTTTTCAAGGTCGATCTATGCTCGTTCCGGGTGACGGTATCGCTGTCAGCGCTCGCGATCACCGGGGCCTTCGATGTCCCAGCCCACGCTGCTGAACGGGCAGACGGGTCTGAGGGGGTCGATCGTGACGACATCATTGTTACGGGCCGTAGTCTCGAATACCGAACCCCAGATAGCACAGCGCTTAAGATCGACGCACCACTCCGCGATATCCCTCAAACCATCGATATCATCCCCGAACAGGTTATGCGGGACCAGCGAGCGCTTTCGATGCAGGACGCGGTGAAAAACGTCGCTGGCATCGGGATCGCCACCGGCGACGGCCAGCGAGACCAATTCATCATTCGCGGCTATAACGCCCAAGGAGACCTCTTCATTGATGGCGTGCGCGATGACGCCCTCTATTTTCGCGACCTTTCCAATATCGAACGGATCGAGATTCTGAAGGGACCGGCATCCGTTCTGTATGGCCGTGGGTCGTCGGGCGGTCTCATCAATCGTGTGAGCAAAAAGCCCGGCACCGAGGGCGGAGAGATCGTCTTTAGCTACGGTAGTTGGGACGACAAACGGGGGGAAATCGATCTAGGCCACGTTTTTGACAACGAGGGCATAGCCGTTCGCCTCACCGGCGCGATCGAGCGCGCCGACAGCTATCGCGACCAAGGCTTCCTCAAGCGCGAGGCGATCGCTCCATCGATCCTGTTCGCCCCCGGCGAGAGGACGAAGATTTTGCTCCAGGCTGACTATCTGCGTGATCGCCGCGTTACGGACAATGGCATACCGGCTTTCCAGGGGCGACCTGTCGATGTTCCCGCATCACGCTATTATGGAGCCGCCAACGCGCGTGACGTCGATTTCAGTCAGTCCGAAGTATGGTCCACGACTGGCACGCTCGATCATGAGTTCAGCGACAACGTGCGCCTGCATGACGTGTTTCGCTATTACGATTACACCCTGGATCGGCAGAATACGATCCCGAACATCGTCAACGAGGCTGCGCGAACGGTGACGCTGAACCGTCAAGCGACCGATCGGGCAGAACATGGCTGGTTCAACCAATTGGAGCTGGCCAGTTCCTTTTCGACTGGCCCGCTCGCTCATAAACTGCTTCTCGGCTTCGAAGTGGGGCGGCAGTCGAAATATGAACGCCGCGTTGATCGTGCCAACATCGCAACCGTTGACCTGTTCAACCCGATCCTGCCAATCCTGCCGCTGGAAGTCGCCGGCAACCCGACGAGCTTTCGCACCGGCGTCTACAAGACGCTGGGGTTCTATGCGCAGGACATGATCGCGCTGGGCGAGCAATGGAAACTGCTTGCAGGTCTTCGCTTCGACAGATTCCGGCAGGAGGTCCACCAACGGATCGTTGGACAGCCGGACCTTGGGCGCACTGACACCTTTTGGAGTCCGCGTATCGGCCTGGTCTGGCAACCCTCGCCCGAGCAGTCCTACTATGTGTCGTGGAACAAGTCCTATCAGCCGTCCGGGGAGACCTTCGCGCTAGCGGCGAACAACGCCGACATAGCACCGGAAACGACGATCAATCGCGAAATCGGCGCCAAGTTTGACTTCTTCGGTGGCAAGCTCTCGACCACCATCTCCGCCTTCAATCTCAAGCGGACCGGCATCAAATCGACCGATCCCACGCTGAATCGCGTGGTGCCGGTGGGTGTGCAGCGCACACGCGGCGTTGAATTGTCCGCGCAGCTCGATCTTTCGAAAGGTTGGCAGGCCATCGCCAGCTATGCCTACCTGGATGCTCGCATCGTGGACTCGCCGGCGCTTGATGCTGGGGTTCCCATCCAGGGCAATCGGCCCACGCTGACGCCGGTGCATAGCGCCAACCTCTGGCTGATGAAGAATTTTGACGACCGCTTCGGCCTGGGCGGTGGCCTCAATTATGTCGGCGACCGACAGGCAAACCTGGCCAATACGGTCGTGTTGCCTGAATATGTGACCGCTGACGCCATGGCGTGGGCTCAGTTTGGAAAGCTAAGAGCGCAGTTGAACCTGCGTAACATATTCGATCGTGACTACATTGTTGCCGGGCATGGCACCGTAGGCAACTTGAACATGCCAGGGGCGCCCCGCTCGGTGATGCTCACATTGCGATACGCGATCGACTAGCCGATGGGCTTGCCCAACATTCCCGATCTGGCGAGACTGCGGTGAGGATCGAAATATTATGATGACGGCTGCCAGCGCCAAATACCTGCGCAATTAATGCGATGGCTTGACCTTGCCCATCGCTGGACCGGGGGGCTGATCGGGCTACTATTAGCGTTGATCGGCATCTCGGGCGCATTACTCGTACATCGGGATTTCTGGACCGTAGTGCCGCACAAGACCGACGCCCAGGTTCAAGAAACGTCTGAGGTCGCGCACGCCGTTACGACGATAATGGCGGAGCCGTCGCGTCGTCCGGAGGCAATTACATTTGCTTCACCGGGCTTTGGCGTCGATCGCTTGGTCTACGAGGACGGCAGCGGGGCCTATACCGACCAAACAGGCCAGATTTTGTTGAAGTGGGAAAGCCAGTGGGCAAGGCCGGAACTCTGGCTATCTGATTTCCATAAAAATCTTCTGGGAGGCGAGATCGGCCATGTCATCATCGGCGCGATGGGTTTGGTCGGCTTGGCCTTCGTCCTCACAGGTATGATCCTGTGGTGGAGGACGCGACGCACCTTCGCATTTCGAATTCTGCCCAAACGGATGAGCCGGCCGGCAATATTACGTCATCATCGTGACCTGGGCATTGTCGCGACGCCATTGCTCCTGCTGTCGTTCATTACGGGCACCGCTTTGGTATTTCGGCCGTTGTCGTCCGTCGTGCTGGGTCCTGGCGCAGCACAGGCCATAGCGGAAGCCGCGAGGCTTCCCGATCACTCAAACGGAGCGCTCGCCACGAACATCGATTGGGGTGCAATGTTGCGCGAAGCGCGGCGCCGATTTCCCAATGCCGAATTTCGCACACTTTCTCTGCCGCGCAAAGGCAGGGGCCTTATCGCCATCCGCATGAAGCAGCCGTGGGAGTGGCTGCCCAATGGTAGGAGCACCTTATGGTTCGCGGCCGACACCGGTGTTCTTATAAAAGCTCGGAACCCTGCCCGATCACCGGCGCAGGTGAGAGCTTACAGCCTTCTATACCCGCTCCATGCCGGAAAGATCGGAGGCCTCGCATATCGTCTGGTCATGACGGTCTCGGGCTTAGTCCTTGCGCTACTTGGCACTCTAGCGGTCTGGACCTTTTGGTTTAGACGCAAGTTAGTTCATCATCGGTAACAGGAAGATGCCGATCAAGCGGCCACCTCGGCGACGCAGTTCGCTGCTCAATTCTAGCGGCGGAAGAAACCTGAACACCTTACTGCAACAAATCCGCCTATAGCGGCCGATAGGGAACGCCGATCCGCGTCTCGGCCGTGCCGCGCCGGCGCAGGGTCGCGGCGATATGGCGATCGGCCGCCGCGCGATCGGCGAAGGCATGGCGCTGCGCCTGCCCGGCCGCGCCGATCCGGCCCCAGCAGGTTTCGACGACGATCATGCCGAACAGGTCAAAGCTGGCGACAATGCTGTAGCGCCGACGAATGTTGCGCGTCGGATCGAGCGCCACCAACTCGACGGGATCAGGCAAGGACAGGTTCGCGCCTTTCATGGCGCAGAGCTTACAAAAAGGGCTGTCCGAAGTCCGACGACTTCTTTGAATTAGTAGGCGTTTATTGATTCACAAAGTCTATAGAAGTGTCACGATAGACTCCGGCTTGCGATGCTTGATGCTCTCTATAGTTCAACCCATGTTATGCTTATACGCCACAGGGCTTCGCGCCTAGCCGCCTTGCTGCTCGCGATCGGCACGGCCTCGCCGATCGCCGCGCAGTCGGCTGACCGGGAGGAAGCGGCCCCGCCACCGCGCATGGTCTATGTGCCGGGACGCGGTACCGTTCTTGTCCAGCCCGTGCCGACCGACGATCCTCATGCGGTTGCGCGCACGGTCATCGTGCCGGGTTATGGCGAAGTCTACGCCGTGCCTGTTCGCCCGAAGGATACCCGAAGCCCAAGGCAGCGCTGTGTGGATGAGGAAATTGTGCGCGAGGGAGGTTCCCCCTCTGCCCTGGCGATGGGCGCGATCGACCTGAAATGCAGCCAACGCTAGACGTTTCCACCGCACATTGCCTGTCAGCGTCACACATGCCATTAAGTCGCCGATGATCGACTCTGCCACCCTGTTCTGCGCGGATTACTGGCGCTCCCTCTAGGGAGCGGCATGTCGTCATCATCCATGACCATCGCCGCCGTGTCGGGGCGAATGGTCTAATCAGCAAACGTCATCTGTCGCGGCGGCCTCCAAGGGAGGAAAGCAAAGTGACGTTATCGAACAAGGTGAGCTGGGCGATCGAGCCCGATCGCTGCGCCCTGCTGATCCATGACATGCAGCCGCACTATCTCGCCGCGCTACCGGAGGCTTGTCGCCGCCAGCTCGTCGCCAACGTGCGGTCGATCGCGATGGCCTGCATCGCACGCGGCGTCCCGATCTTCGCGTCCCAGGTGCCGGCGCAAGACGCACGCGAGCGTGGCCTGATGTTGGATATGTGGGGCAGGGGACCAACGGTCGCCACGGACGCCACGGACGCCCTCGATGCAGAGCTGGGGCTGAATGGGCTTCCCGTCCGTCCTCTGACGAAGCGGAGCTACAGCGCCTTCTACGGCAACGATTTCGAGGTGCTGCTTCGCCGGCTCGGCCGCGATCAAATCCTGATCGTGGGAGTCTATACCTCGATCGGATGCTATTGTTCGGCGGTCGATGCCTTCATGCGCGACATACGCGCTTTCCTCATAGCGGACGCCACGGCCGACATGGAACCCGCCGATCATACGAAAGGGTTGGAAACCGCTGCCCGGCTTTGTGCCCGCATCATGGATACGGAGGCGGTCAGCGCCGCCCTCGCGCCCTGGGCCAAGACAGGATGATTGCAAAAGCGATGCTCGATACGCGATCAGTCGCCGGGAATTACGGCCGGGGTGTAGGGGGAATGCAGTTCCCAACCCAAGTTATCATAAAGAGTGCGCCCCTCTGGCGTCGCAACAAGCACGCCGCGCACAGCTTCCTTTTCGCGGGCGATCGTCTCAAGCGCCTTCATCACGACCCGCGCGAAGCCACGCCGGCGATGCTCGGGCCGCGTCTCGATCCGATCGTAAATCGCAAAGCCGTCCACCACGACGACGCGGCCGATCGCCGCCGTCTCGCCCGCAGGATCGAGCGCGCGAACAATGGAAATCGGTCCCTCGGCCGTGTCGAGCGCATAGCCTTCGGGCCGCTCGAAATCTCCCATCGGCCCGGTAAGCGTCATCATGTAGCCCAGACGCTGGATCGCCCAACCCGTCGCCAACATAGGCTGCATGGCGTCGGGCGAGGCGCAGGCTTTGAGGAAAGCCCACGGTTCGTTGATCGCGGACGCCAGCTCGCCGATGGCCGGCATGATAGCGGGAAAGACGTAGCGGGCCTTTTGCTCGGGCCAGCCCACATCAACGCGAAAGCCGCCTTTATAGGGCGTCGGGGGCGCTGTTTCGCGGGCCAGCGTCCATCCCTTGATCCACGTCGCGACGATATGAGGATCAGCGCGCATTGTTCTCCGCCTTCACCTCGATTGTGCAGCGCACCGGCCTTTTCGCCTTGTCGGCCTGCTCGCGGCACCGTTGCACCGTCTCGCGATTGGCATCCGTCAGCGGCGAGGCCGCGACAATCAGTGCCCAGCTCTCCGGATCGGCCGCCTGCATCAACCGCTGCCCCGCCCCCCACGGGCCAGACTCATTCAGAACGCGGGTCGCCATACGCTCGGGCCAGCGCCAGCTATCCGGGGTCGCTCGCGCGAGCGGGCCGGCGAGGAAGGCATAGAGCAACAGTCCCAGCACTACGCCGCAAGCGGCCATCACATATAGCCAGCGATTTTGCTCGTCGCCGCGCCGCGCCGATGCGAGCCGGTTGCCGATCTCGCGCGCGGCCTGGTCCAGCCCCGCGCGCGCCTCGGCGACAAGCCGCGCGTCCTCCCGGCGCGCGCCGATCGCCGCCGTCGCGATCTGGCTCGCCATAGAGTCTGGCGTCATCGACAGCAGCGGACTTTTGGCGATGGGATCGATCCGCTGGGCAAGCGCCACCAATATCTTTTCGGTGCGCTCTAGCGTTGGCTCATAGTCGGGAATCTCGATATTCTCGCGCGCGGCGGTCAGCCCTTCGACCGCATGACGCAGCAACGACACCTCGCCGCGCAACCGCTCGAACGCGGCCACTGGATCGTCGCCGGCATGGGGTTCGCGATACTCGTCCTCGTCCATGTTTGTTTCTCTCCCTACCGGCTAAGTCCACGGTCGCGGCCGATTCCCAGCTCATGCGTCAACTGACGGCCCAGCTCGCCGCCGCCCATCTGCCGGCTGCGCTCCATGCCGATCTCAAGCCCCAGCTCGCGGGTGCGATTACGCAGGATCGATTCCACCTGTGGATCGCGCTCAAGGCTTTTCGCCATGCCCGCCATTTCCTTGCCCGCCTTCTCGCGGCCCGTCATGTCGCCGGCGCGATAGAGGCGGTCCCGGTCCTGGGAGAGCTGTTGCCAGCGTTCCACAAACCGATCGGCGCGCAAGTTCGGATCGGTGCGCACACGAGCTTCCTGCGCCATCGCTTCGATCATCGGACCGCTGCGTCCCGCCGCCGCGTCGCGCAGCAAGGCCGGATCGCGCTGCATCGCCGATGCAAGGTCGCGCGAAGCTCCTGGCCTGATCTGATCAAGCGCCTCGGTCGCGCGCTCGAGCGCGACTTTCTGATGTTCCAACACCGGCCCGCCCGATGCGCGGGCCTGCAACACCGCCTCGGCCGAACGCGAGGTCCGCTCGACCGCGCGCGCGAATGTCCGATCCTGGCCGCGATCCGGCAACGCCGGCGTGCGCTCCGCGCCCTTCGCCGGCTCGGCCGACAGCTTCAACCCGTCGAACATGCCACGCTTGGGCCTCTCGCCCTGGCCGCGATCGGTCGCCGGCGCTGGCCGCTCGGGTGCGGGCCGGAAATTATCGAACATACCCCGCCGCAGCCGCCCCTCGCCCGCGGCCTTCGCCTCGCCGGCGCCGCGGTCGTCGCCCATCTGGCGTGAAGTTGCCGCGCTCGGCGCGAGGATCTCCATGCCCTTGCGCTCGGGCGCATCCGCAACGCGGATCTCGCCCGACAGCCCGCGCCGATCGGCGAACGATTGCGCCTCGGCGTCGCGGTCGCGGAACATCGGATAGTCGGACGCCATATCCTTTGCCCGCTCGCGCGACAGCGTGCGGACAAGCCGGCGATCGTCGGCGAAGTCGTCGCGGCCGTAATGGAGCTGCACCCCGTCACGGTGCCGCGACAGCGCCACATAGGCCGAATGGCGGTCCATCCCCGGCGTCGCCAGCACATGCCCCTGATCGACCGTCACCCCCTGCGATTTGTGGATGGTCGCCGCATAGCCATGATCGACATGGGCATAATCTTTCAGGTCGAACGCGACGCTCCGGCCATCGTCAAGGCGAACGGCCATGCTGTCGGGCGACACGTGCTCGACCCTCCCCAGCGTGCCGTTCTTCACCCCAAGCCCGCGCTCGTTTTTCAGGAACATGATGCGGTCGCCCTGGGCGAACTCGCGCGCGCCGCGATCGGCCGACACGCGCACATCCGCCCCCAGCTCGCCGGCATCGCGCAACCGATCGCGCGCGGCCTGGTTCAAATCCCGCACCTCGGCATTGGTGTGGGTGAGGATGATCCGCGTCTTGTCGGGATCGGCGACGCGCTGCGCGTCCCATGTGTCGATCAGCTCGGCCCGCGCAGCCTCGCGCGTCTCGGCCGCGTGGACCATGCCATGCTGCTCATAGGCATGGATCGCCTCGCCGGTCCTGCCCGTCGCCAGCGCGCGCGTGGCGTCCTTCTGCCAGTCCTCATGCTGCCGGCGAACCTCGTTGATCTCGGCCGCGCCGTGGCGCTCGGCAAGTGCGCGGAACGCAGCGCCGGCCTCGATCGCCTGTAACTGCTCGGCGTCGCCGACAAGGACCACCTTGGCCCCTGCCCGCTCGGCCTCGGACAGCACGCGCTCCATCTGGCGCGTGCCGATCATGCCGGCCTCGTCGATCACCAGCACGTCGCGCGGACCTAGCAGCTCGCGGCCCTGCTCCCACTGATATTCCATGCTCGCGATCGTGCGCGAGGCGATGCCGGAGCCGCCCTCAAGCCCCTCGGCCGCGATCCCCGACAAGGCCGCGCCGCGCACCTGATAGCCCGCCCGCTCCCATTCGTCGCGCGCAACCCCCAACATGGTCGATTTGCCGGTGCCGGCATAGCCGACGACGATTGCTAGGTCGTTCTTGCCGGTGATATGCGCCAGCGCGTCCTTCTGCTGGCCTCCCAGCGCAAGGCTTCCACTCTCGGCGGTGTCTCGCCCCCCCATTTGAGACGCCGCCGGGAGACCATGCCCCGCCCGTCCCGCAAGCTGATCGCCGGCGCGCTCCAACCGCTGCTCGGTGTCGATCATGTCGCGGGAGGTAAAGCGGTCCTCGCCCCGCCCGTCCTTCCCCAGCGCCACCAGCTCGGGCGAGGTCCGCACCGCGCTCATCACCTGGTCGAACTGATCCTTGCCGTCGCTGTGCCGGAACGCGAACTGCGCGAGGTCGCGGCGCGTAAACGTCGCCTGTTGCCGGGTGATCGCGTCCAGCGCGATCTCTGGCCGCGCGATGATCTTCTCGCCGTTCTCGTGCGCGATGCGCTGATGATCTTCGGCGCGGCGATGGTCCTCGCCCTCAAGCTCGCGCCGCACGCCCATCGGCCCGATCTTGTGTTGCGGCTCAAGGTCAATGCCCTGCGCCTCCAAGCTGCGATGGTCGATCCGCGCGTCAATATCGAGCGCGGCAAGCCGCTCGTTCACATGGTCGGCCCAGGCCTCGCGCCACTCCTTCAGGAGCGCCGTGCTGTTCCATTCGACCACCTTCTTGCCGAAGCCGTCCGGGCCGACTTCGCGCATCGACAACATGACATGGGCATGGGGCTTCGGTTGCCCGTCCTTCCCCATGTCCCAATGCACATTGAGGTCGGCCACCATGCCGCGTTCGACAAACTGCTTTTCGACAAAATCACGGGCGAGGCTAACGCCCTGCTGCTGGTTCATCTCGCGGGGAATCGAGAACTCGACTTCGCGCGCCAACTGCGCGTCCTTGCGTTTCTCCCCGGCCTCGACCTCGTTCCACAGGGTCGCGCGATCGTTTAAACGCTCCGGCGCACCTTCGGGCAGCATGATTTCCGAATGGACGACTCCGGCCTTGTTCGAGAAATCATGGTCGCGCCCTAGCCGGTCATCGTGCAGCCGTTCCGCTGCGCGATAGGCCGCGCTGGCAAGGGCGCTCGATCCACTGGAGCGGCCGATGACTTTCGCGGAAAAATGGTAGATCGCCATGACAACGCGAAACCTACCCTCCTTAGCGCATGTCGGCAACGACATATAAGCGCGCACTCACCACTCACTGCCGTTCGCATGACTGACTTTGCCGCATTTTTGGGTGTCCGCTGTTTCGCGCCCTTGCTATCGTGCTAGGCTGCGCAACCGTTCATGGGCGCGAGGGAGAGGATGATGCGCAAGGTGCGTGACTATGACGCGGAGCTAAAAGCGCTGGGCGACAAGGCGAAGGCGCTCAAGGCGAAGAAGGTCCAGCAGCTCGGCGAGCTGGTCGTGGCGACGGGGGCGGACGCGCTCGATACCGAAACCCTCGCCGGCGTCCTGCTCTCGGCCTTCAAGACAACCGACAATGCCGCGAAGGAGGCGTGGCGGGCGAGCGGCGCCGCCTTCTTTCAAGGGCGCGGGCGCAAGGCTGAGCGACGCTCTGGCGGCAACGGCGAAAGCGGAAATCAGGCTGACGCAGGCGAGGCACAGGGTTGAGGCCGCGCAGCGCCGCATCGATACGAGGGAATGGGTCGTGCAGCGCCGCGAACGCACCCGCCATCTCATAGAGCTGGGCGGCCTCGTCCAGAAGGCCGGCCTCGTCGATCTTGCCGACGACGATCGCGCCACTCTCTACGGCGCGATGCTCGATCTCGCCGCCCGCGCGCGAGAAGATGGCAACGCGCTCGCACTCTGGAAGCGGCGCGGCAAACGGGCCTTCGACGCGGAAGCGGAGGGACAGGACAACGCGGAAGGAAATGCCCATGACTGACACCTCGCGCCTCTCCTGGCAGCTCCTAATGGTGGGACCGGGAATCGACCGCATCACCCCCGACATTCAGGACAAGCTCGCGGCCTTGCTCGACATGCTGCCCGCCACCGCGACCATCAACGTCCAGACCGATGCCGGCTATGTCAGCGTCTCGCGCGACTGGCCCAGCCACCGCATGGAAACCGTCGATAGCCTCGTGGACGAAATCGCCGCCGCTCCGGGCATAACCCATATCTCGGTGCCCTGACCATGCGCGCCGGCCTCGATCATCTTCCCGCCGCCAAGCGCCGCGAGCTGGAACGGGTCGCCCGCGTCCTGTTCGATGAATTCGAGGATGCCGTCAAAACCAAGCTCTCCGACAAGCGCAAGGGCGGCCGCATCCTCAAGCTGATCCTGTTCGGCTCCTATGCGCGCGGCGATTGGGTGGAGGATCGCGCCAGCGGCTATATCTCCGACTATGACCTGCTCGTTGTCGTCAACTCCGAAACCTTCACCGATCTGCAAACATGGTGGGCGGTCGCCGACGATCATCTGGTGCGCGAGCTGACCGTCACCCGCCACCTCTCAACGCCGGTCAATTTCATCGTTCATTCGCTGATGGACGTGAACGACCAGCTCGCGCGCTGCCGTCCCTTCTTCGCCGACATAGCCCGCGACGGTATCGCCCTCTACGAAGCACCAGGCCAAGCCCTCGCCGTGCCCCGCCAGCTCGACGCGCAGGAACGCCACGCCGAAGCCTTGCGCCATCGTGACCACTGGTTCCCGCTCGCCGCGCACGCGCTCAAGCTCACCCAGGACAGCATTGCCGATGGCGTGCCGCGCGATGCTGCGTTCATGCTCCACCAGGCCGTCGAGCGGGCCTATAACGCCGTGCTGCTCGTCCTGACGCTCTACGCGCCCAAATCGCACCGTCTCGGCATCCTGCGCTCGCTCGCCGAAAATCTCGATCCCCGGCTGATCGAAGCCTGGCCGCGCGATACCCGCGCCGCCCGCCGCCACTTCGCGCAGCTCCAGCGCGCCTATGTCGAGGCCCGCTATTCCCATGCCTATGAAATCACCGCCGACGAACTGGCCTGGCTCGTTGAGCGCGTGAAGCACCTCCATACGATCGCCGCCGCGATCTGCGCCGAACATCTCGAAAACGACAATGGGAGGGAATCCTGATGATGGAATGGTTCCGCCAGCTCGGCCGCGCGATCCGCAACCTCGCCCATATGGCGCGCGCGCAACCGATATGGGCGGTCACGGCCCTCGTCACCAGCCCGGTTGCGCTCATCCGCCACCTGTTCGGCGTCGCGGTCCTGTTCCTCATCACCGCGCTTGTCCTGGGGCTGGGGATACCGCTTATCCTCGGCAAGCTGCTCGGCCTGCCGCGCGATTCCAATATCTACCAGATCGTGATGATGCTGACGGGCCTGGTCATCTTCCTCGTCACGCTGCGCGCGCTGTTCCAACCGCTGATCCTCAAATATGGCGGGCGTGCCGGCGATGACACCCACGGCTCGGCCCGCTTCGCCACCGATCGCGAGACGCGCCCCCTCGCCCAAAATGGCGACGGCCTGATGATCGGCCGCGACCGCAAATCGGGCAAGCCACTGCGCTATGCCGGCCCCTCCCATCTGCTGACGATCGCGCCCACGCGCACCGGCAAGGGCGTGGGCACCATCATCCCCAATCTGCTCGACTATCCTGGCCCGGTCGTCTGCATCGACCCCAAGGGCGAGAACGCGCGTATCACCGCCCACTACCGCGCAAGGTTCGGGCCGGTCCATGTTCTCGATCCCTTCGGCGTCACCGGCATGGCCGGGGCCGCGTTCAATCCATTGGACCGCATCGACCCTGCCGGCCTCGATCTCGCCGACGACTGCATGACGTTGGCCGACGCGCTGGTCTATGACGCCCCCGGCGAAGCCGGCGAAGCGCATTGGAATGAGGAAGCCAAGGCGTTGATCGCCGGCCTGATCCTTCATATCGTCACCAGCGAGCCGGCGGGCACACGGACCCTTGCCACGCTGCGCGACCGGCTCACCCTCGCCCCTACCGCCTTCGCCGCGCAGCTCGAAGCCATGCAGGCGCAAGGCGGCCTCGCCGCCCGCGCCGCCAATCGCCATCTCGGCAAGTCCGATCGCGAAGCCGCCGGCGTGCTGTCGGCCGCGCAGCGCCATACCCATTTCCTCGATTCCCCGCGCATGACGGCGGTGCTGGGACAGTCCGATTTCACGTTCGCCGATGTGAAGGCGCAGCCTACCAGCGTCTATCTGGTGCTGCCGCCCGATCGGCTCGCCACTTATGCCCGCTGGCTGCGCCTGATGCTCGCCCAAGGGCTAACCGATCTGGCGCGTGCCCCCGCCTCCCCTGCCCGCTCTGTCCTGTTCCTGCTCGATGAGTTCGCCGCCCTCGGCCGCCTCGAACCTGTCGAGCGCGCGATGGGCCTCATGGCCGGCTACGGCATCCAGCTCTGGCCGATCTTGCAGGACGTGCATCAGCTCCGCGCGCTTTACGAGCGCCGCGCCGGCACCTTCCTGTCCAATGCCGGCGTGCTGCAAGTGTTCGGCGTAAACGATCACGACAGCGCCAAGCTCGTCTCCGATCTGCTCGGCCAGGAAACGGTCGTGTTCGAAAGCATGAGCCGCGCGCTCGACGCGGAAGAAACCGGCATATCGTTCGGCGTCCAGCATGTCGGCCGCCCCCTGCTCACGCCCGATGAGGTCCGCACGCTGCGCGAGGATTTGCAACTCCTGTTCCTCGCCGGCCAGCGGCCGATCGTCGCCGCCAAGCTCAAATACTATGCCGATCGCGAGTTCGCGGGGAAGTTCGACAAGGCGTGAACGGAAACTCTCGACCAAGTGAAAAGAGGCCGATTGCTGTATAGTGTCACAACCGCTGCCAATGGCGGAAGGATAGAATATGGACCAGCGCGTCATTGATCTTTGGGACCGGCTCATGGCCTACGGAGAAAGCGGTTCCGCGCCCCTTCCGGCGATCCGCGACGAAGTGTTGGAGCTGCACGAAGCGATCACCGATGAGGAAAGCCGGCTCGGCCTCATGCGGATATTCAATCTCGTCTGCGATTTGGTGGCGGTGCATCTCCAAGAGACGAACGGCGATCTTGAAGCCTTCGCCCAGCACCGCCAAGGCCAGATATGGATGTTCCTGCGTGCCGAATGTCTTGTCGATGGCGTGCTGGACCGGAGCCGGCTGCGGTATGTGACCTGGCGCGAGGTCCAAGCCGATCGCATGACGGAGGATGATCCGCTGCGCCGCTACGCATTGGGCGATGACTCCGCCTTTGATGAACTGCTGGCAGCGCCGACGCCGCCGAAGCGGACGCGCCATTAGGATCGGGCCGTGTATAGGTGTATACAAATATACAGGCCAGCGAAATCGTTGTCTGGCGCACAAACCTTGAAGCTCGCCGTGGGAGGATCGCAAAGCGATCCGGGGCGGCCGAAGGCCGCGAGCCGGCGGGGCGAAGCCCCAAGAGGCGGTGCTTTTCTTCCTCTGATCGTGCCTGAAGCGTGGCGCCGGTGAGTCGGGCTGCGTCTGTCCCGATTTTCGGGACAAGCTGTCCGATCTGGCGGGACGCTGGTGGGTGAAACCACGATGCTGGGGCATCAGGCTTGCGCGGCGGCCAAAGTTATCCACAGGTCGGGCTAGTGTTAATATATGGGTTAAAGAGTCGTGTTACGGAATTTTGGCGGTCCCGTAACCAGTTGAAAATACAGATAGAATTTGGCGTTTTTTGGCCTCTCCCGTCAACGGAACCCCGAATCGACTGACTCCAGAACCCCGAATCTGCGTCAACGAAACCCCGAATCGGGAACGGCCGTCAATGAACCCCCGAACTTTTCCGTTGCGTCAATGAAACCCCGAATCTAGGTTGGCCGTCAATGAAACCCCGAATCGAGCCTGACCGTCAACGAAACCCCGAATTACCGCTTGCCGTCAACGAAACCCCGAACGGCGCGGAGGGACGCCCTCCCCTGCTGCCTGTTCGCTATCCCGATCCCGATCTGTTCATTTGCGATGTTCTCGACGCTATCCCCAAGGATGACATGGCCTCGATGGAGCATCCGATTTTCTCGCTCGCGACCAAGCCCGATCGGCGCGTGTTCCGCTACGAGCATAACGGCAACAAGCTCGAAATCGTCCCCAGCGTCAAAGGGCTGGCGACGATCCACGACAAGGATATTCTGATCTATTGCATCTCCCAGCTCATCGGGAAGATGAACCAGGGCGAGCGGCCGAGCCGCACCTTGCACCTGACCGCTCGCGATCTGCTGGTGTGGACCAACCGGCAAACCGATGGCGACGGCTATGACCGGCTGCGGAGCGCGTTCGAGCGGCTGTCGGGGACGCGGATCACCACGAACATTAAGGCCGATGGTGAGGAAATCACCGAAGGTTTCGGCCTCATCAACGAATGGCGGATCGTGCGGCAAACCCGCTCCGGCCAAATGTCGGAAATCAAGGTCACTCTCTCCGATTGGCTGTTCAAAATGGTCGAGGGGCGCAGCGTCCTGACGCTGCACCGCGACTATTTCCGCCTCCGCAAGCCGCTCGAACGGCGCATCTACGAGCTGGCGCGCAAGCATTGCGGCGCACAGGAAAAATGGTCGATCTCGGTCGAAACGCTACAGAAAAAGACCGGGGCGAGTAGCCATCTGCGCGTGTTCCGCTCGATGCTGCGCGATCTCGTCGCGCACGATCATCTGCCCGACTATGCCGTGGAAATGAACGGCGATACGGTCACGTTCCGCAATCGCGAGGCGCTAGATACGGTCGAGGCGATCGAAGCGGAACCCGAGCGGCCCTATATCGACCCCGAAGGCTTCCACGACGCCAAGAGCGTTGCGCCTGGCTATGACGTTTACGCGCTCTATGACCAATGGGTGTCATGGTGGATCGACAGCGGGCGGCCCGAACTGAAAAGCCCCCGCGCCGCCTTCATCGGCTTCTGCCGCAACAAGCACAAGACCGCCCCCTTGCGCTAGTATAGGCGTATACAGGTATACGCCTATACGGGGTCACTACACGAAAGTGCATTTTACGTACGCTAAGAGAGAACCTCTCGTGAACGCGGGCATGCGCCATCATGGGGCCAAGAGCGATGAAGGCGTGCGCAACGGGCGGAGCTGGCCCGGATCGGGGCGGCTTTCGACATTCCAGCGATAGTCGCCGGTGAGCGAGATATGCTCCCATCCCAGCGGGGCGATGTGGCGCGCGACGTCGTCCGGGATCGCCAGCGCCCCGACCGCCCGTTCGAGATAGCGGGTGTTCCATAGGATGATGGCAGCCACGAGCAGATTGAGACCGGAGGCGCGATAGGTCTGGTTCTCGAACCGCCGGTCGCGCAGCTCGCCGAGCTGGTTGAAGAAGAGCGCGCGGGCGAGCGCGTTGCGAGCCTCGCCCTTGTTGAGCCCGGCCTGAGTGCGTCGGCGGGCTCTGTTGCAAAAATCGTGAAGCTTGAGCATGCTTGGCGGAGATTGGACGGAC
>VFQO010001201.1_pt1 | contig 21171 bp, 21 predicted proteins | sample 3512331 | NCBI WGS metagenome assembly VFQO01 (sample SAMN10412371, study PRJNA504923) | tailings metagenome | isolation source: Replicate 3 from Balatoc abandoned mine | place: Philippines: Itogon, Benguet | collected 2017-08-28 | reverse complement strand
TTTCCCATGCAACATTTTCCCTCGAAAAATGTTGCACTTCAAATTTGAGCGCGCCAGGATAATAAAAAATGGTAAGCAAAGTGATATTTGTAGGCCGCGCAACGGCCGAAACAACGCCCGGTTGGCAAGATTGGGCGGTCGTATCGATCACGGAGCCAGGCTTCCCGGGGGAGGCTAAACTCCTGCCGGGCTGGCATAGCGTGTGTCGCGTCCATTTTCATGATGTCGACCCGGCGATCCCTTGCGGTGAGCCGCATACTCTCATGAACGAACAGGATGCCCTGAAAATCACGCAGTTTATTCGTGAGGTGGCACCTGGCGTGGACGGCGTACTCGTGCATTGCAAGGCTGGCATATCAAGGTCGGCAGCGGTTGCAAAATGGATTGCCAAGCAATTTGATGTGCCATTTAACCATGATTATGACAGGTACAACAAATACGTGTATGACATGCTGGTTAAGGCCGACAAGCAGCGCCTGAAGCCTGTTTTTACGCTGGCCGGAGGAGACGACATCGAGATACTGGATACGCATATCCCGAATGAAACCGGGCGTACCATCACTGACTGGAGCCTGATCAAGCTGGAAGCATCCGGCAAGCTGCATCTGGTTGGCATGCATAAAGGCCAGGCCTGGGTGAGCAGTCCGGTAATTAAAATTGACCTGGATTGCGGCGTACTGTTGACGGATAGCGGGCTGTGCGTTGAGCTGGACAAAAAATCCGGCTATCCGGATCCGGAGCAATTAAAGGCAATCGAGCGCTACAGCAAGGACTGCACGCAAGCTAAACAGGATTATCTTGGGAGTCGAGATGACTAATTTACTAGAAGAAACCATAAAATCCATCCAGGCATCCGGCCACACCGAGCACGATATTGTGTTTATTGGTTCCATGGACAGCGGCCACAACTGCACCTGGGCACAATTCGAGAAGCTAGCCGACGTTGAGTATAACGCCGATTTTGGCCGCCAGAACGTGGCACGCGATCTCATTATCGTGTTTAGCGATGGCGCCCGGCTTGAGCGCGCGGATTACGACGGCCAGGAAAGCTGGAGGCTCATTAAGCCGTTTCGCATGCCTGCAGAGGCACACCCGATCAAGGCGCTGGTGCGCAGCGATCCGGAAAGAAATAGCGCTTACGCCAAGACTTTAAAAGAGTTAAACCTATGAACATCATCGTAATCGCAGATCCTGCGGCGTTGGAAACCCTGGCACGCGAAGGCAAGCTAGGATTGCTGGAGCAGTACGGCACAGTAATGGCTAGCGATTATGTGTTGGCAGTGCTGCGCGATCATCAAGAATGCAGTGCAGCGTTAAGCCGGGTAATCGAGATCAGGACCGGCGTGCCGGCCATTGCCAGCGATCTGAAGGCGCTGGGGGTTAACCCGGAACTGGAGTCCATGCGGCGTTTGATAGATAGCCTGGATGAGGCGCCCATGGTGCGCGAGCTGCTGATATCCGACAAGTACCGGTATTTTCATGCGGACCCGGACAGCTTTACCGTAACGGTGACCGTGAGCGATTTAATTAAACAACAAGAACAAAAGTAAGAGTGATGACACCCTTAGAATCCTTAAACGCAGCGCTCAAGAAGACTGGAGGCGGGATACGCTTGGTGCTACTGGCTGAAATTGAAACCCAGCTAATCGCGGTGACAGAGATAACCGCAATCCTGGATGACTGGTTGATCGTCGCCATCAACGACGGAGGCATGGAGCGCCTGCACCTGGTCGGCAATGTGGTGGGCACCACAAAAACCAGGACCACAAGCCCCATCCTGCGCATTGACCTAAAGGCGGGTTATGCGTTGACATTGAGCGAGTCCATGTATCAGCTGGGCACGCAACACGAAGGAGAGCCGGAGCTGCAACAGGTTTTTGCGCTTGCGCAAGCTATCGGCAATTGGCGAGAAGCAACAGGCCGGCCGGGCTTTAATTATTATCATTAATGGAGAGGATGACGTGAAACTGCAAGTTTGCACCAGGGAGGAAGCCGAAAGCCTGCCAGGACGCCCGGATTGGGCGGTAATCTCGATCACCGATCCGTTATCGGCGTTTGGGCCCGCCAGGCTACAACCGGGCTGGGGTGCGGTGCACCGGGTTTCTTTTGATGACGCAGATCCTGCAGAGGAAGACCCGGATGTGCATATCATGATCACGGAAGAGGATGCCAGGAGTATTGTGCTGTTTGTCTACAAGCATTTCGACATGAAAGGCATCCTGGTTCACTGCAATCGGGGCATCGGGCGCTCCCAAGGCGTAGCCGCCTGGATTGCGGAGCACTTTAATATCCCGGTGTTTGCCCTAACCGACAAGGGCGCGGAGTTTGCGCTGAATCCGCGATTTAATAAACACGTTTATGAGATGTTGAAGAAGTATGATGTATGACCACGCATCTGTATCTTGACTTTGATGGGGTGCTACACCCGGATGGTGTACATATCACCGACGGACGCCCGGAGCTGATGAAGCCCGGCCGCCTGTTTGAGCACGCCCACATCCTGGAGGAAGCGCTAGGCTATCATCCGGAAGTCCAGATCGTGCTGTCCACATCCTGGGTTGGCGCCTTTGGTTATAAGGCTACCCTGGCCTACCTGCCGCCAGGAATACAGGCGCGCGTGATCGGCCACACATGGCGTGAGCCGCAACAGGTAGGCATGTATAGCATGCAGCGCTTCAGTGATCTGACACGCTTCCAACAAATCATGCTGCATGTTTCCACAAACCGGATTACCAACTGGATTACCCTGGATGATCTGCACTCGAATAGCCAGGACTGGCCGGAAAAATACAGACAGCATTTAGTCTTATGCCATCCGGATAGCGGATTAGGTGATCCGGACGTACAGGCCGCCCTCAATACGGCATTACTGGAGCACCATTATGAGCGATAGGATAACCCTATTCCTGGACCTGGACGGCATCCTGCATCCGGATGCGGTTTACCGCGGCAAGCGTGGCCTGGAGCTGCGGGCGCCTGGCTACTTGATGATGCACGCGCACATCTTGGCCCGCATATTGGGCCGACATCCTCACGTAGACATTGTCTTGTCCACGACCTGGGTCCAAGAGCTGGGGTATGACCGGACACTGGCCAAGCTGCCGGAGTCTATCCGGGAAAGGGTAATCGGGGCCACCTGGCACCGGAGAATGAAAATCGAATCCGGGTACGACCCGTTCACGCACATGACACGTTTTGAGCAGATCCACTCGCATGTGAGGCGGAATGCGGTGCAGCTCTGGCTGGCCATTGATGACCTGCACAGCGGGACGGAAGACTGGCCGGCGGAGTTTCAGGATCACCTGATTTTGTGTCAGCAAAACCAGGGGTTGGGTGATCCGGGAGTGCAGGACAGGCTAAACCAGGCGCTGGCGTTGTATCAAGAAGGCGTAGGTAATCAATAAACTGTGTTATTTTTCCCATAATCTATAAGGAAAAATGTCACTTTTTAGGTTGTGGATAAAATAGCAAGATTGCCACTAATATAGCGAAATGCGGGAATTCCAGCACCTGACCATTTTTTTTAACGGCCCTGCAAGCCAATAGAGTCAAGGCATCCAGAAAATTGCCTATTTTTTAAGCAATAATTCTCGATTTTCAGGAACATCGCGTGCATGCGCGTTGCTGAAGCACTGGGTCAGGTATTGCCTCGACCCGGTGCTTGTTTTTTTAATAACCCAGTAAAGACAGGGGTTGTGGAGGATAAAGGTCGGCGTTTGACTAACTTTTTATGTGCAAAGGCACCGTTTATCTTTACACTGACCTTACTTTTTTCATGATTGCTAATGGTGTCCGGTGACGGTCACATCACAGGATGTGATGCAGATCTGTCACAAATGCCGACGCCGATATTCCTTGAAAAGTTGCGAAGCCGCATTTTTATAAATTTTTTAAAAATTATCATTAGGAAATCCCGAAATCTGGCTGGCTGATCACTCCGATTTTAATCAATATATGGCCGTGCCAGCATGATGCATGATTTCATTTATAACCAGGCTCCTGTGAGGTTCGATTATGCATCTAAAGGAATAATGGCTAGCTTGATGATGACGTATGGCTAGGCCACGAAAGTATTATGTTGCAAATTGATGCAGCCGTATCCCATCGTGGCCAAAACCTTGAGGCTTATCGCCGCCTCAAACACGCTAGCTCAGGGATCCGCTGACGCTAAACCTGAGCATCCGAAAGAAGGTCAAATTTTGGTGAAATTGGCGTGATTGAAAAACTGGGGTTTTGAACGAATGCCGTCCAGTTCATTAACCATGAAGCTTCAGGATCCGGCTTCTATATAGGTTATACATGTAATCGGCAGGCCTTTATCTCATACAGGCATCACCTTTTTTTCCGGTAATTGTACGTCGTTATATTCAGATTTTCAGGCACAGCATATGGTTTTAGAGATAAGCCTAGCCTGAACAATCCAGGGGCTTGCCAGATAGCTTATCGGCTGTTCTTAACCTTAATGCAGGTGATATGTATATATAAGGTTGATATCTCTTCGGGCAAGCATGTTGCATTGTTCCTACATCGCTTTGTATCTGGTAAAACCTGTTAATTGAAGCTCATTGATACTGGTTAGTGGCACGCGCGCCCTGCAAAAGCGCGCGGGCTTGCGGTTTCGTCAGAGCTTCTCAGGGACATTGAGCGCCCCACCGCGAAATGCTGGATTCTCTCTGGCTAGCAGACGGCTGTGGGTTCTGCAGCCGCAGGAAGGTTTGAACTTCAACCTTCCTTCTGGCAGGTTTTTCGGGTTAAACCTGAATAATGGCTTCAGGTTATCCAAAAGCTATTAGAATGTTATTAGAACATTTTAGACGATGAGAAAAAAGACTCCAGTGTTTATGCGGCTTCCAGAGCATTCAATTTTTTAATCTATCGGGTTTTGCATCCCTAAATATCGGGTAATGTATCCCTGAGTATCGTGTTTCTCATCCATGAGGATATTGATGAGAAGGTGAGGGGTGGCAGAAGACATCCTTCATGAAGAATGCCCTCTGCCTGAGCAATTATAGTTGCTTGGGGCGCCTCACGTAAACGTGAGTGTTCTTGATATTGGCTTCCCAGCCGGGAAGGGTGTTAATCTTTTCGATGGCTTTTTTGATCGCCTGGCGACGCTTTTTCATGACATCTTGTGAGCAGGGGTGTTTACCCCAGACGTGCCCTATTAAGCGGTCGATTTCCGCTCCGTTTCCAGCCATCAGCGAGCCTCCGCGTCTTATAAAGGCGCACAGCCAAGCGTGAAGGATCTTGGTAATCGGGTCGTTGCCCAAAGCCCGTCTTTCGACTAGTGAAACCGGAGAGTTCTGCCTGCGTGTAAGAGAAGCGGACAATCGCCAATTAATCCCAATGATTAACTGTTCATTTTCTTCCTCGAAGGATATTAGCCTACTGGAAGTGGCATTGCTTCCCTTTCCGCGATGCAGCGTTACAGCTGCCATCTCTTTAAGCAATCTGAGGAGTAACTGATAGTCCTTACCGCTCGTACCCATTCCGGCGTCCGTTAGAAGGGCATAGGGGGTACACTCAAGAACTGAGATGGGTTGTCTGCTTGCACTTCCGGTAACCGCAAGCAGGTCCATTTGTTTCTTGTGGATGCCGTTGACATCACCTGGACCAATCAATGGCTGCCCCTTGGCCTGCCGTGCGGTACGCGCAAGAATTGCAAGCAAAATGGATTGATGGGTTGCTGCCAGCTGAGGACCTTCAAACTTAATCGGCTCGCCTTCACGTGAACCTTCAACATTAACCAGGATATCTCTGGTCGCCGCGGTTGGCTTAAAAAGCCCATCTTGAAGATGGGCAGGATCTAGCATGGCGAAGATGCTTGCTCCGGATTTACTCATCAGAGAACCTTCTCCCCAATAACAGGCACAGGCAGAAGCACGCCACCCTCATGGCGCTTGTACCAACAATCAGGAAAGGGCTGGCCGTAATTTTGTTTGCTGATGCCAAAGCGGACGTAATATTTTCTGTCATCGGATTTAATCCGTTTTTTCTTGGCTTCCGATTCTGTCATGACCACCATGTAACCTAGCCAGCGAGCATTATCAACGAGGAGAGATGCGCCTCTTGCGCTCTGCTGTTCATCGGTGCGGCCATGAGCAGCCATTGCTTTAGATGTGTGATGAACAATGACAATAGCGCTGCCGGATTCCTTGGCAATTTTTTCCAGGATAAGCATCACCTTTGCCATCTCCCCATTACTGTTTTCATCCGCAGTGTGGCAACGGCTTAATGTGTCAATCACACATAGGCGCGCACGCTTCTCGATTAATAAGTTTACCAACCAATTCTGGTCTTCCTGTTTGAGGACATTAAAACCAGATCCATACAGAGATTGGATAGATGCGTTATTAACCAGCGATGCCCTTGTCTGTCCATCAAGGAATACTCCCATTTGATGGATCCGCGAATGAATCATGTCCTTCGGGTCCTCGACATTCAGAACCACAATTGGGCCATGATTGCTTATCGGCAGATTCAGAAGGGACGCGTTCGCAGCCTCAGAAGCCACGCACAAAGCGGCCTGGGTGATCCAGAGCGACTTGCCAGTGCCGCCTGGGCTTGTTAAAAGCCCCACGGTGCCGGCAACAAGACCAGGCAAGACAAAATCCGTTGGTTGCGGGGTGTTGGTGAAATCGTGCATTAAGTCGATCTCCATATAAAGCTCCTCTAGTTAGGGTCACAGAAAATCCGGCATGAGTTATTGCCAGATGCGTGGTGAGCATTCTAGACAGCGATAGGCTAGGCATAGGCCTGGATAAGAAAGGTAAAACCCCCGTAAATTGAAAGGTCGGGGAATTGAGGCGGTGAAGGCTTGGGGCTTAGGGGATTGGGGGTAAAGATGAACGTAGCTAAATCGTAGCTAAAGTAAACTAAATTTGGCTAAATGAGGCTGTTTTTGAATGAATTACAAGGTTTGCGAGCGTTGTAAGATATTGATTTTAAATGGTTTATATAATGACAAGCGTTCTTTTAATCCGTTTGTCGTGGGTTCTATCCCCGCACACCTATATATAAGGCAAAGCCTGAAATGGCTGTGCCTTATTCGCACTTATAAAAAAGGATTTGATTGATTATTTTTTCCATGTCAAAGCTGCGTCACTAAGTATTTTCATGTCAGGCGACCATCCGCAATATTTATGCCAGTCAATTTTGGATACGACTCGCTCTTGCAGTGCAGCCAACCCCAGTGGTTCGCGCCCATAGACTGCGTTATGCACGTTACCGCCAGAACTGTGTCCCATAAATTGCATTCTGGCTTCTGGTGATGCATTATGCTGCCTTAGGTGATCGACAAGTGTGTGTCTGAAGCTGTGGAATACTTTGCCATCTTCTTTGATCTTAGCTTTGTTGCGTAAAAATGTTCCAAACCACTTGCTTGGCGCTGCCCCAGCGCCGTTCTGCTCACTTACATTGATGTCGAATAACGTTACTTTTCCGGCTTTGCGTCTAGCCTCAACAAGCTCAAGCAAGCCGAGCGTAACTAAGTCATGGTGTATTGGAATGTCGCGAGGTGCGCAATCGGTCTTCGTGCCAGGTAGGTGTACTGCATTAAGTCCCGCTTTATCAAAAAAGTGTTCAGGTCTTAATGCTGCGATCTCGCCGATGCGAGCGCCTGTATAGAGGCCAATCACAGGTAACCAGAAATGCCAAGACTTAGTTGCCGCAGCTGGAAGCGCATTAAATATAGCCTCAAGGTCGCCACTACGAAAATATTCATAATGATCATTTTTCGATTTGCTTGCTGATACAGTAAGTGTGAGTGGAGCGGGGCAGTATTGGCGAGCTGATGCAGCGCACCATTCGCTGAATGCTCGTACCCAGGAGAGTTCTTTTTTGACTGTTGAACCTGCGACTTCTAGAAGCCGTGATTGCATCCACATTCGGTCCACCGCTTCATCAGTGAAGTTCCTCATGTCAAAATTAGCATGCATGACGTCTGCTATACGTTCCAGAACCGACTTCGCCATTTTTTTAGTCTTTAATGCGGAGTCTGATTTATTTAGAGTGGGATAATAAGTGTCTAATGCCCACCTTAGCGTTGTGATGTTAAAGATAGACATCGCAGCATCAACCGAGGCTTGCTGGCTTGGCGATGGCTTTTGCGTCTCTTGATAGCGACTTGAGCGAGTTTCAAGCATTAACTTCATAGCTTCTAGTGCGCGTTGATGGTCTTTCTCGCTACCGTCTGTTGATATTTTTATGCTGTCACCTGTGGTTTCAACCGTCCATTGTTTAATGTCGGTAGCTGTTAAATTATTGAGTTTATCGATATCCATCCCTGCGATTGTAGCACCGAGTTTATATGCTGCAAGAGAAGCTGCGAGTGGGTCGCGTGTTCGTAGCGAAATTCGGCGATCGAGTCCGTATTTTTGCAAACGCAAATAATATATGCCATATCGGCTTTTTAAGATACGTGATGGAAGTTTCATTTTTCAGAAGTGACACTAAAAGTGACATTCTGATTTCGACATCCGGAAAAAGTTGAACTTAATCAACAGCTTGCCAGATTTTGGCGTCCCCACGGGGATTCGAACCCCGGTCGCCTCCGTGAAAGGGAGGTGTCCTAGGCCTCTAGACGATGGGGACCTAAGAATTTATACCGCTAAATTACGAGTGCGCATCATACTACATTTTGTTGATAAATCGAAGTGTTTGCTTCAATTTTTGGTGGAGATAAGCGGGATCGAACCGCTGACCTCTTGCATGCCATGCAAGCGCTCTCCCAGCTGAGCTATACCCCCAAAATTGTCATCAACAGTAGCAATGTGAGCGAGGCGCCATATTAATGACGGGGGCTGGCATTGTCAATCATTTTCAAATGAATTTACTTAAATAATTAAGCTTGAATTCACGTCCAAGCTTGCTCAAAGCCCACAAGCTGCAATGCCAATTAACCGCGAATGTTGGATTGACTTTCAAATTGGGTTAATTCAACGCGCGGCTGAGGCTGCCAGCCAGGTTTTCGATGTTCGGCCACAACATTGGTGAAAACGCCGCCACGCACGTAAAATTTAGATGTGATGCGCATAAATTTAGGCTGCGTTGCGGACACCAAATCATCCAAAATACGGTTAGTAACTGCCTCATGGAAGCAGCCTTCATCGCGGAATGACCACATATAAAGCTTGAGGCTTTTCAGCTCTACGCAAGTCTGGTCTGGGATGTAGTCCAGATAAATCACGGCAAAATCCGGCTGTCCGGTTTTAGGGCACAAGCAAGTGAACTCAGGGATTTCCATATGAATATGAAAATCACGTGTTTTATTCGGATTTTCAAAGGTTTCCAGAGTTTTAGTGGGTTGTGCGGTTGGTTTTGCACCCAATGATTCGTTGTTCATGCCTGACGATGTGCTGCTCATAATAGATATACTGCTTTTTGACTAAAAAACGTTATTATAACGTAATAATTAAAACCAAATTTAGCCAAACTCTTTACTTATTTTGCGCTTAACTCACTTAAAACTTGCCGGATTTAAATCCTTTGTAGACCCAACTACGCTGCATATTCATGGTCAGCGTGTGGGCGTAGTGGGGCCCAATGGCTGCGGTAAATCCAATGTAATGGAATCAGTGCGCTGGGTGCTGGGCGAATCTTCAGCTAAAGAGATGCGCGCAGACGCAATGGATGCTGTTATTTTCAATGGCTCTGGTAATCGCAAAGCCATTTCGCGTGCCAGTGTAGAACTGGTATTCGACAATAGTTTGGGTGGCGCAAGTGGCGAGTGGTCACAATATGCAGAAATATCTGTCAAACGCGTTATCGAACGAGATAAAGGCTCAACTTATTACATTAACAATACCGCAGTGCGTCGTCGTGACGTAGCTGATTTGTTTTTAGGAACCGGTTTGGGCGGCAGAGCCTATGCCATTATTGGCCAGAATACAATCAGCCGCATTGTTGAAGCCAAACCTGAAGAAATGCGTGTTTTTCTTGAAGAAGCGGCCGGCATTACCAAATATAAAGAGCGCAGACGAGAAACTGAACTGCGTTTGCGGGATACACGCGAAAACCTGACCCGGGTTGAGGATATCCTTCGAGAGCTGGGTAATCAGATTCTGCGTCTACAATCACAAGCCGCTGTAGCTGAGGAGTATCATCGATTGCAGCAGGCTCTCAATTTAACACTAGGCCATATCTGGCTGCTAAAAAAGCAGGAAGCTGGCAATAACTGGGAAAAAGCGGTGCGCAACGTTGAGAAACTGGTCAACGAGCTTGAAGCACAAATGGCCAGCCTGAGAAACAGTGAAAGTCTGCTCGAAACCGCGCGCCAGCAGCATGTCGCGGCATCAGAGCAGGTGAACACAGCGCAAGCAGCTTACTATGAAGCGAATGCAGCCGTTTCCAACCTTGAGAATCAGGTTAAAAATACTGCTGATGCACGTGAGCGTCTACAACAGCAGCTGTTGCAGCTGCAATCACAACTCGAAAAAAACAACACTCAGCATGCTGCCATTTCATCTGAAACGCAAACTACAGATTTGCAATTGGGTGATGCACAGCGTGCGGCCGCTGAGGCGGAAAATTCTGTGAAATCTGCGCAACAGGCATTGAATATAGCTAATCAGGAGTATCAAACTGCGCTCGAGCGTTTCAACACCAGTCAGGCTGCGTGGCATGGTGCTGAGCAACGAGTTCGCGTAGAGCAGGCTAACGTTACACATTTGTCCAGAAACATAGATGACACGAGCGAACTGATTCAACGCTTGCAGCACAATCTGGCTGATTTGCATGTTCCGGCAGAAAGCAATCTGCTCGCAAAGCAGAAGGCTGCACAACTGATTGAACAGAACATTAAAGATTTGGAAGCGATTGTGGCGCAGGTCCGGAGCAAAGAGTCTGTGCTACAAAGTGATATTCATCTAGCGCGTGATAATGCCCAGCAACTGCAAAAAAATCTTCACTTGACCCAGGCGGAAATTGCCTCACTCGCTAAAATACAGCAATCCATGCGCAATGCAGAAAATCAAAATCATTTAAGTGACTGGCTAAAGCAGTTAGATTTAGAAGATAAACCGCGTATATGGCAGGGAATTCGAATTAAAGCAGGCTGGGAAACAGCGCTAGAGTCTGTTTTGGGCAATCGTTTGAATGCAATTGTACAAGACAAAGCTTATCCGACAGTTAGACCGCCAGCTGTACTCGCGATTGTCCGCACGGCACAAAAACATAGTACTCATCAAACACCTGCCAAGAGCGCACCGTTCAGGCCATTGACGACGCTGCTGGAGCATGTGAATGCAGGATATGAGGCAGTTCTTCAAGGGTGGTTAAGAGGGGTTTATGTTGCCGAACATGAGGTTGATAGCACAGCGCAGGCGATGTTGAGTGATGGTGAATGTCTGGTAAATCAGCAAGGCGATATTTACACTCAACACAGCGTCGTCTATTACGGTTCACAATCAATGCTGCATGGGGTGCTGGAGAGACAAGCTCGGCTGGATCTGCTACATCAGGAACTGCCTGCGCAGGAGCAGGTGTTGGCTGCTGCAATCCAGCAATTGCGAGAGTTTGAGACGGCATTGCAAAACTTGCGCGCTGACCAGCATGCGCAACAGCAGCAACTGAAAAATTTGACACAAGAATTGCACAAAACCAATCTGGAGCTACAGCAGCTTAAGCAACAGCAAGCCGCTGCCATACAACGCAAAACCATGCTGGAAGGCGACTTGAGTATTGCCGAACAGAAATTTGCAAAATTACAGCAAGAAAAAAATCTTAAGGAAAAAAGCATACAGGAGATCAGTGCCGGCTTGCATCAAATGCAGGTGGATAAATCGGCTCAAGAAGCTCATAAAAACCAAGCTGAGCAAGCGCTTAATCTGGCGCGCACGCATCTGCAGCAGCAAGAACGTAAACATCAAGAAAAAATCTTTGATATAAAATTAATAGAAAATAATATCAAAGAGTTAAATTCAAAACTTGAATTTCTACTTGAAGAAAAAAACAGCCTGAGTATTCGCATCCAGGAAGCTGAAACAACACTGAACGCCACCAAAATGGAGGCACTGAAAGCTAATCTGGAAGCCTCGTTAAATCTTAAACAACAGCGCGAATCTGCTTTAATTGAAGCTAGAAACATACTCAATATGGAGCAAGAAAAGCTTCTGCAGCAAGAACGTCTGCGTATGCAGAACGAACAAATGCTGCATCCATTGCGAGACAAACTGGAAGCCGCCAGATTAAATGAACAGGAAGCGCGCTTACACTTTGAACTGTGCCAAACCGAATTAGCGAAATTTGGTCAAGATGAATCGATATTGGCAAACTCGCTTCAACAAATGGGAATTGCGCATTACAAAATCAGCCAACTGGAAGATAAGAAAAATAAGCTTACGGCAGAAATAGAAGCGTTGGGGGCGGTCAATCTTGCGGCTATTGAAGAACTGGCAACTGAACAGACCCGCAAACAATATCTGGATAGCCAATGTCAGGACTTAACTGAAGCCAGTGAGACGCTGGAAGAGGCGATACGCAAAATTGACCGTGAAACGCGCAGCCGCCTGCAGGCTACATTTGATGAAGCGAATGTGCATTTTAATGAGCTGTTCACTACTTTATTTGGGGGCGGTCAAGCGAGATTGGTATTGCTGGGAGATGAAATATTAGATACCGGCATTCAGGTCTTTGCACAGCCACCGGGCAAGAAGAACAGCACCATTCATTTACTGTCGGGAGGTGAAAAAGCGCTCACTGCGCTGGCATTGGTTTTTGCATTGTTTAGATTGAATCCGGCACCATTTTGTCTGATGGATGAGGTAGATGCTCCTTTAGATGATAGCAACACCGAACGCTTTTGTGCCATGGTGAAAAAAATGTCTGAAAGAACCCAGTTTTTGTATGTAAGTCATAATAAAATCACGATGGAAATGGCGCAGCAATTGATAGGTGTTACCATGCAGGAGTCTGGTGTTTCACGTATTGTGGACGTGGATATGGAGGCTGCAGTTAAATTGGCGGCAGCTTAATCGTTATTGTGATGTTTCCATGATGATGCTTACAGGTTGAGAGTTGATATAAATGAATGATTTGCAAATCGTATTAATCGTGATTGGTGGCGCTATCATTGCCAGCGTTTTGATATTCAACTGGTGGCAAGAGCGAAAGTTTCATCAACAGATGGATAAGAACTTTTCTGCGTTTCAACAAGATATCCCTGAGATTGACAACCAAGTTAGCGAAACATCTTTTGATGAGCATATTTCACCAGTAGCTGATGAGCAGGAGTTCACCATCGATCCACAGCGTTTCCTCAATGAACCGTCTGTAGAAGGTGAGCCAACTATTGAACCTGAAATTGCTGCAGCCGAATATGCACCAGTGCCCAATGCCATGCCAGAAGAGCATACCGAACCTGCAATAAATATAAATCAAGAGGACATCTCAGTTTCCACACAACACAGCGACATTAAGGCCATTATCGAAAATGCGTTTGTAGCGCCTGTCCCTAATCATGCCGAAACCACCCCCGCTGAAACTGATTCAGCTGAGACTGTAAATGAAAACATATTGCCCGAGACTATTGCAAGCAGCTTGCCGGACATGCTAAATAGTCAGGTTGATTGGGCAGCATTACTTTATCTTCAAGGTGCAGCATCTGTGCAAGAAGTGTTGACGTCGCTCAAAGATGGTTTCAGTCATTATGACAAGCCAACATTTGTGCATGTACTCACAGAACAAGGTTGGCTGTTAGCTTCGGGTATTACCGATAAACCCGAATACAATGGGCTTGCCGTGTCCAAAATCTGCTGCAGCATACAGCTGGCAGATCGCGCTGGCCCAATTAGTCGCAGTGTATTGAACCGCTTTCAGCTAGCTGTAGAAAGTCTGGGGCTGGACATCAATGCACACGTTGAATGGCAAAATGCTGGAGATGCGCTAAATGACGCAAATTCGCTTGACCAGTTTTGTATCGAAGTTGATAAAACGATGGGATTTCATCTGCTGCACGGGGAAGCTGGCGCTTTTACTGGAACCAAACTCAGAGGCTTAGCCGAGGCGCAAGGTTTGACGCTGGCAAGTGACGGCGCCTTTAAGTTTTTCGATGAGGGTACGCAAACATCGGCTGCAGGACATCCGCCTCAGCCCTGTTTCATCATGTTTAATCGTGACCATAATCCATTCAGCATCGATATGCTGAGAACTTCCGTAGTGAAATCCATCACATTCCAGCTGGATATTCCGCACGTTAGCCACTGCATTGAGGCTTTTAATAACATGGTGCTAGTGGCGAAACAAATGGAAACTGGGTTAAACGCGCAACTGGTAGACGATAACAATCGCCCTTTAACCGATACGCAAATTGAAAAAATACGTCATCAACTTAAAATTATTCAAGCCACGATGCTGACCCGAGATATTGCGCCGGGTTCAGATTGTGCGCGCAGATTATTCTCTTAATTTCAGGTATTTCACGCATGCAATCTAACGCTGAATTGCGAGAGCCGCAAACTCGCATAAACGAACTTCGTGATTTGATCACGCGTTACGATTATGAATATTATGTGCTGGATGCCCCTAGTGTGCCAGACAGCGAATACGATCGCTTATATCGCGAACTACAAGCGCTAGAACAGGCGCACCCTGCGCTGATTCGTGCAGACTCACCTACACAGCGTGTCAGCGGCACAGCTGCTAATGCTTTCAACAGCATTACCCACCGCCAAGCCATGCTTTCTCTCAATAACGCCTTTGAAGAGAGCGAATTACTGGCTTTTGATAAGCGGGTTTGCGAAGCCCTGGGGGTCAATGAAGTCAATTATGCGGTAGAACCTAAGTTCGATGGCTTGGCCATCACGCTCAGTTACGAAAATGGTGTGTTTGTGCAGGGCGCAACGCGCGGTGATGGTTATACCGGTGAAGACGTGACACATAATCTGAGGACATTGCGCGCTATTCCTATGCGTTTGCATTGCGCGCAGCCGCCAAAACTGCTCGAAGTACGCGGTGAGGTACTGATGCTTAAACGTGACTTTGACAAGCTGAATCAGATGCAGCTGCAAAAAGGGGAAAAACTGTTTGCCAATCCCAGAAACGCCGCTGCGGGTAGCCTGAGACAGCTTGATGCGCGCATTACCGCGCAGCGTCCACTGACTTTCTTCGCATACGGCTTGGGCGCATCCGAAGGAACGCCACCGCTCAGTAATCACAAAATGGCACTGGATTATCTGCAAAGTCTGCATTTTCCTGTAAGCCAAGAGCGTGATTTGGTGAAAGGCGCTGCAGGACTCATGTCTTATTATCAAAGAATTGGCGCATTGCGCGACCGCTTGCCGTTTGATATTGATGGCGTGGTGTACAAGGTGAACGAGTTCAATTACCAAAATGAGCTTGGCTTTGTTTCACGTGCGCCACGCTGGGCAATTGCCCATAAGTTCCCTGCGCAAGAGGCGCTCACTATTGTTGAAGATATCACCGTGCAAGTGGGTCGCACCGGTGCCATTACTCCTGTGGCAAGGTTAAAACCGGTCTTTGTGGGTGGTGTAACCGTCACCAATGCCACTTTACACAATGAAGATGAAGTGCGCCGCAAGGATATTCATATCGGCGATACCGTGAGTGTACGCAGGGCAGGGGATGTGATTCCAGAGGTGGTGTTTGCCGTGCTGGAAAAGCGCCCAGTCAATGCCAGACGCTTCGAAATGCCTCTGCTTTGTCCAGAGTGTGGCTCCCACATATTGAAGCAGGCAGATGAGGCTGTTGCACGCTGCACCGGCGGACTGTTTTGCCCGGCGCAGCGCAAGCAGGCCATTACCCATTTTGCGTCACGAAAAGCCATGGACATTGAAGGTTTAGGTGAAAAGCTGGTTGATCAGCTCGTATCTGCAAACCTGGTGCATACGCTAGCGGATATATACCGTCTGGATATTCATACTTTAAGTAGCTTGGAACGAATGGCACAAAAATCCGCCCAAAACTTACTGGATGCGCTTGAGGCCAGTAAATCCACAACTTTGGCGCGTTTCATTTATGCACTCGGCATGCGTAATGTCGGTGAAGCCACAGCGAAAGATCTGGCCAAGCATTTCGGCAGCCTGCAGGCATTAAGAAATGCCAGTCTTGAATCGCTGCTCGAGGTTAACGATGTAGGGCCAGTGGTGGCTGAATCAATTGTTAACTTTTTATCTGAGCAGCACAACAAAGATGTGATTGACGCCTTGATTGCTGCAGGAGTTCACTGGACGGAAACTGAAGGCAGGCAAAGCTCTAGCGGCAAATTATCCGGCAAAACATTTGTGCTGACCGGCACATTACCTAACATGTCTCGCGACGAAGCAAAGGCAGAGATTGAAGCGGCAGGAGGTAAAGTGAGCGGCAGTGTTTCCAAAAAAACCGATTATGTAGTCGCTGGCAGCGAAGCGGGCAGTAAGCTGGATAAAGCTCAGGAACTGGGCGTGCAAATACTCGATGAAGCCGGTTTACTGGCACTGTTAGGTGAATGATGAGTCATTACCATCAATATCTTGAGGCCGTCATCGCCATCGCTAAAGAAGCTGGCGCAGCGATTATGCAAGTGTACGCAACCAAATTTGACGTCGAGCATAAATCTGACAACTCTCCGTTAACTCAGGCGGATCTGGCTGCGCATCATCTGATTGTGCAAGCGCTGAAATGCCTTACACCCAATATTCCGGTGCTTTCAGAAGAATCTGAACACGTATCCGCAGACGAACGCAATAGCTGGCCAATGTACTGGCTGATAGACCCACTCGATGGTACGCGCGAGTTTATCAAGCGTAATGACGAGTTTACCGTCAACATTGCGCTGATTAGTCAGCATGTTTCTGTACTGGGCGTGGTTTATGCCCCTGTTACCGAATTACTGTATTATGCGGTCGCTGGTCATGGGGCATACAAGCAATCCAAGGGTTATGCAGCGCAGCGCATTCAGGCCGCAGCATTCAATATCGAAAATGTGACAGTAGCGGGCAGTCGTTCTCATGCTGACCACAAGCTTCAGCAGTTTTTAACCAACATGCATGTTAAAACCGGAACAACTCCAGAACTTATCCATATGGGTAGTTCTCTAAAAATATGTTTGGTAGCCGATGGCACCGCTCATGTATATCCCAGGCTGGGGCCTACCTCAGAGTGGGATACGGCAGCAGCACATTGCGTATTGTCTGAAGCAGGTGGTGATATTGTCGACATAACAGGGAATAGCTTGCGCTACAACACAAAAACTTCGCTGTTAAATCCTTCTTTTTTTGCCACAGTGAAAACTTCATTTAACTGGTCTGAATTTATTTAATCTATTTCTAAAAAAGCTTGTATATGAAATTTAAATCAACATTAACAATATTACCTATCTTATTGTTTATTAACAATGTATATGCGGTTTCAGATGATGCACACAAATGCAACACCGCATACAGTGAAGGGGACTACAAAACTGCAGAGCAAGCTGCGCAGTCCGCACTAAAAGCAAACCCGGCTGACCGCGAGGCGTTGATTTGCCAAGGTCGCGTTGCCAGCGATTTAGGCAACCTAGATGCAGCTTTAACAGCGTTTCAGAATGCAGACAAATTATCCAACCACCCTTTGGATAAAGCGGTGATTTCATTAATCAGCGGACATGCTTACCTCAGTGCCAAACAATACGAAAAAGCATCCGCAAGCTATCAAAAAGCCCTTGATCAAGCAGTGGTAGCTAGGCATCAGCCGATGGCCAGGTCTTCTCATCTCGGTTTAGCTAATGTGCAATTTGAAAGCAAACAATATCAAGCTGCCCTCAATACTTATATGACTGCACAAAAGCTGGACGCCAACGATAACGACAGAGGTCAGAGTTACGAGAAAATTGCCGAGACCTATCACATGCTTGAACAGCATGATTTAGCGCTCGAGTATCAAATCAAGGCTTATTTCATGCATGAAAAAGCCGGCACTATGGATCAGTTCGCACATACAAGCATTGAATTAGGCCGTTACTATCTGGCTGTTAAAAACTATGCACGCGCAGAATTCACCTTAAATAAAATCATCAAATTTGCCAGAGAAAATGGTGGCGCTTACTATGAAGCCAAAGGTTTGGCGGTACTCGCGCAGACAAAAGCTGCGAGCGGTGATGTCGAAGCTGCCAAGACTTTTGTTGCACAGGCAAAGTCTGTGGCCAAGGCAATTCACGATGCCGGTCTGGATGCCGAGATTCAACAAGAAACTCAATCTATCGCTCAATAAACACGGAGTTGTAAGGAACCGAGCGCCAATCTGACTAACTAACTGTCAATTGCCTGAAATCAATGGGCAACGTTTTCAATAGGCAGCGTTTTCAATAGGAAACGTTTTTAGGATGAGCTATGTTTATTCAAAAAAAGTCAGATATTGCATCATCGGAAATCACTTCAGAAACGGTTTATCAACATCGACGTCACTTTTTGCAGCAGGCCGGTTTTGGCCTGGCACTAGGCGCTAGTGGCCTTTTGGGTAATGCGTTTGCTGCTGCGCCCGTAAAAATCTCATCTCAGACTTCAGTCACTCCAGGCGCAATCAAATTGCCCTCATACGCCAAAACAGCATATGGCGCTGGTGAAAAACTGACTAGGTTTGAAGACATTTCAAGTTACAACAATTATTACGAATTTGGTACAGGCAAAGAAGAACCTGCTGTCAATTCAAAACTGTTTAAGCCCACACCTTGGACAGTCAGCATTGAAGGCGAAGTCAAAAAAGGCAAAACGATAGGTATAGAGGAGCTACTCAAGCTGGCGCCGCTCGAAGAGCGTATTTACCGTATGCGCTGTGTAGAAGGCTGGTCTATGGTAATTCCCTGGATTGGTCTGCCGCTGGCACAACTGATTAAGTGGGCAGAGCCTACCGCTAATGCCAAATATATCGAATTTGTGTCACTTGGCGATGCTCAACAAATGCCGGGCGTGAATTTGCCAATTCTGGATTGGCCTTATGTCGAAGGTTTGCGCATGGATGAGGCCATGAACCCGCTGACTATCTTGGCTGTTGGTTTGTACGGTAACGTGCTACCCAACCAGAATGGGGCACCGTTGCGCTTGGTAGTGCCATGGAAATATGGTTTTAAAGGCGGCAAGGCGATTGTAAAAATTCGCTTCACCGAAAAAATGCCACAAACCACTTGGATGAAAGCAGGGCCCAGAGAATATGGCTTTTACGCCAACGTAAATCCGCAGGTAGAGCACCCACGCTGGAGTCAGTCAACCGAAAAACGCATAGGCAATGGCTTGTTTGCGGGCCGAATCAAGACACAGATGTTTAACGGATATGCCGAACAAGTAGGGCAGATGTACGCAGGCATGGATTTAAGAAAATACTTCTAGATGTTGATGTCAAAACTGCGCATCTCCCAAACGCCAAACAAACAGCAGATAGCTGCTATCAAAATTCTGGTCTTTGTATTATGCATGCTGCCGCTGGCGAGACTCGTCTATCTGGGTGTACAGGATAATCTAGGTGCTAATCCGATTGAGTTTATCGAACGCTCAACCGGCTACTGGGCACTGACAATGCTGCTGCTTACCCTCAGCTTGACGCCCGTGCGCCTGCTTACAGGCCGCGTGTGGCAGCTGCAGCTGCGTCGCATGCTAGGCTTATTGATGTTCTGTTACGCATGCCTGCATTTAACCATTTACGTCTGGCTAGATTACAGCTTCATGTGGGATGAGATTGTAAAAGACATTATCAAACACCCCTACGTGCTGGTGGGCAGCACTGCGTTTTTACTCACTATCCCGCTCGCGATTACTTCGAATCAATATATGGTGAAAATACTGCGTGAACGCTGGAAGATTTTGCACAGGCTTGTTTATATAATTGCCATATTAGGCACGCTGCATTTTTTGTGGCTAGTGAAAAAAGATTTGCGCGAACCTCTGCTGTTTATCCTAATTCTCTCTATATTACTTGGGATGCGTCTATTTTATGCGCGGATTAAGCCCAAAAAATTGAAAGCTCAGCTGTAAGTGTTGGGCTGTTTTTCCGACTAAATGTTGCCATCATTTATTCAGGGGAAACAGTCATGCGGTCTAATTACTTTAACAACACATTTATTTTTTATAAATCGTTCACGCAGCACCTCAACGCAATAGGCGAATACTTACCGCCACTGTTACTGAGGCTCATTTTAGCCATCGAATTCGGCAGTGCAGGGCTGGAAAAATTCAATGGCAGCAATTGGTTTTTCGAGCTCAGTTTCCCCTTTCCATTTAATTTACTGCCGCCAGAGTTCAGTTGGACGCTCGCCACCTATTTTGAAATAGTCGGTGCAATTGCCTTAATGCTTGGGTTGGCTACCAGATTCTTTTCAATTTCACTGCTGATTTTAACCATCGTTGCAATTGCATCTGTGCATTGGTCAAGCGCTATTCATAGCATCGGTGATTTACTTGCGGGTTATAGAATAATCGATGAGGAGGGTGATGGAATGGGCAATTACAAACTACCATTGATTTATATCGTGATGTTTTTGCCACTGATTTTTGGCGGTGCGGGTAGGCTAAGCGTGGATAAATTGATTATTAACAAGCTTATTGAAAAACCATAAAGTTTTACAAAAACTAATAGGATACCTGCGCAGACAAATACCATGCAGTCTGGTTGTTTTTATTGGCTATATTGCCTAAATCAAGGTAAGCCGCTGTGAGCGAAAGATTTTTCACAGGAAACCATGCCACAAATATATCTTTGGCATCCTGCTCCTTAAAAACGCTTAAATTATCAGGTTTCGCTCTGTACTCAGCGCCAATAATTAAATTATCGGTCAGCATTACTGCGACAGAGCCGGCCGGCTGCAATTGATAATGATTGTTTCTATCCCCACCGAAGCCAAGCAAGCCGAACTGATTGGCTTTGGTGGCCTGCAGGGTGGCATTTAATAGTAAATTTCTACCGAATACAGCACCAAGATATAGTTTGGTTGCGGATAAATAAAAATCTACACCAGACCGATGCTCAGCCCCTAGCGCTTTGGGTACAAAATCATAATCTTCGTTATATTTGTACTGTATGCCGGCTGCAACTTGCGGCAGCCATTTGTCCTGATCATAGATCGCATCGCCGAAAAGTCGCACTTTTGCACCTAGTGTGTTCATGCGTGCAGATTCACCGGGAACCGTGTTGCTAAAACCAAATTTTTGCTGACTTGTTGACGCGCATTTAAAATTGACCAGATAAGCGCAGTTATGCGCGTTGAATTTT
>VFQO010001198.1_pt1 | contig 21195 bp, 14 predicted proteins | sample 3512331 | NCBI WGS metagenome assembly VFQO01 (sample SAMN10412371, study PRJNA504923) | tailings metagenome | isolation source: Replicate 3 from Balatoc abandoned mine | place: Philippines: Itogon, Benguet | collected 2017-08-28 | reverse complement strand
AGACAGTCTTCGGAGAAAAATTCTCCCCAACTGTATGCCCGGGTAATGCATGCATTTATCCTGTTTTGCACACTTTTGATGATTGCCATTTCGGTCAATTTAAACTGGATTGGACCGCTTTTCATCAAGGGTGAAGGCTATGCGGAGGCGTTTTACATTGTTCCCACACTCCTTTTCGGCTATTTGCTTTTAGGCGTTTATTTCAACCTTTCAATCTGGTTTAAACTCACCGATCATACCCGATACAGTTTTTGGATTACACTCCTTGGCGCTATGGTCACGTTGGTGGTCATACTGGTATTCGTTCCCAAGTTCGGGTATCTCGGAGGCGCGATGAGCACCTTAGCCTGCTACTTGGTCATGACCGTGATCTGTTATTTCCTGGGGCAAAAGTATTTCCCAGTCCCCTATCAGACCGGCCGGGGAATTCTTTATTTACTCCTTGGTTTTTCGATTAGTTATTTTGGATTTTACCTAGATTTAGGCTCGTTTTGGATGAATTTTTTAGCTAAAAACAGTCTTTTGCTGATTTTTATTGGCCTGATTGCGATCCTTGAAAAAAAGGAACTTTCCACTTTCCTTCGTTCGTTCAAGAAAACCTAGAAGAAGTGGACTTTCAAGTCTCGAATAAGGGACAATCTTCCACCAATATGTATAAAAGGCATTATGTTTGTGTCCTGATGAAGCTATCCATCATTTCTGTGAGAATACTCTTCCCCTTCCTTTTTTTACCCCTTTTTCTGCTGAACCTTTCGAATGCATGGTCACAAGATCGCCTGTCGAGAAGGGAGGCCAAACAGCAGGAAAACCAAACCAAGTCCACGCGCTATTTCATCGAAGGTGAAAAAGCCCTCGTCCTCGGCGAACTGGACAAAGCGCTTTTTTATTTTGGCAAATCGGATGAATTCATGCCCGATCAGCCGGCTGTTTCCTACAAAATCGCAGAAACATTAGTCCGCTCCAATCAAGCCCAAAAAGCGCTTCCTTACGCTGAAAAGGCAGCTTTGGCTGATACTGAAAATAAGTATTACGCTCTCATGGTCGCTGAGATTTATTCCAATCTCAAGCAACCTCTCAAAGCTGCCGAAATCCTCGATCGGCTTACCTCGGACTCTGAAAAAAACCAGCAATACAACCTCGATCTGGCCTCGATCTACCTTCAGGCAGGGGAGTTTGACAAAGCACTGGTCGTACTTGACCGCGCAGAGGAATATTACGGGATTAGGGAACAATTTACCGTGCAGAAACAGCGCATTTACTTGCGCAAAAACAACCTTCAGGCGGCGATCGAAGAAGGTCAAAAGCTGGTGGATGCTTTTCCGGGCAATCCCAACTATGTCCTCAATCTGGTAGAAATCCTCTACAACAATGCCAAAATCGACCAAGCTATCACGCTGGTCGAGGGAGAAATCGCCAAGTATCCCAATCAGCCCGAGCTACAGATGGCTGCCTATACTCTGTACAAAGAAAAAGGGCAAATCCAAAAAGCAAATCAGTTTCTTCTATCAGGAATGGGCAGCCCAGATCTCGATCCGGAGGTCAAAGCCCGCACTTTTCAATCCATTCTCAGTGAAATCAAAACCGCCGAACGGGATGAAATGCTGGACCAGTTGGAAAAACTGATGCTGGAAAACAGCAGCGAGAATGCTTTGGTACTGGAGTCGATAGGCCTGAGAAAAGAAAAGGAAAATCAACTTCCTGAGGCACTTCTTTTCTATAAAAAATCCCTCCAAATCAGCCCTAACAATGCCCCACTCATCGAAAAAGTAGTCTTGAACTCATTTGGAGAAAATGCGAACCTCGGGGAGTTGGAGACTTTTACGCAAATGGGCGTGGATGAATTTCCTCAGGCAGCGGAGTTTTGGTTTTATGATGGTATCGTCAAATCCGGTCTCAAAAAGGACTCCCTAGCAGTAAGTGCTTTGACTAAAAGCATCCAACTTAACACTGCAAAAAACAGACAACTGGATCAAGTAGCCTTCGGTGCATTGGGCAGTAGCTTTTATAATCTGGGTCAGAAAGATTCCTCTTTTCACTACTTCGAAAAGGCTCTGGAACTCAATCCGGATGACGAGCAGACGCTGAATAACTATGCCTACTTTCTTTCTCTGGAAAAGAAAAACCTAGATAAAGCCAAAAAAATGGCAGAAAAAGTGGTTAACAAGCATCCAAAAAATGCCACTTATCTAGATACTTTGGCCTGGATTCTGTTTCAGATGGGAAATCATCGAGAAGCTCATCGCTACATGTCGGAGGCCATCGAGCAGGAAGAATCACCCAGTGGCACACTGATGGAGCACTTCGGGGATATTTTGTATCACCTAGGAAAAACCCAGGATGCAATGGAATGGTGGAAAAAAGCCCAAAAAACCGATGAAAAATCGGATAAATTGGATCAGAAAATATCAGATGGAAAATACCATGAATAGATTTTTCATAAGTGCACTGCTGATTGGCCTTTTGGCACTAGGCAGCTGTGCCAAAAAGACAATCCCTTTCGATTCAGGCGGCACCATGCAGGAGTTTACGCCCGTGGATGCGGAATATGAGTTTCTGAGTGCCAAAGCCCGGATCGTAATCGAGGAAGAATCAGGCAAAATCACTCGCGGCACCTTGAACCTTCGCGCACAAAAGGACAGTGTTCTGTGGTTTACGATGTCGCCCGGAATGGGAATGGAGGCGATTCGGGGACTTTTCACCTCAGAAAAAATCCAGATCCGCGACCGAGTCGGACAAGACAATGTCAACTTAACCTACAGTGAATTCGAACAATTATTTGGCCTGAAGCTTTCACTCAGTTTGTTTCAAAATGTAGTATGGGCCAATATCCCCCAGCCATTTGCTTATGAGGACAGATTGCTCCGCGTCGGCAAAAAATTTGAACTGACCCAGGTCAAAGACGGAGTCCGGTACTTTTCCAAGATCGAAACCAGCCATGGCAAAGTCTCCGAGCTCACCAGCAATTCCCTTGACGACAGAGGCTCGGTTTTGGCCAATTTTCCCAAATTCCAAAATGTGGCCGATCAGCCTTTCCCATCGGAAGCCCTGTACAAAATCGCCTATCAGCTTCCTGAGGGAGGTCAAAATATCATCATCCACGTGGAGTGGACTAGCATCGAGCTCACCTCTACCCCACTGAGTTTTCCGTTTAGATTTTAATGAAAAAGCGTACCCTCATCTCTATCTTGTTTTTATCATTTTTTGCAGTCCTGATGACTGTATTTGCCAGCGCTCAGACCAAAAAGAGCAGGGAGGAGCTGGAGCGGGAAAAAGCTGAGGTTCAGGCACGGTTGAAAGAATTTGACGCTATCCTCAAGCAAACTGCCGCCACCAAGAAAAATTCCATCGGGCAGCTCAATGCCATCAATCGCCAATATCAGACCCAATCCCGACTGGTCAACACCCTAGACCGCGAGGTAAAACTGATCAACCAAGAGATCGCTGAAACCGAGCGCAAAATCGGCCAACTGGAAACCCAACTCAAAGATCTGAAAGCAGAATACTCGAGAATGGTGTACAACTCCTCCAAACTGAACCGTGGACTGTCTATCGTGTCGTTTGTATTCAGCTCCAGCAACTTCAATCAGCTGTACATGCGACTCAAATACCTGCGCCAATACAGCGAAAATCGACGTCAACAAGCGGCGCAGATCGAAAAGCTCAGTAGTGAACTTGCGGATCAGCGGATCCTTCTCGATCAGCGAAAGGGCGAGAAATCAAAGGTTTTGGCAGAGGAAAAAGAAGAAAGAGCCAAACTCGAAGCGATGAGAAAAGATCAGCAAGGAATGGTCAATACGCTTTCGCGCAAGGAACGAGACATTCAGCGACAAATCGCTGCGGCCAAAAAACAGCAGGAGCAACTCAACCGGATGATCAAAACAGCCATCGAAGAAGAGATCCGACGGGCCGAAGCTGAAGCCAAAAAAGAAAATACTACCACGACCAAAAAAGCCGGCACTTCCATGCCGATGACCCCTGAGGCAGCTGCACTTTCCAGCTCATTTGCAGGAAATCGAGGAAAACTTCCCTGGCCAGTGGAGACGGGGTTTGTCTCTACAGGATACGGGACCTATCCTCATCCTACCTTGAAGGGAATTGTCCTAGACAGCGATGGACTTGAGATCCGAACCCAGCCCAACTCCAACGTCAGATCAGTCTTTGATGGTACAGTGAGCAAAATATCCACCCTTCCCGGATATGGCTTGACGGTGATAATCAAGCACGGAGAATATTTCACGCTTTACAGCCGACTAAAGTCTGTCTCCGTCAAAGTAGGTCAGACGATTAAGGCCAAAGACATCGTAGGACAAGTGGCAAGTAATGCCGATGGAAACTCCGAGGTACACTTCCAAGTCTGGAAAGGTTTGCAAATCATGGACCCCTCGGGCTGGATTACATCCAGATAGCCTCAAAAATCGTATGTTCGTAAAAAAGATAAATCAAGCTCGCCTCCGACCTTGGCCATGCGAGTGACAATTGTATCTTTGTAATCCTGTATATCCTTAAACACACACCATCATGACTACATTAGGTTTCATTCAAAACATGGGAGGAGGTTCTCTTATTCTGATCATCCTCGTTATTCTCCTGTTGTTTGGTGCTAAGAGGATCCCTGAATTGGCCCGAGGACTAGGCCGTGGCATCAGAGAGTTCAAAGACGCCACTAAAGAAATTCAGAACGATCTCGAAGATGGGCTTAAAGACAAGAAAAAGTAATCCCTAAAGCCAATTCCCATTGGAAAAATTCGCTTCATTCGACGACATCAAAAAATCGCTCGAAAAGAAAGAGACAGATTGTACCACAATCGTCGAGTATTATCTCCAAAACATCCAGACGAAGGCGCACCTCAACGCCTTCGTCGAAGTTTATGCCCAGTCTGCTCTCGATCAAGCAGCTGAGATAGACGAAAAACTTGCCAAAGGAAAAGCCGGAAAACTCGCCGGTATGGTAGTTGGTATCAAAGACGTCCTCAATTACGAGAACCATGAGTCCAACGCCTCCTCCAATATTCTCAAAGGGTACATCTCTCAATTTACCACGACTGCCGTACAGCGACTCATCGACGAGGATGCCATCATCATTGGTAGGCTGAATTGTGATGAATTTGGCATGGGCTCATCCAACGAAAATTCCGCCCATGGTAAGGTACTGAATGCGCTCGACGTAGATCGGGTGCCTGGTGGCTCATCGGGCGGTTCAGCAGTGGCGGTTCAGGCTAATCTTTGTACCGTATCCCTGGGCACTGATACTGGCGGATCGGTCCGGCAGCCAGCCGCATTTACTGGTGTGATCGGCATGAAGCCTACCTATTCCCGAGTTTCACGCTGGGGATTGATCGCCTATGCCTCCTCTTTTGATACCATCGGAGTATTTTCTAAGACAGTCAAAGACAATGCTCTGGTCATGGAAATCATGGCCGGACACGATGAATATGACAGTACTTCCTCTCGAAAGCCCGTATTGCATTACAGCGAATTACTTCACTTTGAGAAAAAAGTAAAAATCGCTTATCTCAAGGAGACCATTACCTCTCCAGCCCTCCAGCCAGAAATCAAATCAAACACACTTGCTGTGCTGGACAAACTCAAAGAGGAGGGGCATGAAGTGCGGGAAGTGGAATTTCCGCTCTTGAAATACGCACTACCTACCTATTACATCCTGACCACAGCAGAGGCCAGTTCGAATTTATCGAGATTTGATGGAGTGAAATTTGGATACCGTAGCCCAAAAGCACACAATCTCGAATCCATGTACAAGCTATCCAGAAGTGAGGGATTCGGTGAAGAAGTAAAAAAACGGATCATGCTGGGCACTTTTGTGCTCTCAGCCAGCTATTACGATGCTTATTTTACCAAGGCTCAGAAAGTCAGAAGATTAATCAAAGAATACACCGAAAATCTTTTGGAAGATTTTGACTATATTATCATGCCGACTACCCCTTCTACAGCGTTTAAGTTTGGAGAGCATAGCGGTGATCCAGTAGCGATGTATTTGGAAGATCTATTCACCGTACAAGCATCCGTATCTGGGGTTCCGGCGATTTCGATTCCAAATGGCACGGATCAAAATGGAATGCCGATCGGCCTTCAAGTCATTACCAATTCATTTAAAGAAGCTGAATTATTCGCATTTAGCCATTATCTGACCCAATCGATTACCACTTAAACCCAACACCTGATGAAAAAGTACCTCAGCAGTCACCTCATTCCAGTAGCCCTTACTTGCATGATCCCTCTGACGGAAATTTCAGCTCAGGAGACCCCTCAGGAATCAGCCATCTCTTTTTCTGAGGAAATTCTTCCCAATTATCATTACGAATATATTCCTGATTTCACCTATCAAGAAGTAGAGCACCGGATCAAAGGCATGGAGACGGGAATGGCTTTTGAATTAAATGATCGGATTTTTTCTTTCATCCAATACTTCACCGTCCGCAACAGAGAATACACCAAGATGGTCTTGGCGCGGAAAGATCGATTCTTTCCGATGTTTGAAGAGACCATGAAAAAGCATGAGGTTCCTACTGAAATCCAATTTTTATCCATCGTCGAGTCAGGACTTGATCCGCAGATTCGATCACGGGTCGGAGCGATGGGACTTTGGCAGTTTATGCCCGCCACAGGAAGAATGTACGGCATGCATGTCAATGCGGATATTGATGATCGAATGGATCCCGAACTCTCCACCGACGCTGCAGCCAAATACCTCAAATCACTTCACCGGATGTTTGGTAATTGGGAAATGGCACTCGCTGCCTACAACTGTGGACCCGGCAATGTCAGAAAGGCAATTAGAAGATCGGGAGGAAAAAAGACTTTCTGGGAGATCTACAACTATTTACCCAAAGAGACCAGAAGTTATGTGCCGCAATTCCAGGCTTTTCTTTATATCCTAAATCACCTAGAAGAGCATAATTTTAATCTGGAGGAGCCCACCTATCCGATCGAATTCGAAAAAATCAGATTTGAAAGAGCATTCAGACTAGACAAACTTGCCGAACTGACTGACCTCTGTGTCAAAGATCTCGAGCATCTCAACCCCTCCGTCAAGGCGGGAAAAATACCAGAGACCAACCGCTCAATGGCAGTACGAATCCCCAAATCCAAATCCATGTTTTTGAAAGAAAATCTGGCTTGGATCAACGATTCCCTTGGCAACGCTCCTCAAATACTCCTTGCCAGTGAAGTCCTGCCAGTAGAAAAAGCCCTCAGCTCCGCCAACTCCGGACAGACTACCTACCGCGTTCGTTCTGGTGATGTTTTGGGAAAAATCGCAGCACAACACGGAGTGACTGTCACGCAGTTAAAAGATTGGAACAATCTGTCCTCAAATCTCATCCGTGTAGGACAAACCCTGGTAATAAGAGGATCGTCCGGCAACTCCAATCTGGCAGAAAACTCCTCCGGACAAAGAACATACACAGTCAGACCTGGAGATTCACTTTGGATCATTTCTCAAAAACATTCCCTGACCATCGATCAAATCAAACGACTCAATAATCTGAACTCCAACACGATCAAACCTGGGCAAAAGCTAATCATTGGTTAATTTTCGTAGATCGGATGGTTTTTAGAATATTTAACTTATTTTTTCATACTAATTAAATTACTAGCTTGAACTTTAAGCTTTGATGAAAATGGAAAGTAAAAAAATAGAACTATGAAAATAATTAAAATCTTACTTCTACTGGTTCTCCCTGTTTTTTTGGTCTCCTGCAGTGAGGAAACCAAAGATCGAATGAACAGTTCCAAGCCAAAGGCTAGAGGCTCGATTGGGGAAATCGTAATGGTCATCGACTCCACCAAATGGGCCGGACCTGTCGGAGAAGAACTCCGGGAAATATTCCAAGCAGACCTACCGGGTATGTTTCGATCCGAACCGATGTTTAGACTCCACCGTGTCGATCCCCGAGCCATGACCAGGATGCTCAAGATGTACACCAATTTGATCTATGTGACCACATTTGACGATCGGTCAGGTGGCAGTCAGGTGATCAACGCACAGTTTTCTAAAGAATCCAAGGATAAAGCAGCCGCAGATCCGAGCCTCTACTCCCTGCGAATGGAAGATGAATATGCCAGAGGGCAAGAAGTGCTCTATCTATTTGGCAATACGGAGGATGAACTGGTTCAAAATCTGAAAAAAAATGGCGATCGACTTCAAAATCTCTTTGAGGTCCGTGAACGAGGTCGATTAGAAAAGGCCCTTTTGGCTAGAAAAAATGCCGCAGCACAAAGTATAGCTCGAAAAAATCTTGGAATAGAGATCAATCCGCCTGTCTCTTATCAAATCGCCAAAACAGAAGAGGATTTCCTATGGCTGAGACAGCCCTCTCCTACGGAAAGACGCCCCGATATCAGTTTGTTTTTCTACGAGACAGACTATACCTCAGAGGAGCAGACTTTCCCTGAAAACATCCTGAAACTGAGAGACTCTGTCGCTGCCAAGCATATTTTCGGGGATCCTGAGGACCCCACCTCATTTGTCACCAGCGAAAAACAAATCCCACCTGCATTCCGAAACATGGTGATAAATGATAATTTTACAGTCGAAATCAGGGGCACCTGGAAGACCAACAACATCAGCATGGGAGGCACTTTTGTAGGTTATCTCATGGTGGACCAAAAGAAAGGGAAACTATACTACATGGAAGGATTCGTGTACTATCCCAATGAAGTTCACCGCGATGCTTTGCGCGAAATCCAGACCATCTTGCTCAATACGAATGTAAGCTGGATGGAAACTCAGGGTGCCTGACAAACCCAGTATAACATAGTTTTATGGCCATCAAAATCAGAAAAGAAGACGCCCTCAATTACCATAGTCAAGGATCTCCAGGAAAAATCGAAGTAATCCCCTCAAAGCCAGTTTCGAGCCAAATCGATCTGGCTTTGGCGTATTCTCCCGGTGTAGCAGAACCCTGCAAGGAGATCGCTGCTGATATTGAAAATATCTACAAATACACCGCAAAGGGAAATCTGGTCGCTGTAATTTCTAACGGCACGGCTGTTTTGGGCTTGGGAGATATAGGTCCCGAGGCATCCAAGCCAGTGATGGAAGGTAAGGGAGTACTTTTTAAAAAATTTGCAGGTATCGATGTATTCGATCTGGAAATCAACGAAAAAGACCCAAAAAAATTAATCCAAATCATCCGGTCTCTTGAACCTACCTTTGGAGGTATCAACTTGGAAGACATCAAAGCTCCCGAGTGCTTCGAAATAGAGCAGACGCTCAAGCAGGAAATGAACATTCCGGTGATGCACGATGATCAACACGGCACAGCAATCATCTCTGGCGCAGCCCTGATGAATGCCCTCGAGCTCGTACAGAAAAATATCGAAGACATCAAACTGGTCGTAAGTGGTGCCGGTGCCGCAGCCATCTCCTGCCTGCGGTTCTATGTCAGTCTTGGGGTCAAAAAAGAAAATATCATCGTCTGCGACAAGGATGGAGTGATCCGAAAAGACCGTCAGGGCTTACTGGACATACATCTTGAATTTGCCACAGACAAAAATATCACGACCATTGCTGAAGCCTTGCCCGGAGCAGATGTGTTTCTGGGACTTTCGGCAGGAAATATCATTTCGCAGGAAATGATCAAGTCCATGGCCCCAGACCCGATTGTGTTTGCCCTTGCCAATCCTGACCCAGAGATTGGCTATGATGATGCGATTGCCGCTCGAAAAGACGTCATCATGGCCACAGGTCGCTCGGATCACCCCAATCAAGTCAATAACGTTTTAGGGTTTCCTTACATTTTCCGCGGCGCGCTCGATGTGAGAGCTACAGTCATTAACGAGGAAATGAAGCTGGCGGCCGCAAAGGCAATTGCCAAACTCGCTAAGGAACCCGTACCCGAAATCGTAACCAAAGCCTACGGGGAGAATAACCTTTCCTTTGGTCGCTTTTACCTGATTCCTAAGCCAGTAGATCCTAGATTGATCACTACGATTGCACCTGCTGTCGCCAAAGCGGCCATTGAGTCTGGTGTAGCCAAAAAAGTAATCACCGATTGGGAAAATTACGAACTGGAACTACAGAAGCGGATCGGAATCGATCAACGGTTGATGTCTGTCGTCATTGGCCGGGCCAAAAAAGATCCAAAGCGGGTTGTTTTCGGCGAGGCAGACAATCTAAAAATCCTCAAAGCAGCTCAGACGATCCGGGACGAAAAGATCGCTATTCCAATTTTGCTCGGGAAGCGACAGATCATTTTGAAAATGATCGAGGAAAATGCCCTTGATCTGGCTCAAGTCACTATTGTGGATCCGTTTGAAGAAAAGGATTTAGTCAAAAAATTTGGCAAGATCCTCTACCAAAAGCGTCAACGCAAAGGCATGACCCTTTACGATGCCGAGCGGCTGGTATGCGAACGGAATTATTTTGGAGCCCTGATGGTCGAAACCGGTGAGGCAGATGCCTTTATCTCTGGTTTGACCCGGGACTATCCTAAAACTATTCTCCCTTCTTTGCACACAATCGGAGTCAAAGAAGGTGTCAATCGCGTGGCGGGCATGTACATTATGAATACGCCAAAAGGCCCGTATTTCTTTGCTGACGCCACTGTAAACCTGAATCCATCTGCTGAGGAACTAGTCGATATTATCGGCTTGACGGCCAATGCGGTTCGGTTTTTCAATATGGAGCCGAGGATCGCTATGCTTTCCTACTCCAACTTTGGCTCTGCTCAGGGCGATATCCCTGCAAAAATGGCCAAGGCTACCGAATTGGCTAAGAAAAAATACCCCGATCTCATCATCGAAGGGGAAATGCAAGCCAATGTAGCACTCAATCAAGAAATCCAACGAGAAATCTATCCCTTCTCGGCGCTGTCACATAAAGACAAAGCAGTAAACACCCTGATATTCCCCGATTTGGCCTCATCCAATATTGCCTATAAGCTCCTCGCCGAGCTAGGAAATGCTGAAGCTATCGGCCCGATTCTACTCGGTATGAATAAGCCGGTACACATCCTACAGTTGGGAAGTTCTATTCGCGAAATCGTCAATATGGTCGCCATCGCTGTAGTGGATGCCCAGTCCAACAAAGGAAACCTATGATCGCTTACCTCAAAGGCCGACTCGTACACAAAGACCCCACCTACGTCATCATCGATGTCGGCGGGATCGGCTATCAGGTAAAAATCTCACTTCAGACCTACAGCAAGGTGAAAGATGAGGAGCAGATCCAGCTCCTCACTTTTCTTCATATCAAGGAGGATGCACATACACTTTATGGATTTAAAGAAGAAAATGAAAAACGGCTTTTTCTACTCCTGATTGGAATCAATGGTGTAGGCCCCAATACCGGACTGATGATCCTATCTTCGCTCACTTCGGAGGAGATCGAGCAAGCCATTCTCGGAGGAGATGTGAATACCATTCAGGCCGTCAAGGGAATCGGAGCCAAAACTGCCCAGCGGATCATCCTCGAGCTCAAAGACAAAATCGGAAAATCCACCGAAGCGACTGCACCACTTGGTTTTCTCAAATCCAGCAATAAAGTCCGGGAGGAAGCGTTACAAGCACTGGTCACTTTGGGATTTCCGAAAGCCACCGCCGAGAAAAATATCGCTCTGGCTCTCAAAAAAACCGGAGGAGAAATTTCTTTAGAAGATTTAATTAAAGCATCTTTAAAGACACCATAATCTAACGCTGGATTGAACTTTCGGGAGTTACTGACTTTTTGCAGGAGGATCATTCGGAGTAAAGCACCTGTTTTTTTAGCCTTGTTGAGCGGGCTCCTGATCACTGCACCCACTGCCGCCCAGCAAGTCCAAAGAGACAGTACTCAAACCCGACTCGATTCACTCAACCGACGCAGACTTGCCCCCTCATTTTTGCTTTGGCAAAATATGAGGGTAAATCCGCTATTCCCGAGTCGAAATCCTTTTTTATACCAGCGTTCGCCACTATTGCCTTCCTCCCCACTTCGTCAAGACATCGATGTCAAAATCGACTCTACCTTACGCTATCAGGTATCCGAAAAACTTGATACTGCCCAAGTGGGAAACGTACAGGAGTATGATTTTGACCGCTTCTCTGAAATCCAGCAATACCGAGTGAGGCAAGATTATTGGCGAACACGCGCCAGAGGGATGGATGGCGAAAGCGCAGTCGAAGGCCGAAGCTTGATCCCTCCCCTCACTGTTAGTCCATCTTTTGATCGGATATTTGGAGGAAGTGATATCAATATAGTCCCCACGGGATATGTCAACCTGGACTTTGGGGCTATTTTCAGACGGGTGGATAATCCCACCCTCCCTATTCGTCAGCAACAGAATGGAGGTTTTAATTTTCAGCAGCAAATCCAAATGGCCGTCAATGGCAATTTGGGTGAGAAAATGAAAATTGCCGCCAATTTTGACTCCAATAATTCATTTGACTTCCAAAACCAGCTAAAACTCGAATACGATGGTTTTGAGGAGGATATCATCCAGTCCATCGAGATTGGGAATGTCAGTATGCCTGTACAAAACAGGCTCATCCAAGGTGCTCAAAACCTCTTTGGACTCAAGACCCAAATGCGCTTTGGCAAACTCAACGTCACAGCAGTCGCCTCCACGCAGAGGGGTCGTCGAGACAATCTGGTCATTGATGCCAATGGACAAGGGCGGACTTTTGAAGTGCAGGGCTCTCGATATGATGAAAACAGACATTTTTTTCTCTCTCACTTTTTCAGAGACAATTATGAACGCTGGCTGAGAGGACTCCCTCAGGTATTGTCAGGGGTCAATGTCACTCGGATCGAGGTATATATCATGAACCGTGCGACCAATACCCAAACACTCCGGAACTTTGCCGCATTCATGGATTTGGGTGAAGGCAGAGTTTTGTTGAATGCGGCCAATCCATCCATCGGCGCGGGTAATCCTAATTCGCCGGCTGCAAACGGTGCTAATGCACTCTTCGGAAATATCTCTTCCAATCCCTCTTTCCGTCCTTTTGATACCGGTTCGAGAACTATGGAGAGTGTATTAGGGCTTCGTAAAGGGATAGATTTTGAGCAAATCAACGGTGCTCGGAAACTGAATCCCGATGAATTTTTCTTCAACAAGGAATTAGGGTTTTTGTCACTTTTTCGCAGACTTCAAAATGACGAAGTCTTGGCAGTCTCCTACGAATACACTTACAATGGACAAGTTTATAAAGTCGGCGAACTCACCGAGGACTATCAATCCAGAAATGAAGACGAGCTGATATTCCTGAAGCTTCTCAGACCCGCCCGGATCAATACCCAAGTACCTACTTGGGATCTAATGATGAAAAACGTCTATAGTCTCAATGCCAGCCGAATCTTGCGCGATGGTTTTCAGCTTCAATTGATCTATCGGGATGATCGAACCGGACTGGACAACCCTTCACTTCTCGAAGGTGCCAATGTCAAGGATATTCCTCTCATCCGATTGACAGGCTTGGATAATCTAAACCCTCAAAATGATCCTGCGCCAGACGGAAATTTTGATTTTGTCGAAGGCCTGACCATGATATCTGACCGAGGGCTGTTGATCTTTCCTGTCTTGGAGCCGTTCGGATCAAACTTGTCGAAGCGGTTTGGGCCAGAAGAATTGGTGTTGAGAGAAAAATACGTGTATGATACGCTCTACAGGACAACTCAGGCAGATGCAGAACTGGTCACCCGACTCAATAAATTTTTCATCAAAGGTCGATTGACGGCAGGCTCAGCAAGTGAAATTCAACTGCCGGGATTGAACATTTCTCCGGGATCGGTAATCGTGACAGCAGGTAATATCCCGCTGACGGAAGGGGTAGATTTCACCATAGACTACAATGTAGGCAGGCTAGTAATCATCAACGATGCGATATTGCAATCCGGCAAGCAAATCAATGTAAGCTTTGAAAAGGCAGATTTGGTCTCCTTTCAGACCCGAAGTTTGCTGGGAACGAGGTTGGATTATTTGGCAAGTAAAAAGTTGAACATTGGCGGTACGTTTCTCTACCTCAATGAGCGACCCAATATCACTCGAATCGCCACTGGTAATGAAACTTTGAGAAACAGCCTTTGGGGTCTCGATGTCAATTTCAACGACGAATCCCGATTCCTTACCAAGTTGGCTGATGCTTTACCTTTCACCGATACGAAAGAAAAATCACTCGTCCAGTTCAATGCCGAATTTGCCCATCTGATTCCCGGCACATCAAATACGGTAAATGGAGATCCTGCTTCCTACATTGATGATTTTGAAGCTGCCGTTACCCCATTCAATCTTGGCGCACAAGCTAATCAGACTTGGAAACTTGCCGCTACCCCCAAAACACCGGACAATCGATTTGATCTCAGTAATCAGACCGAGGATAATCTGGGGAATGCTTACCGAAGGGCTCGGATCGCTTGGTACAATATTGACAATATTTTTTATCGGGAAGGTGGTCCTGGGGTACCGACTAATTTGACTCCGGAAGATCGACGAAACCACTACGTTAGGAGGGTAATTCCTCAGGAAATATTCCGAAATCAAGATCGGGATGTGATTATCGTCCCCCAGCCGCTTTTTGAAATGGCCTATTTTCCTAGCGAGAGAGGGATGTTTAACTATAATCCCAACCTCACTTCGGATGGTTTTCTGCCTAACCCAAGACAAAACTACGGTGGAGTGACCCGAGCGATCACCACGGAGGTGGATTTTGACCGGACCAATATAGAATACATCGAATTTTGGCTTTTAGATCCGTTTATTCAGGGCCAAAATGGACGTGTCTTAGATGGTGTCTTCAATCAAAACAACACCACAGGCGGTAAACTCTTGATCAATTTGGGAGATATCTCCGAAGATATCATGAGAGATGGGGCTCACTCGTTTGAAAACGGATTGCCTGCCGACGGGGATCCGGCAAACACCAATCAAAACGAATGGGGGAGGATCACCAGAGAGCAGTTTTTGATCCCTGCTTTTGACAACTCCGCATCCTCCCGACAAAATCAGGACGTTGGTTTAGATGGATTGAAAAATGAGGATGAGGCTGACTATTTCCGAGACCGGTTTTTGAATCGACTAAATGTGACCCCTCAAGCTTTGAATACAATCCTCCAAGATGTATCAGGCGATCAATTTCAATATTATCTCAATGAATCCTTTGATCAGGCTGATGTCAAAATCCTAGAGCGATATAAAAAATTCAACGGGATGGAGGGAAACACCCCAGTATCTGCGGATCCAAACCTTCCCTACACCCCATCCGGCACCAACAATCCGGACAATGAGGACCTCAACACGGATAACACCATCAATGAGCTGGAAAACTACTACGAATACGAAATCGATCTGCGGCCTGGCCAACTCCAAGTAGGTCAAAATTACATTGTAGACCAGGTCACAACCAACCAAAACGGAGACGAGGTAAACTGGTATCTTTTCCGAATCCCCGTGCGGCAACCCGACCGAGTAGAAGGAAATATTACCGGATTTAAATCCATTCGATGGATGAGAACCTACTTGACTGACTTTGCACAGCCGGTGGTATTGAGGATGGCCGAATTCAGAATGGTCGGCAGCCAATGGCGTGTATTTCAAGAGTCTCTATTTGAACGCGGCTTTTTTGAAATTCCAGAACCGGATAACTCCAATGTGGTCGTCGATGTGGTCAATATCGAGCAAAACTCACAGGGCAGTGATAAGTCCAGCCCGTATGTTTTGCCTCCCGGAATCATCCGGGATCGGGACAATACTTCAACCGTGGAGCGAAGACTCAATGAGCAATCACTCAGAATATGCGTGGAGGATCTGGCTCCTCGGGATGCCAGGGCTGTGTTCAAAAACATCAACTACGACCTAGTGCAGTACGAGCGCATCAAGATGTTCCTTCATGCCAACAGTGAAGATGCGGAAGATGGAGAAGTCACGGCGTTCCTAAGAATGGGCACTGACTATACAGACAATTACTATGAGATCGAGGTTCCGCTTGTAATCTCCCCACTAGGGTCCAACGATCCGAATATCGTGTGGCCTAGCCAAAACGAAATCGATATTGCAATCCAGGAGATCGTGGGGGTCAAAATCGACCGGGACAATGACCAAGCCCCTCTGACACTCCCCTACTCCAAGACAGTACGACAGTATCGGGTAACTGTCGTCGGCAGACCTGAGCTCAGTATGATCCAAGGAATGATGATCGGGGTGAGAAATCCTGTGACAGGAAGTCTGGGATCCTCCAAATCCATCTGTATCTGGGCAAATGAACTACGTGTAACCGGATTTACAAAAAATAACGGATGGGCCGCTAATGCCTATCTCAATGCAAAAATTGCAGATTTGGCGGTCTTCTCTGGATCGATTCGCCACAACTCGATCGGATTTGGAGGTTTGGAAACTAGATTATCCCAACGAACACGATTTGCCACTACTCAATATGATCTCTCTGGAAATATCGAAGTAAACAAGCTTTTGCCGGAAGCCTTGGGTGTGAGTATTCCGATGTACGTATCCATCGAAAACTCGACCACCAGACCTGAATACGATCCCTTGAACCCGGATGTCCCCTTTGAATTGGCCCTCGGGAAGTTTGAAACCAATGCCGAACGAGAGGCCTACAGAGCTATTGCCTTGGATCAAGTTGAACGAAAAAACATCAGTTTAAACAATGTAAAAAAGATCAAAACCAATCAGGAGGCTCCTTCTCGAATATACGATCTTTCCAATTTTGCTTTCAGCTATTCAGTAGGTACGGTGACCCAGACTAATGCTCAACTAGAAAACTATAACTTCAAAACAACCCGGGGAAATGTCACCTATTCATTCCAGCCAAAAGAGTGGAAACTGGCCCCCTTCGAAAACAAAGAGGGAATGACCTCACCTTACCTCAAACTGATCAAGGATTTTAACCTCAATTTGGCACCGACTTTACTGCTGGCCCGACTGGACTTGGACCGACGTTTCCTAAGATCTCAGTATCGAAATGATCAGCTGAGTACGGCGGGCGTAGATCCTCTTTTCCAGAAATCCTTTTTCATGAATAGATCCTTCAACATCAACTGGGATTTATCACAAAATCTACGTTTTGATATCGAATCCCGAGCGATGGCAGTCATAGATGAGCCTGAAGGTGACCTCGATACCGAGGCAAAACGAGACTCTGTGAGAAGTAACATCATGAGATTTGGACGAACTACCAATTATAACCACATCGCGAGGCTCAACTACACGATACCATTCTCCAAGCTCCCAGTTACCGATTGGATTCAGGCAGATTATCGATTTGAAGCTTCCTATACTTGGCTCACTGGTGCCATAGGTCAAAAGGATACGCTGGGTAACATTATCCAAAATACTCGTGATCAAAGCCTTAACGGAAAGCTAGATCTGATCAAACTCTATACTAAAAACAAGAAGCTTGCCGCTCTGAATGCCCCCAAAAGGCCCAGCATCCCAGGCAGACCAAGTATCAATGCAGAGGACACTATCGGTACACCTCTTTCTAACAAAGTCGTGAAGTTTCTGATGATGGTGAAGGAGCTCACCTTTAACTTCCAAGTAATAGAAGGCACCTTCTTGCCGGGATATATGCCAAATTCAGGACTGCTGGGAATGGATCGAGCTTGGCAAAATCCGGGTTGGGCGTTCATATTTGGAGCTCAAAACCCTAATGTAAGGCTTAACCTCGCCCAAAATGGACTCATGGCACCAAGCCCGGAACTGACTCAGACTTTCCGTCAAAATCGACTTGAAACTATGCGATTCACCGGGCTGGCAGAGCCATTCCGAGACTTCAGGGTGACTCTTGAGGCTAGCAAGAGGCAGACGGGAGACTACTTTGAAATCTTCAGAAATTCTTTTGACAATCCCGGTGAATACCTGTCTGTGAGTCCTAACCGCTTGGGATCCTACAGTATTTCCACGGTGATGCTCAAAACCAGCTTTGACCGACTAGGGGATCAAAATAGCTCTGCCCTCTTCACCAATTTTGAAAATTACCGATCGATCATCAAGCAGCGCCTGGATGGTCAATCTGCCGAGCCAGGTGAATATGGAATCAATGGTCAAGATGTACTGATTCCGGCATTTTTGGCAGCCTACACAGGCAAAGACCCGAATAGTATGAATCTGAATCCGTTTCCAAAAACTCCACTGCCAAACTGGAGAGTGGACTATCGGGGATTGAATAGGTTAAAAGGACTGAGTGACATCTTCAGTAGCATCAATATCACCCATGGATATAGCTCTAGCTATGACGTAAGCAACTTTTCTAATTCACTCCAATATCAGGAGGGACTCGAGCTTTTCAACACACTTCAGGAAGTGCGAAGACCTAACTTTACCAATGAAGAAGGGCTATTTATTCCAATTTTCATCCTGAATCAAGTGGTGCTATCAGAGCGATTTAGTCCATTGATCGGTGTGGATGTTTTGACCAAAGACCGACTGAACGTCGCAGTCAACTACAATAAGGAGCGAAATCTAGGATTGAACTTCTCAAACTCTCAAGTCACTGAACAAAAAACCAGCGACTTTACCTTAACTTTCCAATACACCAAGGCAGGGGTCAAAGTACCTTTTAAAATACAGGGTGGACAAAAAATATTGAAAAATGACCTGCAGATGCGACTGGACACCAAAGTGGCCAACACTATCCAAGTACAGCGGAAAATCGGTCAGGACGCTACTGTCACCAATGGCAACCTAAACCTGCAAGTCCGTCCTACTCTCAGCTATGTGATCAATCAAAACCTGAATCTCACGATTTATTTTGAGCGTACGATCAATGATCCACAAGTGACCACAGCCTTCCGTCGTACATCCACAGCCTTTGGTGGACAATTGCGATTTAATTTATCTCAATAGATTTCAAACTCGTCTGATTCCTTTTAATTTTGACGATTACAATATTCAATCCCTATGAATTTCCCACAAGAACTCAAGTACACCAAAGACCACGAATGGGTCAAAATCGAAGGCGATGTAGCCACCATCGGAATCACTGACTTTGCGCAAAAAGAACTAGGCGATATCGTCTATGTGGAAGTAGAGACTATCGGAGAAAATATCCGAGCAGGAGAAGTTTTTGGCACTGTAGAAGCAGTCAAAACAGTCTCAGACCTATTTATGCCCGTATCAGGTGAAATCCTCGAGTTCAATGAGGAATTAGAATCGTCTCCAGAACTGGTCAACTCTGACCCTTACACATCCGGATGGATGGTCAAGGTACGGATAGATGGAGACCTCCCTAGCGACCTCATGGATGTGGAAGCTTACAAGGAGCTGATCGGAGAATAATCCAGAGAAGTGCGATTAGCATTGGGGATTTGTTGGCTGATTATCTTGGCTTTTGCCATGCTTACTCCCGGTGAAAAATTCCCCGAAGTGGATCTCTTTAACCTGCAGGACAAAGTCATTCATTTGGGAGTCTTCATGGTTCAAAGCTATCTCTGGTGTGGAGTCGGGATCAATAAAGTTGATCAATCACTGAAAAACTCTAAAGTCCTTTCTAACTTTCTGGTCTTCGGCTTGATAATTGGGGGAATCCTTGAATTCGCCCAACTTTATATTCCTAATCGGTCGTTTGAATGGATGGATTTGATAGTCAATGCCATCGGAGGAGTAATTGGACTACTGGTCTATTTAAAATGGCCATCTATTAAATTCATTTTGGATTAATCTTCAATTATTCTTACACTTGTTATCTAAAATTTGAAATAATTAACCTGTATAAACCAAATTCGCCATGGAAGCAAAAAAGACTCCTAGTGCTGACTTGACCAAAAAAGTGGGTATGTTTACCAACTTGGGTCTAGCAGTCGCGGTAGGTCTCACTCTTGCTGCCTTCGAATACAAGTCTTATGACGATTCAGCTCTGAAAGATCTGGGTGGCGTCAATGACAACTTCGAAGAATTGCTCGATGTGCCTATCACCGAACAGCCACCCCCACCTCCTCCTCCCCCACCAATGGAACAGCCAATTATCGAGGAAATTCCAGATGAGGTGAAAATCGAAGAGAAGATTGAAGTAAACTTCGATGTGGATGTGAAAGAAACCACAGTAATCAAGGAAGTAGTCATTGCTGAAGCTCCAGTAGAAGAAAAGGCAGACGAAATCTTTGACGTGGTAGAGTCTCCGCCAAATCCTCCGGGTGGTATGTCAGGTTGGAACGATTATCTTTCCAAAAACCTAAAATATCCAACCCAAGCTCGCCGAATGGGCATTGAAGGTACTGTAATCGTAGTATTCGTTATCAATACCGATGGTTCAATTCAGGATGTTGAAGTTCTAAGAGGCATCGGTGGTGGTTGTGATGAAGAAGCTGTGAAAGTCGTTCAGAATGCACCAAAATGGGAGCCTGGAAAGCAAAGAGGTCGTCCGGTACGTACTCGTATGAGACTTCCAATTCGATTCAAGCTAAGCTAATCAATATAAAGACCCGGTCATCCGGGTCTTTTTTTTACCTCCTTTATTTCCACTTTTTGATTAGTTAAAATTTGTTGTTCCCGTAGGAAATAATCAAGGAAATGAATAAATTCCTTTACACATAAACACCTACTACCATGGAACACAAAAAAAATCCCTCAAAAGACCTTCGAAGATGGAAGGGTGCATTGACCAACTTCGGGTTGATGACCTCAATCGGTGTAGTTTTAGTGGCTTTCGAATGGAAAGCTTATGAAGAAAAACCACTTATTGATTTTGATAACTCACAGACCAATTGGGAAGATTATTTTTCACCTCCCATTATGATTGTAACTCCTCCTCCCCCACCAACAGTAGCTCCTGAGATCAAAGTAATTGATAACTCTGAGAAGATTGAGGATCTTGACCTTCCGGTGATCGATATTGGTATAACGGATAATCAGCCGATTCTCCCAGTCGTTATAGATGGACCTCCTGTCATTGAACAAGCTCCTGAAATAGTCGATTTCACCGAAGTGATGGCATCTTTCCAAGGTGGAATGGATGCTTGGTATGGTTACCTTAAGAACAATCTGAAATACCCTAAAAATGAACAAAGATTGGGGATAGAAGGAACCGTATTTCTACGATTTGTGATCAATACAGACGGGACTATTCAAGATATCGAAGTTGTCCGATCTGCTAGCCCTGGCCTAGATCAAGCTGCTATTTCGGTAATAGAAAATTCTCCTAAGTGGAACCCGGGTAAGAACGGAGGAAAACCCGTCCGGTCCCGAATGACCATGCCGATCCGATTTAAGCTTCAATAAGAGAAGAAATCTCACTGTCCATCAAATA
>VFQO010001195.1_pt1 | contig 21267 bp, 14 predicted proteins | sample 3512331 | NCBI WGS metagenome assembly VFQO01 (sample SAMN10412371, study PRJNA504923) | tailings metagenome | isolation source: Replicate 3 from Balatoc abandoned mine | place: Philippines: Itogon, Benguet | collected 2017-08-28 | reverse complement strand
TCGCGTGATGCTGGCGAGCGCGTGCTCGGCAACGGCAACACCAGCGTGGCAGCGCGGAACGCCGCGCTGGCGTCGGCGAGTCTGGCGACGGCGCTCAACCCCTTCACCGTGGGTCAGGCGGCCTCGCAGGACGTCCTGGATGCGATCTGGGCGGACTCCGTGCGGGCCAACCGCGGGCGCAAGGACCTCGTGACGGCACTGGCGCGCGGGTCGCTGGGCACGCTGCCTGCCGGCGAGGTGGAGGCCGTGGCCGGCGCGGAATGGGCACGCGACCGCTACGAGACGTCCATCCCGGGCGACGTGAGCGTCGTCGACGGCCGGCGAGCGCGTGCCGTCTTCGGTGAGCTCCGGCTTCCGCTGATGCGCGCGGGCGAGGGGACCGATCGTGGGCGTGAACTGGCTGCGCTGACGGTGGCTGCGCGTGGTGACCGCTACAGCGACTTCGGATCCGCCAGCACCTACCAGTCGGGCCTGGAGTGGCGCCCTTCGCGTTCCACGCTGCTGCGTGCGTCGGCGGCCACGTCGTTCAAGCCGCCCACGCTGCTGCAGACGAGCGTCGACGAGATCCGGCTGACCACGGACGACTTCGGCTTGGTCGATCCGGCGCTGGGCGGCGCACCGATCGTGGGCGGGGAGGTGCTGCGCACCACCAATGCGGCCCTGGAGCCGGAAGAGGGCCGCGCCGTGTCGCTCGGTGCCATCTGGGAGCCGGTGTCGCAGCCCGGGATGAGATTCGGGGCCACGGCATGGCGGGTCCGCATAGACGGCCTGATCGCGCTGCTGTGGCCTCAGGTGACGCTCGACAACGAGGCCCAGTTCCCCGGCCTGGTGACGCGGGCCGCGGATGGCTCGGTGTCTCGGGTGCTCTACACGGAAGTGAACTTCGGGCGGGTCGAGACGGCCGGCCTTGATCTCGAGGCTGCCTATGGCTGGCAGGCCCACGGCGGTCGCTGGAACGTGGGCGCCAGCGCCACGCGTACCAGTCGCTACGACGTGGTCATCGCCCCGGGCGCGCCGATGGTGTCCCGCCTGGGCAAGCGCTTCGCCGACTACTGGGCGCCGGAGTGGAAGGGGCGACTGTCGGCAGGTTTCGATGCCGGGGCCTGGCGGCTGGGCTGGACGGGCCGGTATGTCGGCGCCTACGAGGATGCCGGCACCAGCACACGTCGCCTGGGCGGGTTCTGGCTGCACGACCTTGCCGGCGGCTTCGACCTGCGCAAGCTCGGGTTCGACATCGGCGCGGCGAAGTCGGCCACGGTGTCGCTGGCCATCGTGAACCTCACGGACCGGCTGCCCGAGTTCGCCAACTCCTCGCCGTACTACGACGTGACGCAGGCCGACTGGCGCGGCCGCTACGCCAGCGTCAGGTTCTCCGTCGACTGGTAGTCGGCGCGCCCGCGCCGCCGGCCTGACCTGGCTGCGCCCTGAGCCGTTCCCCCTGTCCCCTGGCCTGGTCCGACCGGCAGCCATCTGCTGGCGGACAGGCGTTGCCCACGAGGTTCCTGTCCATGTCGCAAGCGCGTGAACCTGGCCATGTCCGCCTGCGGTTCAGATTCTTCACTGTGTCCGGGCGCGTAGCGCCTGCCCTGTGCCTGGCGGCGATCACCTCGTTGGGACATGCGGCGGCCAACGGCGAGGGCCCGACCGTGCGTGACGTCGTCGAGTTCACCCGCATCGTCCAGCCGCGCAATGGGGATCCGGACCAGCTGGCGGCGCAGGTGTCGCCGGACGGCAGGCGCGCGTTCATCGTGACCCGTCGCGCCGATGTCGCCACCGACACCAACCGGTACGAGATCCTGCTGCTGGACGTGCGTCCCGAGCGTCTGGCGGACGGAAACCCCGAGCCGGTGCAGACGCTGATCACCGTCGAGGCCCGGACCGACGAGAACTACATGGACCCGTCCGTGCAGGACGTGCGCTGGGCCGGTGACCGGACGCTGCTGATGCGCGCCCGGATGGACGATGCCGGCTTTCAGGTCTACAGCCTGGACGTGGCGACGCGTCGTCTCAGGCAGCTGACCTTCGAGAGCCGACGGCTGGTCTCGTTTGCGGTGTCGCAGTCGCTCGACCGTGTCGTCTATGCGGCGCAGGTGCCGCAGCCGCCGATGCTGCCGGGCCGGCACGCGGTGGTCGTCGGCAACCAGTCTTTCTGGAGCGTCAAGCACGGCCAGGACGACTGGCGCGCCCAGCGCCGGTACTACCAGTACTTCGTGGCCGAGGCGGGCGCCGACCGGCCGGCGCGGTCGTTGGGCGAGGTGTTCCCTGAGGCCGGCAACGCCCTGCCTGGCGTGGACATCTCGCCGGACGGCCGCTGGGCGCTGCTGCATCGTTGGGAGCCGGAACGGCAGCTGGCCTGGGGCAGGGACTATCCACTGGTGGCCGTGGCCACGCACCGCTACGGTCCTTCCGTGAGCGTGGACCCGCTCGGCTACTTCTCGCGCCCGTCGCACTACGTGCCGCGCCGCCTGGTGGCCTGGCGGCTGGACGACGCCAGTCCGCAGGACGTCATCGACGCCCCGGACGACGCGCTGCCCGGCGACCTGCAGCGGCGAGGAGATCGCCTCTGGATGGGTGGCGGGCAGTCGGTGCTCATCGGCGGAACGCATCTGCCGGTGTCGGACACGTCCGACGGACCGGAGGGCGTCAGGCGAAGCCATGTCGTCGAGTACTGGCCGGACGAGAACCGCAGCCAGGTTGTCACGGCACTGTCCGGTCGCCTGGGCGAATTGCTGCCCGTCCGAGGACGGCCCGACCGGTTCGCCGTGACCGATGCCGCCGGGCGTCGCCTGTTCGAGCGTCTGCCGAACGGAGGCTGGGTGCAGGTTCGCGCAACCCAGGGGACCGCGGCGACATCCACCGGACCGTCGGCCATCGGTCCTGAATGGCGCCTGAGGGTGGCGGAAGGGCTGGACGTGCCGCCGGACGTCGTCGCCGACGGCCCGGAGGGACGGTCAGTGAAGCTCACGACGCTGAACCCCCAGTTCGACCCGGATCGGTGGGGTCGCATGCAGCCGTTCACCTGGTCCGACGACAGGGGCAGGCGTTGGGACGGTGGTCTCATGACGCCGCATCGGGTGGACCGGACAGCGCGCCATGCGCTGGTGATCCAGACCTACGGTTTCGCGCCGGATCGCTTCTACCTCGATGGCTCGAACCGGGGCGACGGTCACAGCAGCGGGTTTGCAGGCCGGGCCTTCCTGCGCAAGGGCATTCTGGTGCTGGCGCTGCCGATCCGGGCCGCGACGGGCGCGCCGAAGGGCGAGCGGGAGGCCATCCTGGCTTTCATCGACGCCGTGCGTGGCGCAGTCGATACCCTGGTGGCGGACGGCCTCGTCGACCGGGATCGGGTCGGCATCCTGGGCTGGAGCGCGACCGGGGAGCGTGTCCTGAACCTGGTGACCTTCGGGGATGTGCCGATGAAGGCGGCCTCCATCCTGGACGGGGATGCGAACACGCTGTTCTCCGCGGCTATCACCTATGCGGCCAGCGACAACGTCCTGGCGCGCAAGGAACGCACCAATGAAGGTTCCCCTTTCGGGGCGACGTTGGCGAAGTGGGTGAGCAACGACCCGTCCCTGCACACCGACTGCATCCGCACCGCCCTGCGCATCGAGACCTACGGTCCCTGGGTGCTGAACAACTGGGACATCTACGCTCTGATGCGTCGGCAGTACAAGCCGGTGGAGATGGTGGTCATCCCCGGGGGATCACATGCCCTGTCGCGCCCGGCGGAACGCATGGTGTCGCTGCAGGGGAACGTGGACTGGCATCGCTTCTGGCTCAAGGGCGAGGAGCGTTCGGAGGTGGTGGTGCCGGGCGAGACGGCGGAGGACCTCCGTCAGCAGTACCTGCGGTGGCGGCAGATGGTGGACCTGAAACGTGCCGACGATGCGAAGCCGCCGTGCGCGGCCAGGCGCGATGCTGGAAGTTGACGCGCTCGCCTCATGGCGAGTGGGTTGTGGTCGCGGTGAGCCGGTTCTTCGGAGAGCAAGGCTGCCATGGGTCGGCCGCCTCGACCCCGACCAACAGTCACGTCGGACGGTCAGCGCCGGTGTCGGGTCGCAGGTGGCTGCAGAGCCTGGGCATTGCGGCGCGTGCGGTCATGGCGCGCCGTTGGCGCCCAAGGGAGGCGCCGACCACGCCACAGGTTGTCCGACATCAAGTGAATTGTCAGCTTGGACGTTTGTAGCTATATTTGGCTCCAAAGTTGGAGCCAACATGGAAGCAATTCTTGCCGATGTCGCGGTGAGCATGTCCGAGTTCAAGAAGAACCCGGCCGCGGTGCTCAGGGAAGCAAATCACCGCCCCGTCGCGGTCCTCAACCACAACCGCGCTGCCTTCTACATTGTCGAGCCGCGTCTGTTCGAGGCGATGATAGAAGAGTTGGCCGACCAGGAGCTGTACCGCAAGGCGGCGAGTCGCCTGGCAGACAAGGCCCGGGCCATCGAGGTCGACATTGACGAGCTCTGAGGGCGTCAGGTCGAAGCACAGGTACAAGCTGCGCTTCATGCCTGAGGCGCTGGAGGAGTGGCGAGCGCTCGATGGCTCGGTCAAGACCGTTCTCAAGAAGCTCCTCGAGAAGCGTCTGGATACACCTCATGTTCCTGGCGGCGAACTGGGAGGTCCGCTGGCCGGCTGCTACAAGATCAAGCTGCGCAAGCAGGGTGTCCGGCTCATCTACGCCGTCGAAGATGACCATCTGCTGGTCACGGTGATCGCGGTGGACAGGCGGGAGCATGGCGCCGTCTACACGTCTGCACTTGCACGCCTCTCCACGACTGCAGCGGCCTTGTCCGAGGCGTTCCGCAACAAGGTCAAGAAGTCGGGCGGTTGACGTCCGCCCGTGCTCATTGCCGCGTCGGGCGCGCGGTGTCCGCGCCCCACATGCCGGCGTAACGACCGCTGCGCATGAGCAACTGCTCATGCGTGCCGCGCTCTGCCACCCGGCTTCCCGCGAGCACGGCGATCTCGTCGGCGTGCCGCACCGTCGACAGTCTGTGGGCGATGATGAGCGTCGACCGGCCCTGGCCGGCCTTCGTGATCTGCTCAAGGACGCGGCGCTCGGTTTCCGTGTCGAGCATCGACGTGGCTTCGTCGAGCACCAGCAACCTGGGCTGCCGCAGCAGCGCACGGGCAATGGCGACACGCTGGCGTTCACCGCCCGACAGGCGCTGGCCTCGTTGACCCACCTGCGTGTCGTAGCCATCGGGCATGCGCTCAATGGCGGCGTGCAGTTGTGCGGCGACGGCTGCACGGATGATGTCTTGCCGCAAGGCGTCGGGACGGCCCAGCGCGATGTTCGCCGCCAGCGTGTCGTCCATCAGCAGCGGGTCCTGCGGCACTACGCCGATGCAGTCTCGCCACGCTGCGGGCTGACCTGGGTGCAGCGGTTGCCCGTCGATGAGCACCTCGCCACTGTCCGGTGGGATGAGGCCGGTGAGCAGGCGGATCAGCGTCGTTTTTCCCGTGCCACTGGCGCCGACGACCGCGAGGGTCTGGCCCGCATCGAGCGCGAGATCAAGATCTTGAAAGACCGACCGGTGTGGTCCGTGGCGCACATGGACCTGGCGCAGTTCCAGGCGCAGTCCTTCGTGTGGCCCATGGCATCGTTTGCCTCGGACGTGCTCCGTTGACGGCGCTGACGGCGCTGACGGCGCTGACGGCGCTGCCGGCGTCCCGACGGCAGGCATGTGTGTCGGCGCACGTCGCTGCGTCGATGTTGAATCGGGCACGACACCGAGCGGGCCCGCCGTCGACCCGTGCGAGACCGGCTCGCGCGGGCGTGCCAGCAGCGCCAGCACCGGCCGCACGAAGGCCTGTGCCTGCGCGATGTCACGGGCTGCGGCACCGAGCATGTCCAGCGGCCGCACCATCTGCAGCATGTAGACCTGGGTCAGCACAAAGGCGCCGATGCTCATGTCGCCCCGGACGACGGCGTTGGCAGCGAGGACCAGGGTGATGGCCAGCGACACCGCAAAGACCGCCGTGATGGCCGAACCGACCACTGCCCGCTGGCGGTGCAAGGCGGTCCATGCGGCGCCGAGCCGCCAGACCCGGTCGCCGTGTCGCTGCCCCATCTGGGACTCGGCGCCGAACAGCTTGATGGCCTCGATGTTCAGCAGACCGTCGGTCACAGCGGCCTGCAGGTCCTGGCTGGCCGAGGTCACGTCGGCAGCGCGCCGGCCGGTGTGCGACGTGCCTGACGTGAAGATCACCAGGTAGCACGCGGCCGTGACGATGAAGGTCAAGCCGAGCGCCGTGGGGGCCTGGGTGGTCAGGACGGCCAGGACCACGGAGAGTTCGACCGCGACGGGTACGACGCCATGCACGGTGTTCATCAGCAGGAGCTGCAGACCGGTGACAGCCTGCTGCAGACTCTGGCTCAGCCCGCCGGATGACCGGTCGAGATGGTCGCGTAGCGGGAGGGCCATCAGGTGGGCGTAGATGCGCTGCTGCACCCGGGCCAGGAGCTGGTGCTCGGCGGCCCCTGCGATCCAGGGACGGATGTCATGGATCCATCGAGCGGCGCCGATGGACAGCACGTAGGCCAGGGCAAGCCCAATCGCCAGGGCCGGGTCGGACTCCGGCATCGACCCGGCGGCACCGAGGGTCGGCTGTGTCAGCGTATCGATGGTCAGTTGGAGCGCCAGTGGCGCCAGCGCGCTGAGGGTGGCACCGGCGATCACCAGAGCCAACGCCAGCGCAACGCGCCAGCGGATCGATGCGGTCGTCGCCGACATCAGCAACGTGGCCATGCGGCGCAGGTCGCCCGGCATGTCGTGCTGGCGCAGGGATCGGGTCACCTGGCGCGTCATGTGTCGGATCAGCTTTCGGGTCGTGAGGCTGCGGAGCTCCGAAGTGCCTCATGTCGTGCCAACCACGCCTCGATGCCGACGCAGGTCAGGATCTCAGCGGTCGAAGCTGTGGGTGCTTGGCGCGCATCGGAGAGCGCGTCCTCGATGCGCCTCCGGTCGATGAGGCCGCGTCGCACGAGCTGTCCGTCCAGCAGCAGCGCGCGGACGACATCCCGGTTCTGCGCCACGACCGTCGAGAGGTGCTCCTCCATGCCGCCCTTGGAGCGGCGCAGGGCGATCGCGCGAGGAATGCGATGGGCAAACGCCAGCCGTGCCAGGCCACGCGGCTGGCCACCTTCGGTGAGCAGGTAGGTCGGCAACCGCAGGCAGAGCTCGACCAGGGGCCGGGACAGCAAGGGATTGACCAGCTCCGGTGCTGCCTGGCGCGCGAGCGGGTCGTAGTACTCCATGGGGAACAGCAGCTGGCTCAGCTGGACGGACTTGCCGATGGGCAGGTCGTGTGCGCTGCCGCCGAGCGGATGGACGAATCGGGCCAGGTCCGGTGCTCCGTCCATGAGGCCTGGGCCTGCCAGTGACAGCGATCCGCCCGCGGCGATGCTCGGCGCGCCGCGTCGGAGTCGATCGGACAAGGCGAGGCGCACCGTCTGCCAGACCGACTGGCCGCCAAGACGCGCTGCCGACATGGCCGCGCGCAGGAAACCTGGGCCGAAGCCCCGGAGTCGGAGGTAGTCGGCTGCCGGCCACCAACGGCGGAATTCGAAGTACAACTGGTCGCCACCGCCGCCGGTGAACATGGCCGGCGCCTCGACCGACCTCGCATGTGCCGCATCCGTGTCGGCCGTCAGCCGGCCCGCGATGCTGGTCGGACATGGGGTGAGTGCCATTGCCTGCACGCGCTCGAGTCGATACCCGGTGTCGCGTGGGGCCTCGATCAGCCGGCATCCGGCCATCGACGCCGCCTCCCGCGCGTACACGCGCTCGTCGCCGTCGGCCCCCGGGGAGTGGTAGTTCAGACAGATGATCGACTCGGGGTCGCGCGTCTTCGTCAGGCACGCCAGCACGATGGCGGAGTCGACTCCGCCTGACAGCCGCATCAGGATGCGGCCAACATCACCCGCCCACGCACCGACGCAGCGTTCCGTCGTCTGCACGAGCAGGTCCGCCGCCTGGGACGCCGGCAGGTCCAGGGGATCCCGTGCGATGGCCGCCGGCGCCCAGAGCATCTCCCCGTGTGCGGCATGTGCGCCGAGTCGCACGCGCTGACCGGGGAGCACGGCGGTCACGCCGTCCAGTGCCGTTGCGTGGCCGCCGAGCGCACCCAGGAGGAGCAGGGCGCGGATCGCCTGCCAGTCGAGAGGCGGGACGCCCTCCGGGCCGAGCAGGTCGATGCTGTCCTCCAGCCACGAGAACACCAGCCAGATCCCGCGGAGGTGGCGGACGAAGCAGGGCAGCGCACCACCAGGATCGCGCACGACGGTGATGCCGGCGTCGTCCTGCAGCACCGCGACGTATCGTCCCCAGTGCGATTCGATGAGCGAGGCACCCGAGGTCCTCGCGACGGCTTCCAGCGATGTGCCGTTCGGCGTCGCGCGTGAGCCGGACGGGTGGGCAGCGCCGCGGGCATCGAACAGACGGCCCAGGATCACGCCTCGACCGCTTGTCAACGGCCATGCGCCGTTGTTGCGGCGGTCGCTGCCGGTTGTGGCGACGAACAGGCCGGGGGCGTCGATCGATGGTGACCACGCGCCGTTCCGCAGCAGGCGCTGCCGCAGCCGGACAACCCTTTCGCTGCAGTCGGGCCGCAGGGGGTCCCAGGCCAGGACGAGATAGCGGAACACGGCGGGTACGTATGGCGAGTCAGACGATCAGGATGGGCGTGAAGCGCCGCACGTGCTCATGCAGGTCGTTGAGCACGAGGTCATCCTGCTGCACCCAGGCATGCGCGGCAAACGGGCGATCCTTCACGCCGATCACCCACCGCGCATCGAGGCCGTCCAGATGCAGCAGGTTCACCAGCGCCAGCGAGTCGAACAGGCAGCGATCCCGCGAGGTGAAGGCCAGTGGCCGCAGCATGTCGAAGGTGGCGACCGAGACGGCCATGGCGGTCTGCCCGTTCAGCGACGGAGAGGCACCCTCGGCACGGGTCCTGGACCTGCTGCCGCGTACCCGCTCGAGATGTGTCGCGATGGCCTGCAGCGATCTGCAGCGCAGCCACAGCGTGGCCGATGCCGTGGCTCGGACGAAGCGGGCAACGCGGCTGGGGCCGACCTGGAGTTCCATCGACAGGTCGCGCGTATCCAGTGATCGGCAAGCGGCGGGAAGCCTGACGCGGTACGTCTGCGATGGGGCTTCCGTCGTCAGCATGCCGCGATCCAGCAGCCGGGTCACGAAGGCGGGAGGCACGTCGCACGGCGGCTCTGAAGGGCTGGCTTGTTCGTCGGACGGCCAGTCCTGGACCCAATCGGACAGGTGGCGGGACTGCTCGGCCCCCAGGCCGAGGTACCGACCGCGGCTAAGGTCGAGCAGGACCGACAAGGCATCCAGTCTGCACACACGCATGTGCGGGGCCAGCCAGATGCGTTGGTCGGCAAGCGCGTGAACGGCAGGCCCTGGCATGTGGGGTCCAGCGAGGTGGGGTGCTTGTCTGAAATCAGGCAGTGCCTGGCCGCGAAAGCCTGGCCATGCGGGCAAAGCCCGGCGGGAATGGACCGGGTGCCGCACCCGGTCCTGGATCCGTCACCGCAACGGCGGCATCAGCGACGGATCCGGTGGCTCAGGACGGGCGATGGCGTCCGACCTAGCCACGCCGCGCCTTCAGTTCTCCAGGCGGCGGCTGAGCACCGGGTGCTCTTCCGAGTTCTGCGGATCGATGGTGCCCTTGGTCACCTCCTTCGCGTCACCCAGGTCGGTGAACTCCAGTTCCAGCGTCTCGTTCATGACGAACTCCTTTGCGGTTGGGTTGCTGACACGTTGGCCCGGTGGCGAATCGCCGTGGGCAATCGCCGCGGGCATCTGCACCATAGGGATGGCTTGGCCCGAGAACCAGCGTCGTGGCGGGATGGCCTGAACCGTTCGGTCCAACTCTCCACCAGCGGATCAGGGTTTCATACTGGGAATTCAGCCGCGTGACGGCCCGAGCCAACCGTCGACCGATCCGCGATGGCCGCAACACCGGTTCGGCCCGCCTGGTGCGCCGGTCCAGGACCGAACACTGCGGGTGTTGTTGCCTGAGTTCTGGTGAGGATCTGCGCCGCCAGATCGTCATAGTCCTCATGGGAGAGCAAGACGCTGACGACGACTCCGGCGAAGATGAGGCGGCCACATGGCACCTGCTCTGGCAGGCGGCGTTCGGCCGCGACTGCTTCACGCACCCCGCGCTGTTCGCACGCATCCGCGACCGACTGATCGACGCACACCGGAGCAGGGGCCGGCAGCTGCTCGACTACCTCGTTCTGCCGGGCGAGATTCATGTGGTGTGTCGCCTGGAGGCCGGCGATGCGCCAGAGCGGGTGGCGAGAGCCTTCGGCCACGTGGTCGCGCGCTGGGTCCGCCAGGTCCAGAGGGTGCGGGGCCCGGTGTTCGCCGAGCCTTATCGGGCGTTCCCTGTCGAATCCGATGCCGACCTGCGAGTGCTCGTGCGCATCCTGGCATGGCGTCCCGTGGCTCAGGGCGCTTGTGTCACGCCGACGCACCATGCGCAGGGTGCATTGCGCATCACCCTCGGGCTGTCACCCGCGTCCGGCTTCAACGCGCGGCCGCTGCTGAATCACTTCGGCGAGTCTGTCATCGGCGCGCGGGCGTCGTTGCGATCGTGGATCGCCCGCCGGCCAGGTGACCGGGATCTGATGCGCTGGGCCCTGGTCCATGGCGTTCCGCACGGCCGCACCCGCACTGGAGGCCTGCCGGGACGGGGTGCGGTGGATCATGCGGCAGCGGATCTGTTTGCCGCCGCAGGCGCTGGCGGACTCGACGCTGTGCTGGGGCTGCTGGAGAAGTGGGTGGCGCTCTGTCTCGGGAAGCCGACGCTGCTGTCCAGCTACGAGGGTTCGGACGCCCTGCGTTCGCGCGCGAGGGCGCTCGTCGCCTGCCTCGCGGTTCGACATGGCGTGTGTGCGGCAGCCGCGGTGGCCCGGCACTACGGCAAGGCCAAGGCGACGCTGTGCGAACAGATGGCGGCCTGCCGTTCCCGGGCCGAGGACCGGGCGATCCTGGAGATGCCGCTGGAGCGCCTGCTGACGTCGGGCCTGGATGCTTCCGGTGTCGGGACCGCGGCCCGCCGCTCGGGTGGCGTGCCTGGACGTCGCGGCAAGCTGGACAAGGAGAACCCATGAGCGATGAAACAGCGCGCGACGACCGGTTCCGCCAGTCGGTCCACATGCTCGAACGGGTGCTGGAAGGCGAGCCCCTGGGCGTCGTGTCCGCGAAGCTGGGCGTCTCGCGGTCCACCGTGGACAGGCGCGTCAAGCATCTGGCCCTGCAACTGACCCGTTCGGTCGGCGTCGACGGGCTGATGCAGGAAGGCACCGCGTTCGTGGAGCGGCTTCGCCAGCGCCGCGTGGCGGTACTCGAGGCGCTCGAGCGCTTCGAACCGGCGCCTCGGCCATCGACGCGCGCAGCGCGCGTGCTGACCCGGGAGGAGGTGACGCTCGGCGCCATGCGCGTACAGGCACGCGCGCCCAGGCCTCGGCACGACCTGGCCCTGTACCACCTCTCGTTCGCGACCGGGCTGCGGCCCCTGGAGGTGGCGCGGCTCGAGGTGCGCGACTACCTGGACGAGGCGGGCGATGTCAGGCAGGCATCCATCGTACGGGACGATGTGGCCATCAACGGCCGAAGCCGGCCGCTGCACTTCAGACACCGGGCGCTGGATCGTGCGCTGGCGGCCTATCTCGATGAGCGACTGCACGGCGGTCACGGTGTCGGCCGATCTGGCGCGTGGAGAGGCCTGGACCCGCGCAGCAGGCTGATGCTGGATGCCCGGGGACTGCCCTACCCGATCACGGCCAGCCCAGGCGTGGGGCAGCGGCATGTGTGCCGTCCGATCCTCGACAGCTACCGGCGGATCTTCCGGCTGGCGGACATCCCGGGACTGAGCACGCAGTCGGCGCGGCTGACCCTGATGTCGCGGATGTACGAGCGTGGCGCCGACGAGGATCAGGTCGGGCTGGTGCTGGGCATCGCCGATCGAAGCGCCGTGCGCGAGCAGTTGCCGAGGCCGCGACCCGAGCTGGCCAAGGTGCTCGAGGAGCTGGCATGACACGGCGCGCCCGCTGAACGGCTGCGACGGCGATGGAGTCGGGGATGGAGTTGGGGGTGGACGGGCAGCGCTTTGCGATCGGTGGGCGCGTGGTCGACGCCGACGACCCGCAGCTGCAGGACCTGCTGGCTCGGGCCTACGAGGCGCCGGGCCGGCCGCGCTGCCTGTGCGTGGCCGGCGGCGTCGAGATGTACGTCGCCTTTCATCGCCACTTCCAGATCAAGCGCATGCCCGAGACCGGGGACCGGCACCACCCCGCCTGCCCGAGCTACGAGCCGGGGCCTGCGATGTCGGGCCTGGGCGAGCTGGTCGGAGAGGCCGTCGTCCAGCTGGATCCGGCACGGGTGGAACTGCACGTGGACTTCCCGTGGGCGCGTGTACCCGGGCGGCCTGGGGTGAGCCGCGAGCCTGCCGAGCCGTCGGAGGTCGGCCGCACCCGTCGCCGGATGAGCCTGCGGGCATTGATGCACTTCCTGTTCGATCGGGCCGGCTTCAACCGGTGGTCGCCGGCGATGGCCGGGAAGCGCAACCAGGCGGTGCTTCACAAGTACCTGATGCAGGCCGCCGAGGCGATCCAGGTGAAGGGCGAGCCGCTGTCGAACCGGCTGTACGTGCCGGAAGCCTTCAGCGAGTCCGCGAAGGCCGAGCAGGCCGAACGGCGCCGTGCCCGACTGTCGATGCTGCAGCCGCATGACGGGCGTCAGCCGCTTGCGGTGGTTCTGGGCGAGTTCAAGGGCTGGGAGTCGGCAACCGCAGGCGCGCGAATCTGGATCCGCCACATGCCGGACGCACCCTTGCTGGCGGACACGCGGACCTGGGCGCGGGTGCAGCGCGGCTTCGCGCCACTCTTCGAGGCGCTCGACTCGGACGGAGGGCGAGGGCTGCGTCTCATGCTGGCGGCGCTGGTCCGGGCGCGCCGGGAGCACACCTACGAGATCGACCTCGCCAGCCTGATGCTGACCAGCGAGGAGTGGATTCCGCTGGAGGGGGTGCACGAGGCGCCGCTGATCCGGGCGCTGGTGGCGCAGGGGCGGAGATTCGTGAAGCCGCTGCGCTATGACGCAAGAACGGCGGCGGGGTTCGCGAACGCGATCCTGCTGGACGTGGGGGCTGACCCGGCTCCGATGCATGTCCTGAGCCCGTTCATGACGCCGGCCGACAGGGAGACCAAACTGAAAGCGGTTCGAGTAGCCGGTGGAGGAGGGTGGGTGACGGATGGGGCCATGCCCGAGATGCCGCTGAGGACTCGCCAGTGACCTTCTGGAACTCGATTGACCGCAGCGGTGTTCGAAGCCGTGCTCGACCCGTCGATGAGGGGCCGCGACGATCGCTCCGCATGTGCACTGCGTGCGTCCGGCTCGCCCGCTGGCTCCCACTGTCGTGGCCCTCGTTTGAAGTGTGAAGTCCATTCGTCATGCGCGGGATCACCCGGTAGTGGTGGGTGGGGATCCCTCCTTGGGGCGAGTGCGGGCAAGCCAGCGACCGTTCGAGACTGGTTGCCGCCTGCCAGGCTTCGAAGTCGAGCGGCAGGCGCGAACGGAACCGGCCCTTGGCGGGCCCGTGTGTCGGATGACCACTGCACCATTGTCACCAGCCTTTCGAGCCTGGCTGAACGCTTGAGGGGCTTGAGCGACTCGTCACGCCGCTGGCGTCAGGTCGATCCCGACCCATCTCGGCCGTTGGATCGATGGAATCCCACATCGGCTTTGCAACGTGAGCTGCCGCTGGCTCTCGCCAGACGTATTCCCGCTCGTCGTCAGCCAGAAGTCGTCCGGCTTCGTAGCCGGTGTCGGTTCAAGCGACAGCTACGCGTCAGGCATCCGATACTGCACTCCAATCTGCGAGGACCAGACCTTGCAGGAATTCAGCGTGGTTGATGCTCTGTCAGACCTCGACGATCGTTCAACCTTTGGCAGACACGCCGCAGAGCTCGAGCAACGAAATGCCGTACCGCATAGACTTCGGTTCATGCTGACAAGGCTGCTCGCCATCCTCCTGTGCCTCGGCCTCGGGCTGCAGGCCGTGGCGGCGCCGACCTTTCAGCCGGCGCCGTGCCCGATGGAAGAGCAGATGCAGGCGGCGCTGGCGGCGGGCGATGCCCTGACCGGCGAACTGCCTGACTGCTGTCAGGATCTCCAGAGCTACGCAACGACCGGCAAGGCCTGCAAGGCACAACTGGACTGCGGGTTCACGGTAGCGATCCTCGGTGCCGAGCCGGTCGGCGCCGGAACGCCCGGCGCGTCGGCTCCACTGCTTGCGTCGGGGCCTTCGCTCCGCCCTGCGCCCGTTGGCGGGCCCTGGCGACCTCCAGCCCAACGCTGACCCCCGTTCGCACGCCTTGCCGTGCAATGGTGACCCGCTGCCCACGGCAGCGGGTCGGTCTGCCCATGCGCCCCGGCCCGCACCTGCCTGCGGCCACGCGCCCTGGAGTTCTTTCATGTCCTGGTTGTTTCGCTTGTCAGGCGATGCCCGCGCGCCTCTCTCGGCGCTGGTCCTGCTTCTCGTCGCCTGGCCCGCGTCGAGCGCTTCCTTGTCTCCGCTCTCGCTGGCCGAAGCCCAGCAGCGCGCCGTCGCCCGGGCGGCGGCGCCGACCGCCGCGGACCTGCGTGCACGCGCAGCCCGCGAGATGGCCGTGGCTGCCGCTCAGCGTCCCGACCCTGTGCTGGGCCTTTCGCTCGTCAACCTGCCCGCAGACGGCCCCGACCGCTTCAGCACGACACGCGACTTCATGACCATGCGCTCGGTGTCGCTGATGCAGACCTTCACGCGCGATGACAAGCGTCAGGCCCGGGCCGACCGCTACCTGCGCGAGGCCGAGGCCGAGCAGGCCGAGTACACCTTGCGGTCGACAGACGTGCGGCGCGAGGTGTCGCTGGCCTGGTTCCAGCGGCGGGCGGCCGAGCAGCGCCTGGCGCTGCTGCAGGCCCAACGCACCGAAGCGCGGCTCCAGGTCGATGCCGCGGTGGCGGCGCAGCGCGCGGGCCGAGGTGGCAGCACCGACGTGCTGATGGCGCGCGACGCGGTCGCGCAGATCGATCAGGCGTTGCTCGCGGCCGAGGCGGCAGTTACCACGGCACGGAGAGACCTGGCCCGGTGGACGGATGAACCGGTCGAACGGCCGCTGGGCGACCCGCCCACCATGGACCGGCACGGGCTCGTCGATCGACCCTTGGCGGAGCAGCTGGCGCAACATCCCGGCCTGGCGCAACTGGCGGCCCGCGAGGCCGTGGCGGTTTCCGCCGTCGCGGTTGCCCGAGCCGAGCGCGAGCCCGACTGGAGCGCCGAGCTGATGTTCAGCCAGCGCGGCAGCCGCTACTCGAACATGGTGTCGATCGGTGTGTCAGTGCCGCTGCCGTGGGACCGGCCGCAGCGCCAGGATCGCGAGCTCGGCGCCCGCCTGGCGCAGGCCGACGCCCTGCGCGAGGAGCGCGTGGAACTCGAGCGCGAGGTCCTGGCGATGGTCGAAGGCTGGATCGACGGCTGGCGTGCCGCGCTGGCGCGACGGGCCCTGATCGACCGCGAGCGCGAGCCGTTGGCGCAGCAGCGCGTGGAGGCAGCGCTGGCCGCCTACCGCGGTGGCGCGGCCCCGCTCGGCGCCGTGCTCGACGCGCGCCGCGCCGCGCTGGCGCTGCGCATGGAGCGCATCGACGTCGAGCTCGACGCGGCCCGACTCTGGGCCGGTCTGGACACCTTGATCCCCGCGGCCGGAGACGCACGATGAAGCACAGAACCCTCGTCGTTGCCGCCGCGGCGCTGGCCGCCGCGGCCGGTCTCGCCGTGGCCGCCTGGTGGCTGGGCATGCACCAGGGCATGGCGATGATGGCGTCGCCGGCGGCGATCGCTGCGGCGCCGGCCGACCCTTCGCAGTGGACCATCCCACAAGGCGAGGAGGCCACGCGGCGCCACGTCCGCGACGGACTGAAGGCCGGCGACACAGACCCGGTCACCGGGTTGCGGATCCTGAACTATCACGACCCGATGGTGCCTGGCCGCAACTTCGGGGCGCCGGGCAAGTCGCCGTTCATGGACATGATGCTGGTGCCGCGCTACGCCGGTGGCGACCAGGCCGATGCGTCGACCGTCAGCGTCAGCCCGCGCATGCAGCGCAACCTCGGGCTGCGCGCCGCGCCGGTGGTCGAGGGCACGCTCGCACCCGAGGTGGCCGCGGTCGGCAACGTGGCTTGGAACGAACGCCTGCAGCAGGTCGTGGCCGCACGCGCGATGGGCTTCGTCGAGAAGCTGCATGTCCGGGCGCTCTTCGACAAGGTCCGCGCCGGCGCGCCGCTGGTCGAGCTGTACGTGCCCGACTGGGTCGCGGCGCAGGAGGAGTACCTGGCCTTGACCGCCATGCGCGGCGATGGCCTCGATCCCTTGCGCGATGCAGCGCTGGCCCGCATGCGGCAGGCGGGCATGAGCGAAGCACTGATCGGGCGCGTGGCGCTCGAGCGCCGGGTGTTGGCGCAGGTGACGATACAGGCGCCGATCGACGGCGTCGTGACGGAGCTGCCGGTGCGTGAGGGCACGACGGTGATGGCGGGCATGCCGCTGCTGAGGCTGCAGGGCACCGCCACCGTGTGGGCCGAGGGCGAGGTGCCGGAGAGCCAGGCGGCGGCGCTGGCGCCGGGCATGGCGGTGACGGCGACGAGCCCGGCGCTTCCGGGGCGGACCTTCGAAGGCCGCGTGCAGTCACTGCTGCCCCAGGTCGACCCGGCCACGCGCACCCGCCGCACAAGGCTCGAAATCGCCAACGCCGGCGGACAACTGGTGCCCGGCATGTTCGTCGAGATGCGCTTTGCCGCGCACGCCCGCTCGAAGGCCCTGGTCGTTCCCGTCGATGCCGTGATCCACACCGGGCGCCGCAGCGTGGTGATGCTGGCCGAGGACGGCGGGCGGTTCCGGCCGGTGGAGGTGCGCACCGGCCGCGAGACCGCCGACCAGGTCGAGATCCTCGCGGGCCTGCAGGCCGGTCAGCAGGTGGTGCTGTCGGGGCAGTTCCTGGTCGACTCGGAGGCCAGCCTGAGAGGGCTGGAGGTTCGCCTGAACGCGGCAGAGCCGGGTGCGGCGCCGTCGCCTGCGGCTGAGTCAGCGTCCGGGTCCATGCCGACCCACTACACCGATGCCCGCGTCCAGGCCGTCGACGGCGACACCGTGACGCTGGACCACCCGCCGATCGCGTCGCTGAAGTGGCCGCAGATGGTGATGGACTTCCGGCTTCCGCCACAGCCGCCCGCCGGGCTGTCGCCCGGCGACCGCGTGCGGGTCGAGTTCCGCATGCAGGAAGGCGACGTGCCGCAGATCACGGCGATCGAGCGGTTGAACACGCCGTCCGGCAGAACCGGGGGCACGCGATGATCGCCGCGCTGATCCGCTGGAGCCTGGCCAACCGCTTCCTGGTGCTGGTCGCCAGCGTGCTGCTCACCGCCTGGGGCCTGGTCGCGCTGTCGCGCACGCCGCTGGACGCGCTGCCCGACCTGTCGGACACCCAGGTCATCATCCGCACGACCTGGCCCGGCCAGGCGCCGCAGCTGGTCGAGAACCAGGTCACCTACCCGCTGACGACGACCATGCTGTCGGTGCCGGGTGCCAAGGCGGTGCGCGGCTTCTCGATGTTCGGCGACAGCTTCGTCTACGTGATCTTCGACGACGGCGTCGACCTGTACTGGGCCCGCTCGCGGGTGCTGGAGTACCTGAACCAGGCGCAGTCACGGCTGCCGGCGACGGCGCGCTCGTCGATCGGGCCGGACGCCACCGGCGTCGGCTGGGTCTACCAGTACGCCCTGGTGGACCGCAGCGGCCGGCACGACCTGGCCGACCTGCGCGCGTTGCAGGACTGGTTTCTGCGCTTCGAGTTGAAGACCGTGCCGGACGTGGCGGAGGTCGCCACCGTGGGCGGCATGGTGCGCCAGTACCAGATCGTGCTCGACCCCGGCCGGCTCGCCGCTCACCGCATCACGCAGGCCATGGTCGCCGACGCGGTGGCGCGCGCCAACCAGGAGGCCGGCGGCTCGGTGATCGAGATCGGCGAGGCCGAGTACGCGGTGCGCGCCCGCGGCTACCTGAGGTCGCTCGACGACTTCCGGGCCATCCCGCTGCGCACCTCCGACGCCGGCATCTCCGTGCGCCTGGGCGACGTGGCGCGCATCCGGCTCGGGCCCGAGATGCGGCGCGGCATCGGCGAACTCGACGGCGAGGGCGAGGCCGTCGGCGGCGTCATCGTCATGCGCTCTGGCAAGAACGCGCTGTCGACGATCTCCGCCGTCAAGGCGAGGCTGGCCGAGTTGCAGCGCGGACTGCCCGAAGGCGTCGAGATCGTGCCGGTCTACGACCGCTCCGGCCTGATCGAGCGGGCGGTGGACAACCTGGCCGGCAAGCTGGTCGAGGAGTTCGTCGTCGTCGCGCTGGTGTGCCTGGCCTTCCTGTTCCACCTGCGCAGCGCCTTCGTTGCCGTGGTCTCGCTGCCGCTGGGGGTCCTGGCCGCCTTCGTCGTGATGCAGCAACAGGGCATCAACGCCAACGTGATGTCGCTCGGCGGCATCGCGATCGCGATCGGCGCGATGGTCGACGCTGCGATCGTGATGATCGAGAACGCGCACAAGCACCTTGAACGCTGGCAGCACCGGCACCCAGGGCAGACGCTGGCCGACGACGAGCGCTGGCGCGTCATCGGCCGCGCCGCCGAGGAGGTCGGCCCGGCGCTGTTCTTCTCGTTGCTCGTCATCACGCTCAGCTTCGTGCCGGTGTTCGCGCTCGAGGCGCAGGAAGGCCGGCTGTTCGCGCCGCTGGCCTACACCAAGACCTACGCGATGGCCGCTGCCGCTGGCCTGGCGGTGACTCTGGTTCCGGTACTGATGGGCTACCTGATCCGTGGCCGCATCCCGCCGGAGACGGCCAACCCGCTCAACCGCGGCCTGATCGCCGTTTACCGGCCGCTGCTCGAGGGCGTGATCCGCTTCCCGAAGCTCACGCTGGCGGCGGCCGCGGCAGTGCTGGTGGCCAGCCTGTGGCCGCTGCAGCACATCGGCAGCGAATTCATGCCGCCGCTCGACGAGGGCGACCTGCTGTACATGCCGACCGCGCTGCCCGGCCTGTCGGTGGCCAAGGCGGCCGAGCTGCTGCAGCAGACCGACCGCCTGATCAAGACCGTGCCCGAGGTGCAGAGCGTCTACGGCAAGGCCGGCCGTGCCGAGACCGCCACTGATCCGGCGCCGCTGGAAATGTTCGAAACCACGATCCAGTTCAAGCCCCGCGACCAATGGCGGCCCGGCATGACGCCGGACGCCCTCGTCGAGGAGTTGGACCGCATCGTGCGCGTGCCGGGCCTGGCCAACATCTGGGTGCCGCCGATACGCAACCGAATCGACATGCTGGCCACCGGCATCAAGAGTCCGGTGGGCGTCAAGGTGGCCGGCCCCGATCTCGCGACGATCGACCGCCTGACGGCACAGATCGAGGGCGCGGTGAAGCCGGTGCCCGGCGTCAGCAGTGCGCTGGCCGAGCGGCTGACCGGCGGGCGCTACATCGACGTCGACATCCGACGCGACGCCGCGGCGCGCTTCGGGCTGAACATCGTCGACGTGCAGGAGATCGTGGCCGGGGCGGTGGGCGGCATGAACATCGGCGAGACGGTCGAGGGGCTGCAGCGCTTCCCGATCAACCTGCGCTACCCGCGCGAGTGGCGCGACTCGCTGGCGGCGCTGCGCACGCTGCCGATCGTCACGCCGAGCGGGCAGCGTCTGGTGCTGGCCGACGTCGCCGAGATCCGCATCACCGACGGCCCGCCGATGCTGCGCAGTGAGAACGCGCGGCTGGCGGGCTACGTCTACGTCGACATCCGCGGCCGCGACCTGCGCGGCACGGTGCGAGACATGCAGAGCGCCGTGGCCGAGAAGGTGGCGCTGCCGCCGGGGTACTCGGTCAGCTGGTCGGGCCAGTTCGAGCACCTGCAGCGTGCGGTTGCCAAGCTCAAGCTGGTGTTGCCGTTCACGCTGCTGATCATCTTCGTGCTGCTGGCCATGACTTTCCGCAGCGTCGGTGAAGCCCTGCTGATCATGGCCACCCTGCCGCTGGCCCTGGTGGGCGGCGTGTGGCTGCTGTGGGCGCTGGGGCACAACCTCTCGGTGGCCGGAGCCGTGGGGTTCATCGCGCTGGCCGGGGTGGCCGCGGAGTTCGGCGTCATCATGCTGCTGTACCTGAAGCAGGCCTGGGCCGAACGGGTAGCCACGGGTCGCACTGGCGAAGCGGACCTGCTGGAGGCCGTGCGTGAGGGTGCCGTGCTGCGGGTGCGCCCGAAGGCGATGACCGTGGCCACCATCGTCGCGGGGCTGCTGCCGCTGTTCTGGGGTTCGGGCACCGGCAGCGAGGTGATGCAGCGCATCGCCGCGCCGATGGTCGGCGGCATGGTCAGCGCGCCGCTGCTGTCGATGTTCGTGATTCCTGCGGCCTATGTGCTGATGCGGCGCCGGCGTGCACCCGCCTGCCCTTTCTTCGGGAGACCCTGCTCATGCAACGACGTGACCTGATGCGAGCTGCCGCGCTCGCCCCGCTGGCCGCCTGGGGCGGCGCCCGCGCCGAGTCCGCTCCTCGGCCGATCCGCGTGGCCGAGGGCGCCGGCTCGGCGGCCGGGCAGCCGGCGCTCCCGGTGTGGGCCTACGACGGGCAGGTGCCGGGACCCACGCTGCGATACCGGCGCGGTGACGTGCTCGACGTCGAACTGGTCAACGACCTGCCGGACCCCACCACCATCCACTGGCACGGCATCCGCCTGCCCAACGCGATGGACGGCGTGCCGCACCTGACGCAGCCGCCGGTCGCACCCGGCGAGCGCTTCCGCTACCGCTTCGCGCTGCCCGATGCGGGGACCTTCTGGTATCACCCGCACCTGGGCACGCCTGAGCAGGTCGAGCGCGGACTGGCCGGCGCGCTGGTGGTCGAGGACGATGCGCCGCCACCGGTCGATGTCGACCACGTCTGGCTGCTCGACGACTGGCGGCTCGATGCCGGCGGCCGCATCGCCGGTGACTTCTACGACTACATGGACGTGTCGCATGCCGGCCGGATGGGCCAGCGGCTCACCGTCAACGGGCAGCTGGAGCCGGTGCTGCCGCTGCATGCCGGCCAGCGTCTGCGGCTTCGGCTGATCAACGCCGCGAACGCGAGCATCTTCGCGCTGGAACTGCGCGGCCTGCGCGGCTGGCT
>VFQO010001194.1_pt1 | contig 21279 bp, 7 predicted proteins | sample 3512331 | NCBI WGS metagenome assembly VFQO01 (sample SAMN10412371, study PRJNA504923) | tailings metagenome | isolation source: Replicate 3 from Balatoc abandoned mine | place: Philippines: Itogon, Benguet | collected 2017-08-28 | reverse complement strand
GGGGTCGGCACGCTCAAGGAAGCGCCGATCGAGGGTCTGCAAGGCGGCCAGGAGCGCGTGGCCGCCAACATCGCCCTGCAGAACGAGGGTTTCGACACCCCGACGTTCCAGGGCGCGGTGGGGCAGGGCACGCTCGGAGCGCTGGCAAGCGCACCGCTTGGTGCCGGGTTCGGCGCTGCCGAGCGCCTGGCGCGCAACCCAGGTGCACCGCAACCGAGTGCGCCCGGCACCCCGCCCGCAGGTTCGTCAACCCCGAGCCCGCCGACCGACAACCCGTTTGTCAACCCTCCATCGCTCTCCGGTGGCGACGCATCGTCGCTGCTGGCTGGCCAGGGTGGCGGTTTCATGGGTGGCGCCGACCCCCTGCGTGGCGTCGTCAGGCCATCCGAGTCCATGGGCATCGACCCAAGCGCCGGCCCGCTCTCGCGCGTGGCCGCCGCCGCGGTGGACAGTGGCGTCACCGACCAGACCCTGATGGACGAGGCGCGCGCCGCGGCGATCCAGAACGACGACGGCGACCCGCAGGCCCAAGCCGAGAAGACGGCAGCAGACCCCGACCTTGCGCTGGTGGTGCAGGTTGCCGACTACAACGACGACATGGGCGGCATGGCCTCGCCGAGCATGGTTTCGTCCCGCTTCGGCGTGACGGTGCAGCGCGCGGCCGAGTTGCTTGCCAAGGCACAGGCGCTGCCCGCCGTCCCGAGCGCCGATGAGCTGTTCCCGGCGTCTCAAGAGGAAGGAGTACCCGATGAGCGCACAGCCGATGCCGATGGATCCGTGGCTGCAGAGCCTGGTGGACCAGTGGGTGCTGACGCCGCTGGAAGCGAGCAGTCTGCAGGACGTGATGATCGAGAGCGGCAGCAAGGATTGGGTGGAGATACCCGATCACTTGGCGCTGCCGTTCAACAAGATCGCCCTGCACAGGCTGCTGGACGAGACATCGACCCTGCACTGACCACGGATGAGCAAGACCGAGCACCCCAAGCCCGAGCCGAAGCCGCGCCGGCCAGCGCCGCGCCAGTTGAAGCGCCAGCGCCAGCGCGAGGCGATGGAGCCGCCGCCGCAGGAGTACCCGACGCGCGAGGAACCGCCGCCGCAGCGCCCGCAGTAGCGCCCGTTTCGCCCGATAAGCGCCCGATAAGCGCCCGCGAAGGCCCGCAAGCGCCCGCTAAGCGCCCGGTAGAGCCGCCAAGCGCCCGTTTGAGCCGGCAAGCGCCCGATAACTCCCCCAAAACGGGGGATACCTCTAAAGACCTATACCCCAAAACGGGGGATGAGAACGCAAGCATTAAGGCCGAACTTGACCGGTTCGAGGTGCCCGACATGACCGACGACCAGCTCCGCGCTGGCCTGAAGGTCTACGGCGCCGTCACGCGCCGCGCCAACCGCATCCGCAAGGAGATCCAGAAGCGGGGGCTGGATGTTCAATCCCCCGTGCCTCAACCGCAGGAGTCCCGAAATGAAACCCGGCAAGAAACCGATGCCCGCCCCGATGACCCCGATGAAGCCCGGCAAGAAGCCGGCCAAGAAGGGGTACTGAGCGATGGCCCTGAAGCCACTCAAGCCCAGCCGCAAGAAGCGGAACGAGAAGCCGCAACCCTGCTTCCCGATCAAGTAGATGGTCAGCAGGCGCCGGCCATTGCGTCGGCGCCTGCTTCCAATGCTGTTTCAAGCGCCTTCACCGGCAAACCGGACCCGCGAAACAGCGCTCCGCTGGACACTCTGGACGGGTTCAAGGTGGGCGAAAAGGTGCGAATCCCCAACCGCACGTTCGGTGAAGGGACCATCCAGACCCTGTTTACGCGCGAGGTCGCCCTGGCCATGAACATGGCGCGCGTCGTTCGGGAAGACGGCAAGACGCTAGATGTACTGACCAGCGAACTGGAGAAGATCGCCCCGGCTGCAGCCCCTGCACCGGAACCTACCAAACCCGCGCCGGCTAGCGCCCGCGAAGTGACCAGCGAAACCGCCCGGCGCGGTGAGTTCACCCTGAAAAGCGGCGAGCGCGCCCGCGTGGTCGAGCAACCCAGGCGCGGTGTGTTCAGCGTGCAGGTCGGCAAGGCGGACGGGAGCGCCATGGAGTCAATGGGCGTCTTCCAGATGGACGACCAATTCTCCGTCAGCCGCGTGGAAGCCCGTGCGCAGTGGGCCATGGACAACGTGCGCGACGCCGCGATTCAGTTCGCCCAGGCGCAGCGTCAAGCCGATGGGCAGGGCGAAGCGCCCGCTCCACCACCACGTTCAACGCCAGCGCCGGCTCGGCCTGCAGCCGAATCGCGTCCCGCTCCACCACAAGCCCCCGCCGCCAGCGCTAACACCATCTTCACCGAGGACGCTGCTGCGGCCGCGCGCGCGCTGCTCAAGCGCAAGCTCGGTCAGTTGAGCAGCGGCATCGACCCCGAACTGCTGCAGGCCGGGCTCACCCTAGCCGGCTACCACATCGAGCGCGGCGCGCGCACCTTCGCCGCCTACGCGCAAGCCATGATCGCCGACCTGGGTGACGGCGTGCGACCGTACCTCAAGTCTTGGTACATGGGGGTCAAGTACGACCCTCGCGCCGCCGGGTTCGACGGCATGGACTCGGCCGCAGCCGTTGAGGCGGCCAATGTGGACGCCGCGCCACAACAGGCGGATACTGGAGGCACACCGGAGAATGATGATGGAACACGGTCACTGGATAGCGCAGGCCCGCCAGCACTGGAGGGAGCACCTGCCGACGATGTTCAAGGAACTGGCGAAGTCGGGCCAACTGCAGGCTCGGCTGGAGGAAGCCGCGCAGGCGACCAAGGAGCAGATGGACAGCCTGATGGCGCAGGGGTTCGACCGGGATCAGGCGTGGGAAATGACCCGGGAAGCATTCCTGTTCCTGCCGGAAGAACCCGGAGCAAGCGAGGAAGCGGCGCCAAGCGAGGGGCTGCGCGTGATGCAGCAGAACCACGAGAGCCTTCGCTATTTGGGGATGACGGAGGACGAGATAGCCGCGGAGAAAGCTCTGGAGCGGTAGAGCCCCCGGCATTCACCCCCACCGACTTCACCATCGAAGAAGACTTCGCGCTCGGCGAGGGCGGCCAGAAGACCAAGTACCGCAACAACATCGCAGCCATCAGGCTGCTGAAGGTGCTGGACGCCGAGCAGCGTCATGCCACCCAGGACGAGCAGGCCGTGCTGGCGCGCTATGTCGGCTGGGGCGGAATCGCACAAGCCTTCGACCCGGACAACGGTGACTGGAAGCGCGAGTACGCCGAGCTGCGTGAGTTGCTGACGGAAGACGAGTACGACGCCGCGCGCCGCTCGACGCGCTATGCCCACTACACCAGCCGCGAAATCATCGGCGGCATGTACGACGCCATGAAGCGGCTGGGCTTCACCGGTGGCCGGGTTCTGGAGCCTGGCGCTGGCGTGGGCAACTTCATGGGCCTTATGCCCGCCGATTTGCGTAGCAGCACCCGCATGACCGGCGTGGAGCGCGAGCGCATCGCGGCCGGCATCGCCAAGTATCTGTACCCGAACCAGAACATGCAGCTTCGGGACTTCACGGCATTCCAAGCCGAGGACGGCTACTTCGACGCTGTGATTGGCAACCCGCCGTTTGCCGCTGACGGCCTAGTGGACGCCAGTGGCCGCAAGTACCTCTCAGGCTTCGCGGTTCACGACTACTTTTTCGCCAAGTCCATCGACATGCTGCGCGAGGGTGGTGTGTTCGCCGCGGTGGTGTCCAACGGTTTCATGGACAAGGCCGGCGACAAGGCCCGCCGCTACATCGGGGAGCGCGCCAAGCTCCTGGGCGCCATCCGCCTGCCCAACAACGCATTTGCCAAGAATGCCAACACCGAGGTCACGACCGACATCGTGTTCCTGCAGAAGTTGCCGGAGTCGGAATGGGCAGGCAAGGCCGCTCGCCAGGATCTCAAGCGCTGGATGGACGTGACCACCATCCCCGACCCGTTGGGCGGTGCCGACATCAAGATCAACCAGTACTTAGCCGACAACCCGGAAATGATGCTAGGCCAGTACGGGCGCTTCGGCTCCATGTACGGGCCCGACCAGCCCGCGCTGGTGGCGCGCGATGGCCAGGACACCGCCGCATTGCTTCGAGCGGCCATCGAGCGCCTGCCGCGCGACGTGTACGTGGCGCCGGCCGTGCTTGGAACCCAAAAGGCAACCGGAGACCTCATTGAAGCGCTGCGCGACCCGACGGTGCGCGAGGGTGGCTACTACGTTGACGACGGGAAGCTCTACCAGCGCATGCCCGACCGTGCTGGCGAGGCATCTGCCAGGCTGCTGACGCCCGAGACGCAGTGGACGGAGAAAACCACCCTGGGCGAGAACAAGTACGCCCGCATCGTGGAGGTGGCAGGCATCCGCCGCACACTGCGCAGCCTGCTGGCCGCCGAACTGGCCAACGACCCGCAGATGAGCGACCTTCGCAAGACGCTCAATGAGCAGTACGACGCTTTCGTGGCAAAGCACGGCCCGCTGAACGATCCCGCCACAGCCAATCTGGTGGACGACGACCCCGACTTCCCGCTGATTGCGGCGCTGGAAGTGGACTATGTGAAGGGCATGACCATTGCTGCCGCCAAAGCGGCTGGCGTCAAGCCTTTCAAGTCAACGGCGAAGAAGGCGCCGATCTTCGAGCGTCGGGTCATCCAGACCCGTGAGGCCGTTCAGAAGGCAGAAACCCCCGAGGACGCGCTGAACGTCTCGCTCGCCGAGCGTGGCCGCATTGACGCCGGCTACATGGCATCCCTGCTCGGCCAGTCGCCCGACGAAGCGCTACAGGCGCTGACCAAGGGCGAGAAGCCGATGCTTTTCGTGGACCCCGTGACGGGCGACCATGTGCTGCGAGACGCCTACCTATCAGGCAACGTCCGCAAGAAGCTGGAGCAGGCCCGCGCCGCAGGCATGGAAGGCAACGTGCGGGCTCTCATGGCCGTGCAGCCGGAGGATGTGGGCGCGCACGAGATTTCGGCCCGCATCGGCGCTCCCTGGGTGCCGACCGATGTCTACGAGGACTTCATCAAGAACCTGCTGGGCGATGGAACCAAGGCCACAGTGGTCTACATGCCCATCAACAGTTCGTTCGGTGTGAGTGTGAAGGCCGGCTCGGACGTTGCCAACAACGTGACCTACGGCACGCGCCAGATGGATGCCGAGACCATCATCCACGCGCTGCTGAACAACCGAAGCATCAAGGTCACGTACCGCGACCAAGACGGCAAGACCATTCTCGACAAAGAGGCCACCGATGTCGCCAACGAGAAAGCGGCCGACATCCGCGCGAAGTTTCAGGACTGGCTGTTCTCGGATGGCGACCGCGCCGAGATCCTCGTGCGCGCCTACAACGATGCCAACAACAACTATGTGACGCGGGTGTTCGATGGCTCGCTGATGAACTTCCCTGGCAAAGTGCCCGACATCAAGTTCCGGCGCCATCAGCGAAACGCCATTGCCCGCATCGTGCAGGACCGCACGACGTTGCTTGACCACGTGGTTGGGGCTGGCAAGACCTACACCATCATTGCCGGCGCGATGGAGTTGAAGCGCACGGGGCTGGCCAAGAAGCCGCTCATCGTGGTGCCGAACCACCTTGTCAAGCAGTGGGCCACTGACTTCTACCGCCTGTACCCGGGCGCCAACATCCTGACGGCGACCAAGAAGGATTTTTCCCGCGACAACCGCCGCCGCTTCCTGGCCAAGATCGCAACGGGCGACTGGGATGCCGTCATCATGGCCCATTCGTCGTTCGGGTTCATCCAGCCGGACCCGGACTTCGAGATCGAGTTCAACGAGAAGCAGATTGCGCACATCGTCAAGGCCATTCAACAGGCCGACGAGCAGGATGACGAGAAGGCGGCCAAGCGCACGGTCAAGCAGCTTGAGGCCATGAAGGAGCGGCTGGAGAACCGCATCAAGTCGCTGCGCGACAAGCCTGTAGACGCCTTGCTGGACTTCAAACAGATCGGCGTCGATCAACTGTTCGTGGACGAGGCGCACCTGTTCAAGAACCTGATGTTCAGCACCAAGATGCAGAACGTGCAGGGCCTGGGTGACAGCAAAGGTTCGCAGCGAGCCTACGATATGTTCGTGAAGGTCTCGCAAATCTATGCGCAGAACGGGCGCGGGCAGGGGGTTGTCTTTGCCACCGGTACGCCGGTCTCCAACACCCTGGCCGAGATGTATCACATGATGCGGTATCTGATGCCGCAGGCCATGGATGAGCAGGGTTTCGAGAGCTTCGACGCCTGGGCTAACACCTTCGCATCGGTCGAGCAGGTATGGATGCAGAAGCCATCGGGCGACGGCTACAAGGCCAGCGACCGAATGAGCAACTTCAACAACACGCCGGAACTGCTCAAGATGTTCGATCAGGTTGCGGACACCGTGACCATGGACGACATCAAGAAGGCGTTTGCCGATGAAAACCCTGGCGAGGAATTTCCGCTGCCAGTCCTCAAGAACGATCGCCGCACCCCGGTTTCCCTGGAAAAGTCCGAGGCCCAGGATGCTTACATGCAGGAGATTGCCAAGCGAGCGCAGTTGCTGGAGCAGAAGAAGGGGCCGCCGAAGAAGGGTGAGGACAACTTCCTCACCATCATGGGAGACGCCAGAAAAGCCGCGATGGACGTTCGCCTTGTGGACGTGACCATCACAGAGCGCGAGAAAGGCGGTCGCATCGACCGCGCGAGCGATGAGGTGGTGGCGCGCTACAAGCAGTTCGATGCCGTCAAAGGCACGCAACTGGTGTTCTCCGACCTGGGTACGCCGCTAGGCGCTGCCAAGAAGGAACTCAAAGAGTACGAGGAACTGGATGCCCGCATCAAGGCGGGAACCTCAGAAGACGTGGTGGCGTCGGCGGCGCTGGGCGACGAGTCGGCCATTGAATTGGTAGAGGACGCGGAGGCCGCGCAGGAAGAATTGGCTGCCAAAGGTGCCGACTGGCTCGATGCCATCAAAGCCGCGCTGCGTGGGTTCTCGGTGTACGACGACTTCCGCGCCGCCCTGGTGGAGAAGGGCATCCCCGAAAGCGAGATCGCATTCATCCACGACTACAACACCGACGACCAGAAGGCCGGGTTGTTCCGCAAAGTCAAGGCCGGCCAGATTCGTGTGTTGATGGGTTCGACACCTAAGCTCGGCGCCGGTACCAACGTGCAGGACCGACTGGTCGCGCTTCACCACTTGGATGTGCCGTGGAAGCCAAGCGATGTCGAGCAGCGTGAAGGCCGAATCATTCGCCAAGGCAACCTGTTTGCCACCAAGCCAACGCCGGATAAGCCAAACCCCCATTACATCCCGGGGTTTGAAATCGAGATCCTGGCCTACGTGACCAAGGACACTCTGGACATGCGGATGTGGCAGACGCAGGAAGTGAAGCTGAAGATGATTAACCAGCTTCGCACCCGACAGATCAGCCGCGAGATTGAGAACCCGTTTGAGCAAGCCGAAATGTCGGCGGGTGAAATGCAGGCCGCGGCCACCGGCAACATGGACTTGCTGCGCGAGATTCAACTGCGCGCTGACGTGAAGAAACTGGAAACCCGCAAGCGTGCATTCGACGCGCAGCGCAATGACCTGGCTTCGCGCAAGAAGCGCGCGCAGCAGCAGATGGCCAGCCTGCCGGCCAGAATCAAGGCGCTTGAGGCGCTGAACACCTCGGCAACTGCCTACCGCGAGAGCCTGCAGGACCGTCCGTTCATTGCCACCATCAACGGCAAGACCTACACCGACCGCGGTGAGGCCGGGCTTGAGTTGCGCCGGTTGACCGATGCACATGACGAGGCGCTGGCGGAAGTGGCGGCCAAGATCAAAGCTGCCAAGGACTCAGCCGGTCAGCAGTTCCCCGATGGCTCTGGCGAGCGTGCGGCCGCTGCCCTGGATGCCGCCGAGGCTGCGACCAAGGCCAACCCGAAGCCGAAACTCGCTATCGAGTTCAACGGCAAGACCTACGGTTCCAAGACCGCGGTTGCCCAGGCGCTCACAGACTTTGCCGGCGACCGCGATCCCATTGAATGGACATTCGACGGCGAGACCTACATCCACCGAAGCCGGCTGGCCGATGCTTTGCTGCCTGTCGTCAAGGACGCGGCGGCTACCGATACGCTGCGCGAGGTTGGCAGGGTGGGTGACTTCACCGTGACCATCGAAGCCCAAGACGGGCGCATGGGCCGCGCGTTCTTTGATGTGGTGGTCACGGCCAACGGAGAAAGCGAAGGCGCAGAGGTGCCTTTCAACCGTGATGAACTCGGTGACAACGCCGGCATGCTTGTGGTGGCCGCCGCCGAGCGCACCATCAACGCGATTTCGTCGCGCCTGGAATACGCGAAGCTGGATCTGCGTGCAGCGCAGCGCGCCGCCGCCGATCTGGAAAAGACGACCATGCCTGATGTGTGGCCCGAGCAGGCCAAACTGGACAAGGCGCGGGCAGACCAAAAGGAAATCCTGGCTCGGCTGGCCGGAAAGAACGACGAGGCGGCCGCGCCAGAAGCCGGCCAGGACAACGAGCAGATGCGGCTTGACGACAACGCCGCCCCGACCGACACTGAGCCCTATGGCCCAGCCACCCAAGCCCACCGAGACGCTGTTGCCCGAGTTCGGGCCAGTACGAATCAGCGACTTCGCAAAGGCGGAGGACGCGAAGTTGTGCTGGACGCAGTTACTCCGGGAGACGGACCCCGAGGCCGAATCGCCCGATCCGTCGCCAGAATCGCCCAAACCCTGTTCGGACGAGAAGTAGTCTTTGTCCGCTTCGAGGGTGAGCCGCTTTTCAACGGGCTGGTGAGCGGCAGCTTCCCCGACAAAATATTCCTCAACATCGACTCGCCGACGCCGCTGATGGCGGTGCTTGGCCACGAGTTGCTGCACCACATGGCGCGCAGCAACCCAGGGCTCTATGCCAACCTGTCGTCGCGCCTGGACCGGGTGTTGAAGGACGCCAACATCTACGCCGACGTGATGCGGTTGAAGTACCGCCAGAACGGCATCGACCCGACCAACGTCGATTTCCGAGAGGAACTGGAAGCCGACGTGATGGGCGACAACTTCATGGACCCGGAGTTCTGGAAGTTGGTGAGCGAAGGCCAGCCGGGGCTGTTCCGCCGCATCGCCGATGTGATCCTGCGCTGGCTTGACAACGTGGCGCAGCATCTCGGCGCGCAGCGTCCGTTCAACACCGACCGATTCCTGTCGGACATTGCTGCAGCGCGCGCCGCGGTGGCGCAGGCCGTGCGGGAGTTCAGTGCGGCAGAAGTGGGGGCGGTGGCCGAGCGCGACAATGCCACGGGCGCGGCGAGTGCCGAGGCCGACAAGTACAGCATCGCCAGCATCACATCGACCTCGATCCGCAACGCCCCGCTGCCTGCGGGCTACATCGTCAACGACTTCCTCAAGTCCAGTGGCAAGGTGTCGTTTTGGGCAAAGACGGTCGGCACGATGTACGACCTCGCGCAGCGCCAGCCGCTGTTTCGCCCGGTGTTTGAGACCGCGCAGAAGTTCCTGAGCGACGTTTCGTTCTATGCCAGCGAGGCCGCCAACCTGGCGCCGACCATCCTGCCCAAGCTGGAGACCCTGCGCGACATCACCAAGAGCCCACTGGCCGCCGCAGACTCCAAGGCCATCGCGGCGCCGATCTTTGAGGGAACGCTGACCTGGGCGCGCGACCACGCCACTGGCAAGCCCGTGAAGATGGCAGAACTGGAGGCGCGCGCCGAGAAGATGAGCACGCCCGAAAAGGCGCAGGAAATGCTGCGGCGCAACTTGCTGGACCCGAAGGTGCTACGCATGTGGCAGGGTCTGCCCGAGGAACAGTACAACGCCAACGTCGAGACGCGCTACGCCAATCAGGTGCTCAAAGCAGGCATCGTCTTCAAGGACGCCGAGTTGCGCAGCCTCTTTGGCCTGAACGACAAGCAAATCGGACTCTACAAGGAGTTCCGCAAGGCCGTCGATCAAAGCCTCACCGACATGGCGCGCGCCGACATCGTGCGCTACGGCGGCGCTGACCTTGAGCCGGTGGCGGAGGTCATCCTTGAGGCCGACTCGCTGGAAGCATCGGCCAAGATCGCCCGTGACTACCTGTTGAGCCTGGCCGAAGCCGATCCCGAGCGCGACAAGGTGCTCACCGACATGGCCAACTCCATCACCGAGAAGGTCGAGAAGGCCCGCGACCTGATGGCGCGCGGCTACGCGCCCCTATCGCGCTTTGGCAAGTACAGCGTGGACGTGGTGAGCCAAGACGGCGAGCGGCTGTACTTTGGCCTGTTCGAGAGCCAGCGCGAGGCCAACAAGATGGTGCGCCAGATGCGTGAGAACTACCCCGAGGCGACCATTGCCAGCGGCACCATGAGCGAGGAAGCCTACAAGGTGTTCTCCGGCGTCACGCCTGAGACCCTTGAGTTGTTCGGCGAAATGCTGGGCCTGGAGGCTACCGGGGACGCCGCGAAGGACCGGGCGTTTCAAGAGTACCTGAAGCTCGCCAAGAACCAGCGCAGCGCCATGAAGCGACTCATCCACCGCAAGGGGATCGCTGGCTTCAGCGAAGACCCGGGCCGGGTGCTTGCCGGGTTCATCTACTCCAACGCCCGCCAGGCGGCCAGCACGCTCAACATGCGCGCCATGAAGCAGTCGCTGGAGCGGCTGCGCGAGGTCAAGGGCGAAGGCGAGTTGACCGACATCGCTGTCAAGTTGAGCGACTACGTGTCCAACCCGCAAGAAGAAGCCCAAGCGCTGCGCGGCGTGCTGTTTGCGCAGTACCTGGGTGGTTCGGTGGCGTCTGCGGTGCTCAACGCCCTGCAGCCGGTGCAAGTGACCTTCCCGTGGTTGAGCCAGTACGGCGGCCCGGTGCGCGCCGGCATCCGCATGAAGCGCGCCCTGCAGGACGTGCTGCAACGCCGCTCACTGGAGTCCGGGCTGAACGAGGCGCTGGCAAAGGCCGAAGAACTTGGCATCGTGTCGCCGCAGGAGGTCTTCTACCTGCAAGCGCAGGCGGCAGGCCGGGCATCGCTCTCGGGTGGTGACGGCACGCGCCTGGGGGATGCGCTGGCCGCCGCCAACAACACGATGTCGCGGGTCTCGCTGGCCTGGGGCAAGCTGTTCGGCGCGGCCGAGCAGTTCAACCGCCGAGTGACGTTCATCGCTGCCTACCGCACCGCTCTGGAGCAGCGCATCAACGACCCGTTCAAGTTCGCGCAGAAGGCCGTGGACGAGACGCAGTTCCTATACTGCGTAGATTCAGAGACCGAGTGCCTGACGACTTCCGGGTGGAAGCGCCGCGACCAACTGCGAATTGGAGATACGGTGATCGGCGTTGACAAAGACGGGGAAGCAATAGAGTCCGAACTACAGGCCGTGCACAAGTTTGGCGGTCACCATGAAGTGACCGAGTTCAGCAATGCCACCAATTTTTCGATGGTGGTCACGGACGGCCATCGGCATGTCACACAAAACTACAACAGCCGCGACAAGAAGTGGCAGGCGCCACGGATGCCTACCACGCTTGAACTCAAGGGTAGTCAACACCTGATTCGTGCGCCGCTGCGCCCGGTCAACCGTGCTGAGACCGTTGGAATTGATATGGCGGCGCTGCTTGGATGGATTGCCGCCGAGGGGAACTACGCTCGATTCCGAAACTGCAAAGTGCGCACCAACGTCAGACTTGTGCAGTCAATTCACCATAACCCGGAATATGTGGCTGAAATTGATGCCTTGCTTGATCGCTTGGGCGGCCATCACAAGAAGTTCATCACCAAAGCGGGTGAAATGGCGGCGTACACGCTCAAGCGCCCGCTATCCGATCAAGTCCGGGCGCTCATGCCCGAAAAGTTGCTCACTTGGGACATGGTGAAAACCATGTCGGCGGCTGAAATGACCGCCTTGATCGATGCGTTTGCCAAAGGCGACGGCCATCTGGTGAAGAACGGCGGGTGGTGCATTGCGCAGAAGCAAGAGCAGAACCTAGAGGTGCTTCAGGCAATGGCCGCCATGATTGGTCAGAACGCGACGTTCTACGCCGCAGATAACGCAGCCCAAGGTCGGGTGGCTCACTTGTATCTTCACAAGGAAACTAAGCGCACCATGGTCAAGCAACTGACCAAGCGGCGCCGCGTGGTGGAAGATGGAGTTTGGTGCCCTGAAACCGATTGTGGCACCTGGGTTGCTCGTCGCAATGGCGCGATTTTCGTGACTGGCAACTCCAAAGCAAACCGCCCTCAGTGGGCGCGCGGCGCGATCGGCGCAACGGTCTTCACGTTCAAGACCTACAGCATCAGCTACGTCGAGCTGCTGCACCGCCTCTACACCCGCGGCGGGCCCGAAGGGAAAAAGGCGGCGCTCCTGGCCATGGGCGTGCTGGTGCTGATGTCTGGCGTCGGTGGCCTGCCATTCATCGAGGACATTGATGACGTGGTGGACGGGTTCATGCAGCGCGTTATGGGTCGCAACTTCAGCAGCAAGCAGGCGCGCGAGCAGTTCTTTGCGTCGATCCTGGGCGAAGGCGGCGCCGATTTCGTGCTGCGCGGCTTCTCTGGCCTGCCGGGTGCGCCGATCGACGTGTCGGGCCGCCTGGGCATGGGCAACCTCATCCCGGGCACGGGCCTGTTCCAGAAGAAGGACAGCTACCAGCGCGACCTGACCGACATCATCGGGCCGGCCGGCGACCTGGGCAGGCGCACACTGGAGGCGGTTGCCAAGACCGCGCAGGGCGAGGTGTTCGGGCTCAACGGTGCCCTGATGACGCTTTCCCCCGTGGCGGCGCGCAACCTCGGGACTGCATACGACATGGCCGTGACCGGCTCTTACCAAGACACCCGAGGGCGAAAAGTCATCGATACGACGCCATCGGAGGCGCTTGGGAAGGCGATCGGATTCCAGCCGTCTTCCGTTGACCGCGTGCAGGACGCATCATTCCAGGCCCAGCGCATGAGTTCGCTCAACCGCATCCGCGAGTCCGAAATCGCGGACAAGTGGGCGCGCGGGGTGTACCGAGGCGACCAGGGTCTGGTTGATGAGGCCCGCGAAGAACTTGAGCAGTGGAACCGCAACAACCCCGAGTTGCCCATCAGGATCAACATGCGCCAGATTTTCCAGCGGGTTCGCACCATGCGGATGGACAAGACTGAGCGCCTGGCCAAGACCGCGCCACCCGAGATCCGCCAGCAGGTTCGCCAGCAGCTTGAGGGCGCGCGGTGAACCTGGCCGGGCTCTCGGTGACGGTTGGCCTCATTGCCGCGGCACTTGTGACCATGCCCTGGGGTCTGTTGATCCTGGGCGTGCTGGCCGCCATTGGCTGGTGGTCTCGGCCCCGGTGACTTCCTGAGCGCGCAAACCCCCCTCTAGGGTTTTGAGCCGCAGCCTTGGCTGTGGAGACTGCCCCCGTACTGCTACGCGGGGCGGCGGGTGCTATTCATGGCCCCGGGTTGCTTCGCATCAACCCAGCCCAAGGAGCCACCCATGGCCGTAACGTACCCTGACGCCGTAAAAGTTGCCCGCATGGCGGCCGTCGTTTCTCAAGCCGGCACCACTGCCGTTCTGGAAATCGGCACCGCTGGCATGGCTTCGATCCTGGCGAGCTTCACGCTCAACAACCCGATTGCAGGCGCTGCGACAGGCGCGGGCGTGCTCACGCTGTCTGGCTTCCCGAAAAACGCCACGGCGTCTGCGACGGGCACCGCAGCGGCTGCCCGTCTCCGAACGGCCACTGCCGGCACGGACATCATCACGGGCCTGACGGTGGGCACCTCCGCTGCCGACGTGATTCTGGACAGCGTGAGCATCACCAGCGGCCAGACTGTCACCCTGAGCAGCGCCACCATCACCCACGCTGCTTGATAGGGGCCGTGAGGTGCCGCCGCGTCCGACCAACGACTCCTATCCCGGGATTCCGGGCACGCCGATCTACGCCGGTCGGGCTGCGCCTGGTGGGGGCGGCGGTTCTCTGCTGACCACGCTCACGCTGGTCAACACCTCGGGGAGCGAGCAGGCAGCGAACTTTGTCGCGCCGATGTTCGGGCAGCCGTTTGTGCAGGGCGATGTGCCGAGCGGGCAGTATCCGGCGTTTGAACTGACCGATGGCACGCCTTGTCCTGCGACGATTCACAGCATCACCACATGGCCCGATGGCTCGATGAAATGGTGCGGTGTGCTCATGCGGGTGCCGACGACCATTGCGGGGTCGGGGTCGCTGACGATCAACGTCAAGAACGGCGGTAGCGCGCCGGCTGCGTCGTCACGCACCACGGGCGACCTCACGGCGGCGGACCTGTCCACGGTTCTGACTGGCGTCACCAACCTGACCGGTGAGTGGACGGCAAGCCTCAACACCGCGATCACGGATGCTGACGACATCGTGCAGATCGGCGATGGCCCTGCGGGCCGCATCTGGCGCATTGGTGGGCCGTTCAAGCAGTCTGGGTCGCCCCACGGTCAACTGCACTGCTGGCACTACGTCGCTGCGCTCCAGAACTCGTCCGGTGGCTTGCTGGGGCTGCGCTACCTCGGGCGGTTTGGACAAGTCTGGGCCGATGTGAACTCGCCCACGAAGACGTACAGGGACTGCACGGCGCAGTTCAAGAGGGGGGCGACACTCGTTCGTCAGTTGCAGGGCATCACGACTCGATCGGGCAATACACCGGGCACCCTGGGCGACACCTTCCGTATTCCGCATTGGACGACGTGCACGACCGCAGGTGCTGACGCAAGGTGGGACTTCATTCAAGGTGGCGGGTCGGCTTCTGCTGATTGCACGGTCCGCGCTATTCCTGATGTCGAATATGCGCAAAGGTCGCTCATCGTCCCGCCGTTTGACTTGTCTTTGTCGGTGGATGACACCGCCGACGCAGATTACTACATCAACGCCAGGGCAAACCATGCCAATTGGGCAATGGGTACGACCGGTGAATATGATTACATCGGTCTTTTCCCTGCTTGGGCGGCCCGTTACTGGATCAATCCTAACGCGCAAAACGAAAAACAGCTTCGTGTCAACGCGATGTGCGCGTTTGGCTACGAATCGGAGGTGCGCAAGTCTTCGACCAAGCAGTGCGTCGTGAAACTCGGCGCAGCCTCTTACGATGGATTTGGCGCGTCGGAGCCCACGTGGTGGTTCAACCCGGCGGGTGGTAACTACGCAGGCATCACTGCGCCGACAGACAACCAAAAACTGTGGGCGACGGATGAAGCCCACCGGCCGGCGCCGTGTTTCCCGGCTTACGTTGCGACTGGCGAGCCGCAGTACCTTGACCATATGCTGGGATCAGCATTGGCGCACACACTTAACGTAGGCACCGGCTACAAGAACTACAAGGTCGCACGCCCGATTTCCGGCACCACGTTCTCGGACAACGTGAGTGGCGACCGCGACGTTCGCATCGATGGAAACCTGCCAGCGTATGAGGGTGCCGGCTTCTTCTTCAAAGGCGCGGGAGTGCGCCGAGGTGGCTGGCCCATGCGAGACGTGATGCACGCGGCGGCGATGTGCCCAGACGTTTCACCGGACGGATGCGACTACAAGAGCGCACTGAACTACGTCATTGATGTGTGCTTTGACTGCTTCAACGACGCCATGGCGCTTCAGCCCACGCAGTTTCAGGATGACGGCCTGTTCTTCATGATCCAGAAGGTCGTTGGGCAAACCGAAAGCGTGTGGCAGGACTCGTACCTGGGCATGGTGCTGTGTCACGGCTCTGCGATCTACCCTCGCGCCAACGTGGTCGAGGCGAGGCAGTACATCGCCCGCAGATACAACGCGCTGCACGCGGTCGGGAACATAGCCCTACTCTCAGCGTCCTCAACAGTGGCATGGACCGATACCGGCATTGCCGAAAGCATCGGGCAGATGCAAAGCTCAATGGGTGGCGCTGCGGCACCGCTGACATTCAGTGCGGCAAGCAACAACGTCACACTGGGGACCATCCCTGGCACCTACGCTGACTGGAGCCCAACCAACGGCGATGGCTTCATGTTCTTCTCGACGCTGATCCCCACCGGCAGTCGACCCTACGCAGAGATTGCTGACTGGAAGCGGCTTTATGCCGTCAATTGCTCTGGAAAGACGTTCCAGCTTTCCGAGACGCCGGGCGGATCACCGCTGACGGTAGTGCAGGACTACAGCATCACAAGCGGCACTTACTTCGCATTCATTCAAGACCCTGTGGTGGGATTTTCGACCGGATCAAGCGGCGGGCCCCAAGGCTATATCTCAAGCGCTTCAAGCGCGGCCAATTACCACGAACTGCTGGGTGATTCGGTCGCGGCGGGCGCTGCTGCGTTGCGAGCGCATGTGGCGTTCTTCAACTACGACTACGCCAGCAACCCCAAATACAAGCTGCGCGAATTTGTGCCGGAATAAGGATCAATCATGGCCATCATCTATCTTCGCAGCACAGACGGCAGCGATTCTGACAACGGATCGACGTGGGCACTGGCAAAAGCATCGCTGACCGGAGCGCTTGCCGCCGCCGCAGCGGGTGACACGATCTACGTGTCGCAGGCTCATACCGAGTCCATCGGCGTGACGACAACGTGGACCACGCCTGGCACGCTGCCGGCGCCCGTCAAGATCATTTGCGTCAACGACGGCGCCGAACCGCCCACGGCCCTTGCGACTGGTGCGAGCATCGCGCAGACGGCGACCAACATCAACATGACGATTACGGGCAGCTTCTATGCCTACGGCATGGCGTTCAACGCGGGGCAGCAGTTCAACGTGGGGCCGACTTCGAGTGCGAACGAGGCGCACCTTTTTGAGAACTGCGACATCCGCACGCAGAACACCGGGTCTATTGGCGAAATCGTCACAAGCGGAACATCTGCTGGGCAGTACACGCGGCTCATCAACTGTGGGTTTAGATTCTCTGGTGCCAACAATGGAATGAGGCTGGGGCACCGCACCGACATCATCGGCGGCAGTGTATTGGCAGGCGGGACGAGCCCAACAAACCTCATACGGCCAGCCGACCTCGGACGTGGTGGGAGCGTCTTCGTTTCAGGGTTTGATTTCAGCAACCTTGCCAGCACTTTCAACCTCGTCAACGGAGGCAGTACGGGTTCTGGAGTCATCACGCTTAGAAACTGCAGATTGCCGACAAGCTGGTCTGGCGCTGGCATCAGCGCGACGATCACGGCGGCTGGTCTGAGGCTGCGCATGCACAACACCGACGCTGCCGACACGAACTATCGCTTTCTGGAGCAAGACTACGCCGGCAGCGTGCGGTCGGAGACCACTGTGTACCGTGATGGCGGGGCCACCGACGGCACGACGCCGATCAGTTGGCGGATGGCGTCAAGCGCCAACACGTCTTTTCCGACACAGCCACTGCAAAGCCCTGATCTTCCGGCAGTCTGGAACACGACGGTCGGTTCAAGCGTGACAGCAACCGTCGAGATTGTTCACGACGGTGCATCAGCACTCAACAATGACGAAATCTGGCTGGAGGTGCACTATCTCGGCACGAGCGGTGCCACACTTGGCGTCGAAGTGTCTGATGCCCGCGCCATCCTTGCATCTGCCGCCGCGCAAGCAACCAGCGCGGCGACGTGGACCGGCGACACGGGCACAGGCCCGAACGGCTCGTCGACCTGGAACACGCTGAAGCTGGAATGCACGTTCACCCCTCAAGAGGTGGGCTACATCCAGGCCCGTGTGATGCTGGCGAAACCGTCCACCACGGTCTTTGTAGATCCCAAGATCACGGTGGCTTGACATGACGCAGCGCCTGATTCCCGGCGTCGGCTGGATTGATGAGTCCGCCACTGCACAGCGCCTGATTCCGGGCGTCGGGTGGGCCGACGAGCAGGAGGCGGGCGGTGGAGACACCACCGATCCCATCCTCACCTCTGCGGTAGGTACGGCAACGGGTGCAACGACGGCGAACGGTTCGGTGACGACGGACGAGGCCGGTCCCGCTTGGGCTGTGCTCACGACAAGCAGCACGACTCCGGGCGCGGCGCAGATCAAGGCCGGCCAGGACCACACAGGCGCTTTCGCCGCAGCGAGCGACACCGCAACCTTGGTGGTTGGTGCGAACGCGGATGTTTTCGCGTTCAGTGGCCTCACAGGCTCCACCGCCTACAGGCTGCACGTTGTTCAGGACGACACCGCCACGCCGACCGCAAACACGTCCGCGCCGATCACGAGCGCGAGCAGCTTCACGACGGATGCGCCGAGCGACACCACCAACCCGACCATGAACGGGTCGATCACGGTCGGCACCAAGACCGCGAACAGCATCAGCATCAGCTACTCGGCCGCTTCCGACAACGTGGGCGTGACCGGCTACGAGGTCAGCAGCAACGGCGGCGTATCGTGGCTCGACAACGGCACGTCGCTGAGCTACACGTTCCTCGGGCTGTCGCCGCTCACGAGCTACGACATCCGTGTGCGCGCCTACGACGCAGCCGGCAACCGCGCCACGCCGATCACGGTCAACACCAGCACCTACCGCGAGGGCGGCACAGGTCAGTTCATTTGGGACAACACGGCAGGCGTTGACGGTGGCCCGGACGGCATCATGCGCAACGACGTGGTGCTGCCTGGCGATGCCAACAAGTGGTTCAGTTTTCGCATCATCACGCAGAACCTGAACGGCGGCACGCTGGACATTGACCCGCAGGGTACTTTCACCTTCACGGGCGCGGCCTCGGGCTCGTTCACCTACCAGCTTGAAGTTGATGGCGTCGATGTCGATGCAAACGGCGACCCTGGCACCTACGAGTCGCTGGTCACGCTCTACGACACCACGGTTTATAGGCCGGCCAGCGATGTGACCACCACCGGCTGGACTTCGACCGGGGCCAACTTCTTTGGTGTGTTGGATGAGTCGCCATCCAGCGATGCCGACTATGTGACTAGCCCGAACGTCTCGGCCTCGCCGGGCCCGTTGGTCATGGGTATCGACCCAATTCCTGCCGGGCAGAAGGTGGCGCGGTTTCGCGCCCGCCGCACGGCTTCGGTTGGGGAGCTTCGCCAGGTGTTCCTGAACTCCAGCGACGTAGAGGTCGGGGCAACGGCCTGGGTGGCTCTCACCGGTACGTTTGCGCTGTACGAGCCCACGGTCTACCTGACCGGCACCGCGACCAAGGTTCGCGTCGAAGTGCGGGAGTCATGAGTGTCCACTTTGGAGCTGTCATGGCTGGGCGCGCAGGCCGACCCGAACCCCGGGCCGGTTGGATCGCTCTCGGCCTCCGAGGCCGGTGCTGACACAGCAGCCATTGCCGGCGCGCTGATCGTTGCCGGCGTCCTCGGTGCCACCGAAAGCGGTGCCGACACCCTGGCCGCCAGCGGTGAAGTCTTTGACCCCGCGTTTGTCGAAGTCTCATGGCTGGGGGTACAAGCAGCAGAGAGCGCCACGGGCTCCATGGATGCCGTTGAGGCGGGTGGAGACACAGCAGCCATTGCCGGCGCCGTTGCAGTGGCGGGCTCCATGGCAACGGCAGAAGCTGGCGCGGACACAGCGGCAGTCGCTGGTTCGGTGGTGGTTGCTGGCGCGCTGTCGGCGAGCGAAGCCGGGGCCGACGTGTTGGCTGCGGCCGGCGTGGTTGTTGTCGCCGGATCTGTCGCGACTTCCGAATCGGGCGCCGATGCTGCCGCCGTGGCTGGCGCTGTTCTCGTGAGCGGTGCACTTGCCGGTGCAGAAGCGGGCGCCGACTCGGCCAGCATCACCGGCTCGCTGGCGGATGCGCGCATCGAGGTCTCGTGGCTTGAGGTCGAAGACAGCGCGGGCGTGACAGGTTCTGTGGCCGCTACCGAGGCCGGCCCGGACACTGCCTCCGTGGCTGGCGCCGTTCTCGTGCAGGGCACGCTGGGCGCAACCGAGGTTGGGTCGGATACGTTCCTGGCGACCGGATCTCCTGCGGTCACGGGCTCGCTTGCCGCTACCGAGGCCGGGTCGGATACTGCGGCCATCGCGGGCGCCGTGCTGGTCTCCGGCTACCTGTCCACGAGCGAGGCGGGTGCCGACACTGCCGCCATCAACGGCTCCAGCGGACTCATCGGCTCACTGGCTGCCGTCGAGCAGGGGGGCGACACTGCGGCTGTTGCGGGCACTGTTCCCATTGCTGGCCAAGTCGGTGCCGTGGAAGGCACAGGCGACACCCTGGCGGCGTCTGGCTCGGTGCTCATCGTTGGCTCGGCCAGCGCCAGCGAGGTCGGCGCGGACACCTTCGCCGCGTCTGGCGGCGCCTTCACGGGCGGCGTACTCAACGCGGCCGAGGCCGGCAGCGACACGGCGGCCCTGGTGGGCACCGTCATCGTATCGGGCAACTTCGTTGCTGCCGAGTCGGCCTCCGACATCCTCGCGGCTACCGGTGCCGTTGCCGTCATCGGCGCCGTGGTCGCGGCCGAGCTGGGCGCCGACCAAGCGGTCATCACGGGCGCATCGCTGGTTCAGGGCAGCCTGGCGGCGAGCGAAGCCGGCAGCGACACCTTTGCGGCCACGGGCCTCACGACGTTGAGCGACGAGCCCAGCGTGTTCATCGCCTACGTGCCGCCACAGAACTACACGGCCACCGTCAAGCGCGGCCGCCCGCGTGCGCGCGTGCCAGTCACCAACTACACCGTCATCGTGCGCTAAGGAGCCGACATGGAAAACACCGGACTGGAAGTCCTTGCCACCTGGGAGAAGCAGCCCGGGGACAGGCAGGACTACGACATTGAGTTCGGCGAGTGGTTGGCCGAATTGGAAGACACGCCCGCTGCCGTCAACCCGATCGCGGTTGCCGCGCCGGCCGGTATCACCCTGATTTCCTCCAGCCTCATCGGGACCGCGGTGAAGTTGTGGGTCTCTGGCGGCGTCAACAAGACCCGCTACAAGTTCACGGTTGTCATGACCACGGCCCAGGGGCGTGTGAAGGAAGCCGAGATCGTCATTCACGTCAGGGAGGTGTAGACGAATGGCAGAAGAAAAGAAAACCCCCGACGAGGTGCGGCTGACCGACGCCACGATGAAATACATGCAGGAGTTGATGACACAAGCGGTCAAGACCGGCATCACGGAATCAATGACACAGGACAACGCGCGGTTGTTCTTCAAGACAGGCATGGAGGTAGTGCAGGAGGAAGCAACCCAGCACACCGGGCGGTTTGTGATCGGCGGGCTGCGTGGCCTGGTCAAGAAGGCGCTGACGTTCATCACCCTAGGGTTGATCGTGTACTCGGTCGGCGGGTGGAGCGCGCTGGTCTCTACGTTCAAGGCCATTTTTCAGGGGAGTGCGCCATGAACTTCAACAGCCTGGGCGGGCGCAAGTTCTTCATCACCTTGGGCTGCGGAGTGGCGACGACCGTGCTGC
>VFQO010001192.1_pt1 | contig 21322 bp, 21 predicted proteins | sample 3512331 | NCBI WGS metagenome assembly VFQO01 (sample SAMN10412371, study PRJNA504923) | tailings metagenome | isolation source: Replicate 3 from Balatoc abandoned mine | place: Philippines: Itogon, Benguet | collected 2017-08-28 | reverse complement strand
AACTGAAAACATTAAAGGAGTGGGCTGATATTTAGTGCTTATCTACTACAGCCCCAAAAAATAAATAGTTAAAGATAACGATGAAAAGATAAGCACGTAACAGAGTATTTAGCCAATAAAAAAGAGCCTTTCGGCTCTTTTTTATTGGCAGTCATTATTGAGCAGGAACTTGGTATTCCTGAACTTCTGCTTGGTCTTTACCCTCTGCACCATCATTATTCAGGAAAGCCACCATCACTACTTTGTCATCAATGAAATCCAACTCTGTGGTTTCATAATAAGTGCCATCAGCAGCGGTGTTGATGTAGTGATACATCCAGATTGAAGCAACTACTTTACCGGACTTTTTGACTTTTACATCGTCGGCTTTCGCTGGCTCACCAAATTGTGCAATGATTTGTTCTTTGGTGAATTTGTTAATGTTGTTCACGAAATCCTTTTCCATAATTGGGATTTCGGTATTGTTGGCAGGAACCTCTTCAGCTATTGCAGCCTGCATGAAAAAGGTTTGTGCCAGAGTTAACACTATAAAAGCGAATCGTTTCATCACAGGCTCCAGAAGTTAATCAGCTAAATAAATTGCTTATCCAGCTGTAAGAACCAGCGCAAATGATTTAGTTCCGAATGGTTCATTCGATAAATATCAAATGCTGAAGAGGGTTTACTCAGCTAAGGATTCTTGTATCGGTAATACTTCTACTAGAATACTATGCAGACGACGGCTATCTGCGCGCAGCACCTTGATATGCAAGCCGTCAAAGCTAATTTCATCATTACGCTTAGGCAAATGGCCGAACTTATTCACCACTAAGCCACCAATCGTAGAGAACTCTTCATCACTTAAATTTGTGCCGATAATTTCGTTGAAGTCTGCAATTTCAGTGAGCGCTTTAACGCGGTATTGTCCATCTGCATTTTGGATAATGTTGTCTTCATCTTCATCGTAGTCATACTCATCTTCAATATCGCCCACGATCTGTTCCAACACATCTTCAATCGTCACCATGCCGGCAACACCGCCGTATTCATCAACTACAATCGCGATGTGATTGCGGTTGCTGCGGAATTCCTTAAGCAGCACATTCAAGCGTTTTGCTTCAGGAATAAACACTGCGGGGCGCAGCATGTCGCGCACTTCAAAGTCTTCACCTGCATAATAGCGCAGCAGGTCTTTTGCCAGCAGAATGCCAATGACATCATTTTTGTTGTCTTCAATGACGGGGAAACGCGAGTGTGCAGTTTCAATCACGTGGGGAATAAATACTTCAGGCGGGTCTGTAATGTCGATGACATCCATTTGCGAGCGCGGAATCATGATATCGCGCACTTGCATTTCACTCACTTGTAGCACGCCTTCAATCATGGCGAGTGAGTCTGCATCCATCAGGTTATTTTCGTAGGCAGAGTGCAGCAGGGTGACTAGCTGCTCACGGTCTTCAGGCTCACGCAGCAAAAAGTGACTTAAACGTTCCAACAAGCTAGGCTTGTTACTTAATTTAGCATTGCTAGGTTTATTTTCCGACTCGCTGGCCATGTTCTATGCTTGTTAAGCATCCTGTGTAATGAGATAAGGATTAGCATACCCTAATTTTGTGACAATTGCAGTCTCCAGACCTTCCATCAGTTCTGCCTGCGCTTCGGTTTCATGGTCATAGCCATGCAGATGCAAAATGCCGTGCACCGTGAGGTGTGCATAATGTGCCATCAGATCTTTCTGCTGTTCTTGCGCTTCTTTTTCCACAACGGGAGCGCAGATAATGATATCGCCCATTAGATAGGGCTCTTCGGTTAGCGGAAACGTCAGCACATTGGTAGCGTAGTCTTTGTTGCGGTAAGTGTAGTTGAGAGCGCGACCTTCGGCTTCATCCACGATGCGAATGGTTACTTCAGTATCTACGCGCAGGGCTGCTTTTGCCCATTTGCGCAGTTGGCTTTTTGTGGGCAGCAGCTGTGACTGGGTGGCAAATTGAATGCTGGCGTGTAATTGCGGCATGTTTATTTATCTATTTTGGATTGCAGGTCAGTGCCATCGGTATAGGGGAAGCGCACGTGGCCGAAACGCACCACCAGAATCGCTACGGCAATCAGCAGAATAGAGCCGGAAAGCGCGAACACAGTCAGCGCATCTAGTTCTTTGATGTCCAATACCAAGAAGCGCGCCAGCGCAATAATGCCGATGTAGAGCGGATACCTGACCGGCAGCGTGCCTGCGCTCAAATAGTGATTGAGCATGGTCATCACTTCCAGATAGAGAAACAGCAGCAGAATGTCACCTACAGTAATGGTCTTGGCTTGCCAGATATGCCCGATGGCCTGAAACACCGCCAGAATGGTGATCACACCAATAATGATGAGTACAGCTTGCTCTACTATGCCTAAAATGCGCTGCATGATTTTGCTGAATTTAAATCTATCGGGTGACATGATGTGCTCCCATATTGAATGTATGTAGTGAATTTATGGCTGTTGTTTTTGTTCGTATGCCTCGTAGGCATTCACAATTTTTTGTACCAGCGGATGACGCACAACATCGCTTGAAAGAAAATGTGTCATGGCTATGCCTTTAATATCTTTCAGCACTTTTTGTGCTTCAACCAAGCCACTCTTTTGGTGGCGCTGCAAGTCTATCTGCGTGACGTCACCCGTGATGACCGCTTTGGTGCCAAACCCTATACGCGTTAAAAACATTTTCATCTGTTCCGGCGTTGTGTTCTGCGCTTCATCCAGAATAATAAAGCTCTGGTTGAGCGTGCGGCCACGCATGTAAGCCAGTGGTGCCACTTCAATCGCGCCACGCTCAAACATTTTATTTACAGTGTCGTAACCGGCCAAATCATATAAAGCATCATACAAGGGGCGCAGATAGGGGTCTACTTTCTGGTTTAAATCGCCCGGCAAAAATCCCAAGCGCTCTCCGGCCTCAACTGCCGGGCGCACCAGCACGATTCTTTTTACACGGTCGCGCGTCATGGCATCCACTGCACTGGCAACCGCCAGATAGGTTTTGCCGGTGCCGGCAGGCCCAATGCCAAAAGTCACATCATGATCCTGAATCTGCTGCAAGTAAGCCACTTGTCTTGGCGTGCGGCCATGCAAATCCCCGCGGCGTGTCATCAGCACCGGCATGGCGCTGGTGGTCACGTCTTCGGGTTTTAGTTTGTCGATTTCAACCAAGCCCAACTGAATGTCTTCTAGCTCAATCGGCTTTTTAGCGCGTTCGTAAAAGTTTTCAATCAGCTGTGCTGCCAGTCGCGTGTTGTCTTGTTTGCCGCTAATGTTGAATGTGCCGCCACGTCGATTGATATTCACCTCAAGCGCGGTTTCAATTTGCTTGATGTTTTCGTCCAGTGCGCCGCAGAGATTGGCAAGACGAACGTTGTCTTCAGGTTGTAAGGTGATTTCCATATGCGCTTGATTGTATGTGTTAATTTTTAATGATTTCACCAATGAGACGCCTAGGGTTGGAAACGTCGGTGATTTTGACCTGTACAAATTGATGAATCAGACTCGGGTCGCCAGCAATATCGACTACGCGCCCATTATCGGTTTTGCCTGCCAGCAAACTTGCATCTTTCCAAGATGGGCTTTCAATCAGCACGCGCTGCACAGTGCCGAGCATAGCTTGAGAAATCGATTTGGCTTGTGCTTCATTGATGATTTGTAATTTATTTAGACGTTCCAGTTTCACGTCCTCCGGCGTAGTGTCTGTCAAGAAAGCAGCCGGTGTGCCGGGGCGCGGGCTATACAAGAAGCTGAAGCTTGCATCAAAACCTACATCAGTCATGAGTTTAACAGTCGCTTCAAAATCTGCTTCAGTTTCACCTGGAAAGCCTACGATAAAATCCGAGGTGAAGGTGAGGTTAGGGTTAGCCGCGCGTAGTTTGCGAATGATAGATTTGTATTGCAGCGCGGTATAGTTACGCTTCATCGCCATCAGGATACGGTCGCTGCCTGCCTGCACCGGTAAATGCAGTTGAGCCGCCAGTTTAGGTACAGTGGCAAAACAGGCAATCAGGCGCTCATTCATTTCGTTGGGGTGGCTAGTAGTGAAACGAATGCGCTCAATTTGCGGAATTTCGGCGATGGTTTCAATCAGCATGGCCAAGTCAGCTTCCACGCTTTCATATTCTGCTCGGTAGGCATTCACGTTCTGGCCAAGCAGGGTAATTTCTTTGATGCCTTGTTCCGCCAGCTGCACTGCTTCGGTCAAGATGTCTGCAAACGGACGCGAAACTTCTTCGCCGCGCGTATAAGGTACGACACAGAAACTACAATATTTGCTGCAACCTTCCATAATGCTCAAAAATGCAGACGCGCCTTCAACGCGAGGAGGTGGCAGATGATCAAATTTTTCAATTTCCGGAAAACTGATATCGACCTGTGACTGGCCGGAACTTTTACTGTTTTCAATCAATTCTGGCAGGCGGTGCAGTGTCTGCGGGCCAAATACGATATTGACGTAAGGCGCACGCTTGATGATGTTGTCGCCTTCTTGCGAAGCGACACAACCTCCCACGCCAATCACCAAGTTCGGGTTTTTTTCTTTAAGCGGAATAAACCGGCCAAGATGGCTGTAAACTTTATCTTCCGCTTTTTCACGCACCGAGCAGGTGTTGAGCAGAATCACATCTGCATCTTCCGCATTCTGCGTTTCCACCATGCCATCAGCCGCTGCAAGCATATCCGCCATGCGTGACGAATCGTATTCGTTCATCTGGCAGCCGAAGGTTTTGATGAATACTTTCTTGGGGGCAGATTTTTTCGGAGTGTTCAAAATGTTAACCAAAGCGTAAAAGATAATTTTAACGCATTTGGGCAATCGTCTCACGCAAAGTTGTTATATGCTCAGGTAAAATAGCTTGAAACATTATCAAGATTGCTGACATGCAGGCACTACCTATCTTTTTCAATATTACAGACCGATTGTGTGTCGTCATCGGTGGTGGGGATGTTGCAACCCGCAAAGTCAGTATGTTGCTCAAAGCTAATGCTGCAGTCAAACTGATTGCTCCAGAAATTTGCCCTGAACTCACAGCCTTGGCAGATGCGGGCAAAATTCAATTTGTAAAGGCCAGCTATCATTCGGATAATCTTGCAGGGGCATGCATGGTGATTGCCGCCACCGATGATGAGGCTGTCAATGCACAAGTTTCGCTTGATGCCAAAGCACGCAATATTCCTGTCAATGTGGTTGATGCACCTGCGTTATGTACCTTTACCATGGGTTCTATTATCGACCGCAGCCCAGTGGTCATTGCAATTTCCAGCGAGGGCAATGCGCCCGTGCTGGCGCGATATATCCGCAGCAAGATTGAAACTATGCTGCCAGCTGCTTATGGGCGTATCGCTGACATCGCAGGTGAATTTAGAGATAAAGTAAAAGTCAAATTTGCGACCACGCAGCTGCGTAGACGGTTCTGGGAAAACGTGTTGCAAGGGCCTTTGGTCGAGCGAGTGCTGTCAGGGCAGGAGCAGGCGGCGCGTGAGTTGCTGCAGAATCTACTCGATGATAACAATATAGTCTCCACGCAAGGCGAAGTGTTTTTAGTTGGCGGTGGTCCGGGTGCCCCAGATTTGCTCACGTTCCGTGCTTTGCGCTTAATGCAGCAGTGCGATGTGTGTGTCTACGACAAATTAGTAAGCCCCGAGGTGATGGAGCTGGTACGCCGAGATGCAGAGCTGATTTATGTGGGTAAGGAACGTGACCAGCACACCATGCCGCAGCAAGAAATCAATGAACTACTCGCCAGCCTGGCCAAGCAGGGCAAGCGAGTGCTGCGTTTGAAAGGCGGTGACCCATTCATTTTCGGGCGTGGTGGTGAGGAGATTGAAACGCTGATGCAGCATGGCGTTCCGTTTCAAGTGGTGCCGGGCATCACGGCGGCGAACGGAGTTTCCAGCTATGCCGGTATTCCGCTCACGCATCGCGATTATGCCCAGGCCTGTTTGTTTATTACCGGACACCTGAAGGATGGTACGCTCGATTTGGATTGGGCATCGATGGCACGCCCTAAACAAACGGTGGTGATATACATGGGCTTGGTTGGCTTGGCGCAAATCTGTGAACAATTAATAGCGCATGGTGTTTCACCCTCCATGCCTGCAGCTGTAGTGCAGCAAGGCACAACACAGCGTCAGAGAGTCGTTACCGCAACTTTGCAGGATTTGCCGCAGAAAGTGGCCGAGGCGGAATTGAAAGCACCATGCCTAACCATTATTGGTGAAGTGGTGCATCTGCGTGAAAAACTAAATTGGTTTAATGTTTAGGCGTTGCGAATCGGCAGTGTGAGACGCGCTTCCAAACCACCTTCCGGTCGGTTAATTAATTCCAGTTTGCCGTGATGCAGTTTTGCAATACGGTCTGCAATCGCAAGACCCAATCCACTGCCGCCTACATTACTGCGCGCTTTATCTAGACGTTCAAACGGCTTCAGCAACTTCTGCAAATGTGTTTCCGGAATGCCCGGGCCGTTATCAAAAACGCTGATGACAATATGTTCCGCTTCAATTTTGCTTGCAACTCGCACCTGACCACGCCCATAGGCATAAGCGTTGCCTACCAGATTATCCAACAGCCGCTGCATGGCAAGAGGTTTAATAGGAATTGCATATGACGGCGCCAGCTGAACCACCAGTTCACGTCCTGCGCGTGCTTGACGGTCGTGCAGTGCCTGCAGCAAAGCATTGATGTCCGTCATTTGTGCCGGCTCACCTTCCGTGCCACGAACGAAGTCTAGGAACTGGTTAATGATATTGTCCATGTCCGCGATGTCTTCGATCATGCCGGATTTTAGGCTGCCGCAATTATCATCCGGCAGCATTTCTACTGCCAGTCTGAGTCGTGCCAGTGGTGTGCGGATGTCATGGGATACCCCTGCCAAAATCAGCGTGCGCTCAGTATCCAGCTCCGCCAATGCTTCAGCCATATTGTTGAAGGTACTGCTCACGGCGCGTAATTCGGCAACGCTGTCTTCCGGTAGTTTTTCAGGATGTTCGCCATTACGCAATCTATCCGCTGCATGCACCAAAAGATTAAGTGGGCGGTTAATTCTTGCTGCAAGCAGATAGCCACCTGCCAGTGACAAAACGAGCACCAGTGCGCCCCAACCCAGCCATTGCCAAGGGAACGGGCGTTCAACATGAACCCGCGGAATCACCACCCAAAAATCATCCTGACCGATACCAAAGCTGACCCACAAGCCTTCGATACCATAGTGTTTTACCGTGACGATGGTTTGTTCACCCAGGCGCTCGCGAATTTTTTCAGCCACCATTTTGATGAATGGGTCATCAGGCAGTGGTTCGATTTCTTCCATAAAATCGGCGTAGTAGATACGGACACCTTCTTTGCCGGTGAGCTCGGATAGCAATGCCAGTCGCAGGTTTTCCTGCGAGGCGATGAGTGAAGCGCGGGTGTAATTAACAACAGTAACGGCCTGTAAGGCGGTGGCTTCAGCCCGAGGTTCGCGCTCAAAATATTCAAAAATCTGTAGTGATGCAAACTGTCCGATTGCCAGTAAAACGGCAATCAGCAGCATGATTCTGGCAAGCAGTGTTTTGGGTAAAAGTCGCAAGGGTGAACCTGAATTAAAGAAAATCAAACAAGCTGCAATGGAAATGGCTGCGTGTTTGGCAGCCATTGGCATTAATCAGTTTCACCATCCGGGATAAACACATAACCGAACCCCCACATGGTTTGCAAGTAACGTGGATGTGCCGGATCAGGCTCTATAATTTTACGCAGACGCGACACTTGCACATCGATACTGCGGTCAAACACGTCTAGCTCGCGGCCACGCGCCAGCTGCATCAGTCGGTCGCGTGACAATGGCTGGCGCGGGTGATCAACAAAAACTTTGAGTAATGCAAATTCGCCGCTGGTGATGGCAATATTATTGCCGTTGTGCGTGAGTGAGCGCGTTGAGGCATTGAACACAAAATCGCCAATCGCGACATTCTCATTGTTGCTGGCAGGTGCGCTTGGCACCAGTCGTTCATGTCTGCGCAATACGGCATTAATGCGCGCCAGTAACTCTCGTGGATTGAATGGTTTGGGCAGATAGTCATCAGCACCCATTTCCAAACCGATGATGCGGTCGACTTCATCACCGCGAGCAGTGAGCATGACAATTGGCAGCATGGTGCCGCTACCGCGAATTCTGCGGCAGATAGAAAGCCCGTCTTCTCCCGGCAACATTAAGTCCAGTACTAATAAATCAATGGTTTCGGCTGCCATCACTGCATCCATCTCAGTGGCATCGTTAGCCACTTTGACAGCAAAACCCTGTTCGGTAAGATAGCGTTGCAGCAGGTCGCGTAATCGAACGTCATCGTCTACTACCAGAATTTTTTTAGCTTGGTCACTCATCATATTCACTCATCATTGATTGAAACTATAATTTCTGAGAATTATTGCTTAAATTTTTGGTCACATGCATGCATAAGTTAATGTAAACGAAGTGTAAGCTAATTATCACGATTGTTAAAGTTGTGTGACGTAACTAATTGCTTTATTTTGGATATTTTTTCAAAGTCTATTGTTACAATTGGTTACAATTTTATGGTTGAATGAAACAAACGATTTACAATCCTCATTCATGATTACGCACTTAAAACTTTGACCGTTAGCATTGGAAAGTTAATTCTTTGAACTTAATTCTGCAAAACAGTGCATTAGTTACCAAAGTGACATGCCTAGTAATGTGTCTTGGTCTTGGCCTTTCTTTCAGCGTGACCGCTGGCGGCCGCAGTAATTTAGTTTCTCCCTCAGATAAGTCAAAACGTGCTGCCGAAGAAGAGCGTCTCAATGAAGATGCGCAAAGACACGAAGGCATGCAGCAAACCCTCAAACTCAATTTTAGCCCCGAGCATAGAGAAAAACTGCGTAAAGCGCTTGATGATTATGCGCGGTCTGTAGACCCTAGTCATGACCAGATTGAAGAGCGTCGCCGCGCGATGCAGGAAAGTATTGAATCCCGCTTTTTTGAGGCAGACACTGACGGTGACGGCAAACTGGATCGCCAGGAAGCAACGGAGAAGCTGCCGCAAATTGCCCGTCATTTCAACAGCGTAGATACCAATCAGGATAATCTAATTTCTCTCGGTGAATTGATCGAAGCGCAAGCCCGTATCTTGGAGCGCAGAAAAGCAGCTGAAGCACTGGTTGAGATGGAAAAGCAGCAGAAAATGCTGGAATCCGAAGCAAATTCAAAACCTAAAAGTAACCAAGCAGTAAACGGCTCTAAAAAGAAATCTCTCTAGCTTTATCCGCAGTATTTATCTAGCCTGAATAGTTTGCATTTCAATACACCTCATGGTGTCATCTCTATTGTTTCAAACCTAATTTTTTCGTGATGCCTGAAAACTTCTTGTATATTGCTTAAGTCTAGCGAGTAATTGCATAAAGTAGGGTTTTAATGGCGTACAAAATTCAAATCGCAGAGCGCGTAAGCGCTGTTGATGCCGCCAGCTGGGATATGCTCGCGGCAGGCATGCCACTGCTGAGTCACGCGTTTTTGTCTGCGTTGGAAACTTCGGGGTCTGTGGGGGCTGAGGTAGGTTGGCAACCTACACCTTTGTTGGTTTATAACGACGAAACCTTAGTAGGTGCAGTGCCGCTGTATATCAAGAGTCACTCTTATGGTGAGTATGTATTTGACTGGGCCTGGGCTGATGCCTATGCGCATCACGGTCTTGAGTATTATCCCAAGCTGCTTTCTGCAATACCATTTACACCAATTACCAGTGCCAGATTAATGTCATCTGAAAAAGATGTTCAGCACTTACTAACACGGGCGTTATCCCAAGTGATGCAGCAGAATGCCTTGTCATCAGCGCACGTGCTCTTTCCAGACCAGGCGTCAGCACAGGCGCTTGATGATGAGGGGTGGCTCAAGCGTGATGGGGTACAGTTCCGATGGCAAAATCATGATTACCAAAGTTTTGATGAATTTTTGGATGTGCTCAGTCATGACAAGCGCAAAAAAATTCGTCAGGAGCGTAAAAAGATAGTCTCCGCCGGCGTGACTTGTGAACATATTCGCGGCGCTGATATTACGCCAGAGCAGTGGGAGTTTTTTTATGATTGCTATCAGAATACTTATTACGAGCATCGCTCAACGCCATATCTGAATCTGGAATTTTTCCAATTGATAGGTCGCAGCATGCCGCAGAATTTATTGTTGATACTGGCTTATCGGGAGCAGCAGCCAATTGCAGCAGCCTTAAATATTTATGATGCTGACGCACTTTACGGGCGTTATTGGGGTGCTTTGGATTATGTGCCAAATCTGCACTTTGAGCTTTGTTACTATCAGGCGCAGGAATTTTGCATCGCTGAAAGTATTCGCTATTTTGAGGGAGGGGCGCAAGGTGAACACAAGCTTGCCAGAGGTTTCGAACCAAGACCTACCTGTTCTTTTCACAAAATTGCACATCCGGAATTTGCAAAATCCATCATGCGTTTTGTACAAAGAGATTCTGAGGGTGTAGCAGCATATGTGGATGAGCTGGAACAGCGTGCACCGTTTAAAGCTTCACAAAGCCAGTTGTCAAAAATCTAGTGAAACAATTTATTTTCTCAAACCGCAGCTTGCATCAACATTGCGCTTAAGTTCAGCGAAATTGTTGCCAGATCCTGTGCCTAATGCATAAGGATTTGATTTGATGTAATCGACATAACGCATTTGTTTTTCGCTGACGACTTCAGCGAGTTTTGCTACTTGGCACTCACAGCCGGCAGCGCCGCTCGTGCTGTTGCTGTAAGCCTGACTGCAATCTGCGATATGTTGCTGCACAAACTCTTTAGACCATGCTTGGCTGTTGCGTGCATTCGGGTCTATGTCGGCACGTGCCTGTGTAATCATTGCATACATCATTTCTACGCTAGCTCTAAGCTTGCCGAGCTCTGCTGAGTGTAATGTGTCTGCGTGGGTGACCTGCAGTGTTTTTTCATGCAGCTTGAACACCGCTGAAAGCTGTGTGCTTTCCGGCAAAGTGTAGCCTTGTGAAAATAAAATAATTTTTTTGGCGGGATCGCGTTCCAGTAACTCATTCGCGGTCTTAATATCCTGTTCTGGCACTGTCATTTCAATTTTAGCGGCACATCCGTCGGCCTCCGCTGGCAAAGCCTTGAGGCTGACGCTTTTTTCTGCAACCGCATCAGCAAAAGCAGGCGGGATTCTACCCAGCATGTAGTTAAGTTCATTTTGTGCAACTTGCTTCAGAGCGCTGTCGTTAAGGCAGGCTGCTTGTGCTGATGCTGCAAAAAATAGATGAATTACGAGCAGTGCAATACGCATATATGCTTTCGTCATAAAATTAAAACCATTACGTAGACTAGGCTAATGCAAGTGAGTTCCGCGTTTTATCCATGAAAAAGGCGCTGCATTTGCAGCGCCTTGGTGAATACTATACCTAGTTATTTTTTGTGGTGGTCGCATTTCTGGTGCATGGCTTTGATTTCAGCTTCATCTACCTTACCATCATTATTGGCATCCAGTTTAGCAAACTTTTTCTCGGCGCGAGCTTGCTGTTTTACCATGAACTCTTCTTTGCTGACTGCGCCATCTTTGTTGGTGTCAGCATCCTTCCAGCTGTGACCATGTGTAGCTTTGTCATGTGCGCCTTCATGGTGATCGGCATATGCAGTTTGTGCCAAACCAAACACTAATGAAGAGATAACGAGTAATTTCAATGATTTCATATGATTTCCTTACCAAATTTAATGAGTGCTAACTCAAAAGAGAAAAGTCTCTTTCTATTTGGCCAACGCCTGAATTTAAAAAAAGGAATACAAATACATTTTAATTTTCATACCAGTCTCGGCTGTGGTTCACTACATGCACGACCAGCAGCATCGCCGGCACTTCTATCAAAACACCTACCACGGTTGCCAGCGCAGCGCCGGAATGAAAGCCAAATAAACTGATTGCAGTAGCCACTGCGAGTTCAAAAAAGTTGCTCGCGCCTATGAGTGCAGAAGGGCAGGCAATACTGTGTTTTTCACCTGATTTTTTATTGAGCCAGTAAGCAAGTGCAGAGTTAAAAAACACCTGAATTAAAATGGGCACAGCTAGCAGGGCAATGATTAATGGCTGCTGCAATATGGCTTCGCCTTGAAACGCAAACAGCAATACCAGAGTCAGCAGTAGCGCACTCATTGACCAAGGATCTATGGCTTTCATGGCTTTATCGAAGGCTTGCTGGCCTTTGCTGAGTAAAAATTTGCGCCACATTTGCGCGAGTAATAGCGGCAACAGGATATACAGCACCACTGAGCTGATTAAGGTTGCCCAAGGAATAACGATGGCTGAAATGCCCAGCAGGAATGCCACAATCGGTGCAAACGCAAAAATCATAATCGTGTCATTCAGTGCGACCTGTGATAGCGTAAACAGCGGATCCCCTTTACTTAAACGGCTCCATACAAACACCATCGCGGTGCAGGGTGCAGCAGCCAATAAAATCAGCCCAGCAATGTAACTGTCAATCTGGTCGGCGGGCAGCATGGGAGCAAATAAATTGCGTATAAACAACCAAGCCAGCAATGCCATGCTGAATGGCTTTACAAGCCAGTTGATGATGAGTGTAATGCTAATGCCACGCAGGTGTTGTTTCACTTCATGCATGGCACTAAAGTCCACTTTTACCAGCATCGGAATAATCATCACCCATATCAGCAATCCAACAGGCACATTAATCTGCGCAATTTCAATGCGGCCTATAGCTTGAAATAAACCTGGAAAAATTTGCCCTGCCAGAATGCCGATGACAATACAGATGGCTACCCATAATGTGAGGTAGCGTTCAAAAATGCGCATAGATGATGTATTAGTGTTTGAGCTCATGATGAATGTGTTCTAAATAATTTCGATTGCGATTTTGTCTATCGCTGCTTTGAGTGCGGCCTTGTTGTGTTTCAATTGCTCAGCGGGTAATGACAAAAGCGGCAAAGCCAAGAATGCTTCTATCCTTGCGCGTAAAGTTTGATAAGCGTGCATGAATGCAGCGTCAATTTCTGCATCAGTGCCCGTGGCATGTGCAGGGTCATCCACGCCCCAATGGCTTCTTAATACCGGTCCCAAATATACCGGGCATGTCTCATTGGCTGCATTGCTGCATACGGAAATGACGATATCTGGTGTGGTCGGCAAGTTGTCCCATGATTTGCTGTGATAACCTTCGGTTGGGATGCCTTCACGCGATAGCAGCGCGAGCGAACGCGGATGAACTTGACCGGTGGGTTTGCTGCCGGCACTCATTGCGCGCCAGCCTGCGGGGGCGAGATGGTTAAAGGTGGCTTCTGCCAGAATTGAGCGGCAGGAGTTGCCGGTACATAAAAACAATACATGCATTTTCATTAACCTTTTTTAGTTTGTTTGAGGCTTGCAGCCCGCTGATGTATTCAAACTCGAGCATTGCCCGACATCGCCTGCGCAGCACTCAGCAGTGAGATAATCAATCAGCTCAAAGGTGAGTTCTAAATTAGCGCGGTAGCGCAGAAATCGTCCTTCTTGCACGACTGTGATCATGCCGGCATGCAGCATAGCCTTTAAATGAAACGAAAGATTGTTGGCTGGGATACTTAATGTATTGGCAATTTCGCCCGCCACCATGCCATTGAGACCTTGCTTAACCAGCAGGCGAAATATGTCGAGACGCACACTTGAAGATAGTGACTCAAAAATTGTGGTTGCTGTCGTTTTATCCATGCTTCGATATTACAACAATTATTGAAATATTGTAAATTAAAAATTAAAATTCAGCGTAAATTTGTGGGATAAAATTACTGAGCGCTCTTGGTTTTGCTCTGCATAAACTCTAAAAATATATTTCGATGTTTCATGCATTCAGGGCTATTTTTATCTGGGCAGCATTCGCGCAGTTTGCAAAAGCAAGTGTTGGCGACAATCTGTTCTAGAGTAGTTGCGGGTGTATGTGGCTTAATTTCGGATGACATAATTAAATTCTTTGAATATTTTGATTAATGATATTTTAATTCAATACACGTCATTGTCGACTGCATAAAAAAAAGCCTGACATTTAGTCAGGCTTTTGTTTGTATCGTAAACAACAAAGATTATTTGTTCATTACGTACATGGTTACTTCGAAGCCGAAACGCATTTCAGTCGCTGCTGGTGTTGTCCACATAATAATCTCCTTGGTTGAGTTGTTTCAACAAGTCGTTGTTGATGTATGTATATTACGCCACGCATAAAATGCAACCCTATTGCAGTTCATGAATGACGGCTACGTAAATTCATGAACATATTTGATTATTCATGCTCATAGTTGAGTATTCAGTTTAATCCATCAATTAATTAATCACATGCTGCCTATTGTTACCTTCCTCGATCTTGAAACCACAGGGGCTACGCCTTTAAAGGACCGCATCACTGAAATTGCCTTAGTGCGTATCGAGCATGGTATAGAGGTTGCGCGCTGGCAAACTCTGGTTAATCCGCAAACGGCCATTCCACCATTTATTCAGCAGCTGACCGGTATCAGCAATGAGATGGTGCAGAACGCGCCCACTTTTGCGGAAGTTGCTGACACGCTGGCTGGGTATCTGGATGGTGCGGTGATGGCGGCACATAACGTACGTTTTGACCACGGATTTCTCAAGAGTGAGTTCAGGCGCATCGGACGTAATTTGCGGCAGCGCGTGATGTGCACGGTGAAATTATCGCGCATGCTCTATCCACAGCATCGTTCTCACAGTCTGGATGCGATTATGCAGCGCCATCAGCTGACAACGCAGTCTCGTCACCGGGCCATGGGGGATGTGGAGCTGATGATCAGTTTTGTGAAATCGGCAACGCAGGCATTAGGTGCACAAGTGATTGCAGATGCAGCCTCTGCTTTGAGTAAGCGTCCAAGTTTACCCAGTGGCTTAGACCAAAAAATTGTGGATGATTTACCTGAATCTCCGGGTGTATATTTGTTTTATGGTGAATCTGCACTGCCACTTTATATCGGCAAAAGTGTGAATCTGCGCGATAGAGTCATGTCGCATTTCAGTGCTGACCATGCTTCAACTAAGGAAATGCGTATATCGCAGGAAATTAAACATGTGGAGTGGATTAAAACTGCGGGTGAATTGGGTGCATTGCTGCTTGAATCCAGACTCATTAAAGAAAAACAGCCGATTTATAACCGTCAGCTCCGCAGTGAACGTCAGTTATGTTCATGGCAAATCAGTGCTGATGCTGAATCAACTCCGCAAGTGATATTGAAGCGGGAGAGTGAAATCAGCGCCGAGATGATGGGTAATTTGTTTGGCACTTTTAAAACCAAGCGTCAGGCAGTGGAGGCGTTGCGGCAGATTGCTGAAAATCATCAGTTGTGCCCTCGGCTGCTTGGGCTGGAGTCGGGCAAAGGAGCATGTTTTTCTCACCAGCTTAAGCGCTGCAAAGGCGCATGTGTGGGTAAAGAACCAAAGTTCATGCATCATTTGCGACTACAGCAGGCGCTAGCCGCACATCGTTTAAAGACTTGGCCATATCCAGCGAAAATTGGCATTCGTGAGCATGATGCCGATGCGGACAAAACTGAAATTCATATCTTTGACCAATGGTGTCATATTGCTACAGTGGACAACGAAGCGGATATGGAGACCGTGTCTAATACTAAAACCGTATTTGCATTTGACCATGATACTTATAAGCTTTTGCTCAAAGCTTTGCGCAGTGAAAAAACCAAAGTTATGCAGTTTTGAATTAATATTTGTATTAATTAAGTGCTCACGAATATTGAACTGGAATTGATTGTGACTCACTAACTTCCAAGCATTTTAATGTCACATCATTTTTTAATTTATCTATATTACTCATGCGCTTATTCCCATCACTGAATACCCCTCAACTGTTAGGATATTCTGGCTTGCTGCCATTTGTCGGCATCACGCTATTGCTGTTAAGCAAGCCCTATCATCAGGCTTATTGGCAGCATGCGCTGCTAAGTTATGGCGCTGTGATATTAACCTTTGTGGGTGCGCTGCATTGGGCATTTGCGATGCAAGCACGGGATATCGCTCACACAATCCAACGCAATCTTTATGTCTGGAGTGTCATCCCTTCATTGGCGGCTTGGCTGGCATTGCTGTTGCCATATACGTATGGCTGTGGTCTGCTGGTGTCGTTTTTTGTGATGGCATTATGGCGAGACTTGTTGCTGGATCGCGTGTTTGTGCTGCCGGATTGGTATCTGCCGCTGAGAAAAAAGCTCACGCTCATCGTCACAATTTGTTTATTAGTTGCAATTTTTAATTGATATTGAAAGCGCTAACTGCTTGCAAAATAAGGGATTTCAATAGATTGTCTGTGGTGGTTATGCACATCACTTAAAGTATTGCATTAACAATGTCAAAAAATCCTTAACAATCAAAGGGTGCTAGTTAACCAATTGATTTATAAAGGATTTTTTATGGTTTAAAATGTAAGCGATTGCAAAAATGTGTTAATAATCTGTTAGTTACAGATTAGTTACACAATAAACCACAAAGTTATCCACAGATTTTGTGGAGAATTTACTTAGTAATGAAATTCGAGTTGAAATCATGGGTTTGAGGATTGCATGGTGCTCAATGCAAAAGCGACAGGCAAAAAAATAGCGCTTTGTGAAAAGCGCTTTAAAACTTGGAGAGGTATATTGCTTCATCAATATATGCTTGCATATTAATCGGATTTATTTAATGAAATATTTCAAATAGTTAACTAATTGTTTCGATTGCAAAATAAATGCAAGAAATTATCAAAAATGTTTACGAAACAGCAGGTATCACGCAATTTCTACCAGCAGCCTTAGCTTGATAAAGTCTGTTGTCAGCTTCATGCAAAAGCTTATCAAAGTCATGTGCCACATCTGAAGTGCTGGCAATGCCGATTGAAACGGTGATGTCTGTGTTCAAAGCGGGCAAAGCATGAAAAGCAAACTGCGCTATGGTCTCTTTCAGGCGATCTGCAATAACGATTGCAGCAGCCAAATCAGCCTCGGGCAGCAAAACAGCAAATTCTTCTCCGCCAATGCGTGCAATCATGTCATGTTCACGCAGGGTTTCTTTCATGAGCTGGCTCAGCTGCTTGAGCACATTATCACCGGCAAGATGACCATAACGGTCATTCACGGTTTTGAAATGGTCGATATCCAGTAAAAAGATAGTTATCGGGTACTGATAGCGCTTGGCACGCTCTAGCTCCAGATGTGCCTGCTGGCTTAAAAAACGCCGATTAGCCAAGCCGGTCAACTCATCGTGATAGGCTTGTTGCGATAGTCGTTCAATTAAGTTCAGACGGTCAGTCACATCACGGGCAATACCAACAAACTCAACTAGGTCGCCACTCGTGTCGGTCATCCCTTTGCCGGTCCATTCCAGATATCTGATGCCGTGTGCAGTTTTTTCACGATGTGTGAAACGCACGGTGTAAGGCGGCTCAAACAGCTTATTGAAAAACTCATCCACCATCACTCGGTCATCTTCCAGCACATCATCAGAATAATGCCGGCCTAACAGCGCTTCAGGAGTGGTAGCATAAAGCGCACAGAATGCGGGGTTAACATAGGTGTAATGTCCGGTTAGATTCACCTTAATAATCAGGTCAAGGCTGTTTTCTATCATGCTGCGAAAATCATCATCACGCGGATGACTTAAGCTAGAGCTCTGCTTGGTGTCTTTGAATGGATTTGCCATCGGGCTATAAGTTCTGTTTTTGCTGGCTTGTGCCGTATGTATGATATTAAATTGAACGCCTGATGGAGTAAATCATTAAAGCGTGAATTAAACAAAACTGTATAAATGTTAATTTTGGTGTTTATCGCATCGCCAAGGTAACACCTGATTCATGTCATAATAAATCATGGTTTCCGCTCAAACTTCAATCAACATTTCTGCCAATACCGATCAAACACTGTCCGATTGGCTTGCATCGCTGGAGCAAAGGTTTAGCCCTGAGGAGTCCAAGCTCATTCATGAGGCCTATGCACTGGCTGCAAAAGATTATTCCACGCAAGTGGAGCTGACCGGTTCACCGCTGCTGTTACATGCAGTGGGCACTGCGGCGATTTTGATGAATATGAACATGGATGCAGAAACCATTGCCGCGGCCATTCTGCATGCGGTTCCCGACTATCAGCAGGATTGGCAGGAACAGTTAGAAACGCAATTTGGCAGCAGCATTGCCGGGCTGGTTGAAGGCATTGCGCGCATGGAGCAGATTCAGGAGTTCAGCGAGATAGGCGGCATGCATGAGGCTGCGCAGAATAATCCTAATCAGGCACAACAGGTGGAAAGCCTGCGCAAAATGCTGCTGGCCATGGTGCAGGATATCCGTGTGGTGCTGATTAAACTGGCGGAACGCACACAAACGCTGCGCAGTTTATCGCATGCCGAACCTGGATTGCAGCAACGCATTGCCCGCGAAACACAAGGCATTTTTGCCCCGCTGGCCAATCGTCTTGGCGTGTGGCAGATTAAGTGGGAGCTGGAAGACCTTTCCATGCGCTATCTAGAGCCGCAGCTATATAAGCAAGTGGCGAAAATGCTGGATGAACGGCGTGTTGACCGCGAGCAGTATATTGTAGATGTGGTATCGCAGCTGCAATCTGAACTTGCGGGGGCGGGCATTCGAGGAGAAGTGACCGGGCGTCCCAAACACATCTACAGTATCGTGAAAAAGATGAAAAGCAAGCGCTTGGATTTCACACAGCTTTATGACGTGCGTGCAGTGCGCGTGCTGGTCGATGACATCAAAGACTGCTATACCGTGCTAGGCTTGATTCACAGTCTGTGGCAGCCGATTCCGGGTGAGTTTGATGATTACATTGCACGTCCCAAGAGCAACAATTATCGGTCATTGCATACTGCGGTGATCGGCCCGCGCGGGCTAGCGGTGGAAGTGCAGATACGCACCCATGAAATGCACCATCATTCTGAACTGGGGGTTGCCGCGCATTGGCGCTATAAAGAAGGCGCCAAGTCCGATGCCAAGTTTGATGAAAAAATTGCCTGGCTACGGCAGATTTTGGCCTGGAAAGAAGATGTTAGTGACAACGGCGACATGCTGGAGCAATTTAACAGTGAGTTGTTTCAAGACCGGGTGTATGTGCTGACGCCGCAAGGCAAAGTGATTGATTTACCGCAAGGTTCCACCCCTATTGATTTTGCCTATGCCTTGCACAGTGAGCTGGGACATCGCACACGTGGTGCAAAAATCAATGGCAGCATCGTGCCGCTGGGCACCAAATTGCAAAACGGTCAGCGTGTGGAGATTTTAACCTCCAAACATGGCTCGCCCAGCCGCGATTGGCTCAATCCATCATTTGGCTATCTGCAAACCCCCAGTGCGCGTGCTAAAGTCAGGCAGTGGTTCAAGCTTCAAAACTTTGATGCGCATGTTGCGCAGGGCAGGGCAAAGCTCGACCGTGAGTTGCATCGCGCGGGTGCGGTGGCGGTGAATCAGGAAAAAGTCGCTCAAAAACTGCATTTTCAGAAACTGGAAGATTGTTTGGCAGCGATTGGCCGCGGCGATGTCAGTGAACATCAACTCACATTGGCCATTCAGGAATTTGTATCGCCCAAAGCCGACGAGCTGGTGCTGAAAACGCCAGTTAAACGCCATACCGTCACGCAGGCCGATAACGGCATTGTGATTGAAGGCGTGGGCAACCTGCACACCACATTTGCCAAATGCTGCAAACCCATGCCACCCGATGTGATTGTGGCTTATCTAACCCGCGGCAGTGGCGTCACCATACACCGCGCTGCCTGCGGCTTTATCAGCCGCCTGCCGGAAGAAAGGCGCAACCGCGTGCTGAACGCGCAATGGGGCGCGCATCAGCAGTTCAGCACCAATATTGATATTGAAATTGAAGCAGAAGACCGCCAAGGCTTGCTACGTGATATTTCAGACTTATTCGCACGCGAGAAAATTAATGCCACGCGCGCCAACACCGTCAGCCGCAATCACATGGCCTTAATGCAGTTCTCAATTGAAATTCCCAGTGCGCAGCAACTTAATCGTTTGCTGGGCTTGTTGCAGCAAGTGCCGAGTGTGGTGGCAGTGAGAAGGCGGGATTAGTCAGACTCTCTAGTACCAGACCAATCTTCATTACAAATAGCGCAACGCTCCACACCAGTGTGCTCAAATTGATCAGTAAATTTGTTCGGTAAATATCTCATTGTTTGCTCATCCCAATAAAACTCATCATCAATGATAGTCTCCACTAGTTTCAACTCTGAGCCGCAGTGTTGACATGCATGACTTGGGTATATTGGTTTGTTTGCATCCATCAAAACATGATTGATCAGATGGCTTTATAAAGCAAGCGATATGCCCCACGACCAACAAACTTTAGGTAATTTTTATCACGTAATAGTTGAAGTTGCTGTCTGATTTTGTCTTTGATGTGATGGTTTTCCGGATGCAAAACAGCAAGCTCAGTTTCAAATTGATAAATATCATCAAGGGTAAACTCTGATTTGCCCATTTTCTCAATCACTAAGAGAATGTCTATCATCCAGCTTTTGCGCAATAGGTGATGTTCCTGCCGCAAAAACAACATTTCTTTCCATTTATCCAGCACAAGTTTCTGAGGTAGTGAAACACCATCTTTCACAAAATATACTTTTCCAGACTCCGGGATATTGTTCAAAAGAATATTGCAGCCAACCCAACCCGCTCGACGTGCTGTCGCTGCCAGCGGTTTGCGCATTTCAATCAACTTGGGAACAAAGAAATGTTTGGGAACACATAAGAAGTTTTTCACTGATTGTGTGTTTTTATCATAATTCAGCATGAAAAAATTCGGGTTCGAGTTTGAATTCAGTCGCTCAATCATGGTTGAATAAGCGCCATCAACAATTTTCTTACTCATGTTTCCTGAGTTACTCTTTAACTCATAATCTTCTTCACAGCTGGAGCAGAAAAAATCAGCTACGGGGCGATTATTAGGATATTGGAAAATATCTCTTTCTCCGCAATTAGGACAAAAAGCAGAGCGGAGCACCCAGTCCTCAGTCAGAATTCGGATTTTTTGCGAATTGCTAGTGAAGCCATTGGCGAGAGTGGTATCAAATTTAAGGTTCAATGTAATTTACAATCCAACTATAAAATTGAATTAAAGATGGATGTAATTATTTCATAATTAAATTTGAAATGATTAATCAAAATTTTAGGATACAGTTTTTATTCGGATAATTAATTTTGCAAATCCAGCAAACGTGGGCTTGAAAAAGAAAACGCCCCAATCTATCGAGAGGGGCGTTTTAATTGGTGGTGAAAGAGGGACTTGAACCCTCGACCCAGGATTATGAAGCCCATGATC
>VFQO010001191.1_pt1 | contig 21323 bp, 19 predicted proteins | sample 3512331 | NCBI WGS metagenome assembly VFQO01 (sample SAMN10412371, study PRJNA504923) | tailings metagenome | isolation source: Replicate 3 from Balatoc abandoned mine | place: Philippines: Itogon, Benguet | collected 2017-08-28 | reverse complement strand
CGAAGTTGCGACGGGCGATTTCGCCCTGCAGCTGGAACAGCTCGGTCGGCGACTTGACGGCGGCGACCTTCTTGGCGTCTTCGGTGACGGTCTCGATCACGGTCTTGCCGGTTTCGACGTTGTCCTTGAGCAGTTCCTGCGCACCGGCGAAGAAGATCTTGCCGCTTTCGACGACGGCTTCAACGTTCGCCTTGGTGAACTCGGTCGCGTCGGTGGTCAGGACCGTGCCCTTGGCATAGGCGGTCTTGGCGCGGGCCTGGACGTCGGCGATGACGCCCTTGGCGGTGGTGGTGATGTCGGCGGTCTTGGCGGTTTCCATGATGGTATCCTTGAGCTTGACGATCGGGTTTATCGCGGGGATGGCGGCCTTCGGCGCGGCGGCGGGCTTTGCAGCCTTCTTGGCCAGCACGGGCTTCTTGACCGGGAGCTTGGTTGCGGCAGTCTTGGTCTTGGCGGCCGTCTTCTTGACGGTCTTGGCAGCAGCCTTCTTGATCGCGGCCACCTTCTTGGCGGCCGGAGCCTTCTTCGGCGCAGCAGGGATTTCGACAGGCGCGGCAGTCACCACCTTGGCAGCGGGCGCGGCGACGGCGACCGGCGCAGGCTTGGCAGCCGGAGCAACCTTCGCGGCGGCTTCGGCATAGGCCTTCTCGGCCGCGGCATCGATCTTGGCGACCGCGGGCTGTGCCTCACCGGCAATCTTTTCAACTTCGGACATGATGACCTCGCTTCATGTTGCACTGCACAAAATAGCGAGCGCAGGTGCGAAGTCAAGTCTTTTTGTGCAGCGCACAAAAATGCGTGAAAACCTATAACTTCAGAGCCTTGGTCGGGCGTGCCGAAGGAAACAAGCGGACCAGCCCCGCCTCAGCGGGTCTTCACATAGCGTCCTGGCGCGTCCTCGATCACCGTGTCACCTGTGCCGCCGGGTGCCCGCTTCCCGATGACGGGCACGCGGGTATCGGACTGCCTGTGGAGCCATTCCAGCCAGTGCGGCCACCAGCTCCCCGGATGCTCGGTTGCGCCTGCGACGAACTCCTTCAGGCTGGACGCGGCGCTGTCGCCGATCCAGTACTGGTACTTGCCCGCCGCGGGCGGGTTGACGACGCCCGCGATGTGGCCCGAACCTGCCAGCAGGAACTCCATCGGCCCGGTGAAGTGCCGGGTGATGCGCCAAACGCTCTCGGCGGGCGCAATGTGATCCTCGCGCCCGGCCTGTACGAAGCTCGGGGTGGCAACGCGGGTCAGATCGATCGGTGTGCCGTCGGCCTCCAGCGCATCGGGCACCACCAGCTTGTTGTCGCGGTAGAGATCGCGCAGGTAGGCATTGTGCCACTTGGACGGCAGGTTGGTGACGTCCCCGTTCCAGTGGAGAAGGTCGAAGGCCGGGTAATTTTCGCCCAGGAGGTAGTTGTTGACGACGTAGTTCCAGATCAGGTCGCGCCCGCGCAGGGCGTTAAAGGTCGCCGCGAGATAGCGCCCGTCGAGATAGCCTTGTGGCGATAGCTGCCCGATCATTTCGAGCTGGCCCTCGTCGATGAAATGCTTGAGGTCGCCGCTCTTCTCGAAATCGACCTGCGCAGTGAAAAAAGTGGCGGACTTCACCTTGTCCGCCTCTCCGCGCCGCGCCAGCACCGCGAGGGTGGCGGCCAGCGTCGTCCCGGCCACGCAATAACCGATGGTGTGCACCGCGGGCACATCGAGCCGCGTGCGCACATGGTCGATCGCCTCGATCTGGGAGCGAATGTAATCGTCCCACACCACGTCCGCCATGGTCTCGTCGGCGCTCTTCCAGCTGACCACGAAGACCGTGATCCCCTGATCGACCGCCCACTTGATGAAGCTCTTCTTGGGCGTCAGGTCGAGGATGTAGAAGCGGTTGATCCACGGCGGGAAGATCACCAGCGGCACCTCCAGAACCTCGTCGGTCGACGGCGAATACTGGATCAGCTGATAGAGCGGTGTCTCGTGCACCACCTTGCCGGGGCTTGCCGCGAGGTTCTCGCCCAGCCGGAAGGCGTCGGGGTCGGTGTGGGTGAGCTGCCCGCGCTTCAAGTCGTTGACGAGGTGCTGCATCCCGCGCACCAGATTGGCGCCCTTGGTCTCCATAGTGCGCTTCAGCACCACGGGATTGAGCGCGAGGAAGTTGTCCGGGCTCATCGCCTCGGTGAGCGCCGTCACCGCGAATTCGAGCTGCTGGCGCTTGGTCTTGTCCAGACCCTCCATGCCCTTGACCGCCTGCCGGAAGTAGTCGGCGAGCATCAGGTAGGTCTGGTGGAGCAGGAGGAAGGCGGGGTGTTCGCGCCATGCGCGATCGGCAAAGCGGCGGTCGGATTTGGGGAGAGCGGCCGCTTCGGGCGTCTCGGCGGCCTTGCCCCCGGTTGCGCCCGCGGCGAAGCTCTGCATCACGCCTGACCACAGCTGCATCTGGTCCTGCACCAGCTTGCCCGAAGCCTCGAACATCCCCTTGGGCATTTGCCCCAGCATGGCCTGTGACATCACCAGCCACTGCGCCGGGTCCAACAGGCCCGCGCCTGCGCCCTTGGCGGCTTTCTCCGCTGCGTTGTGCGCCTGGTGCGTGGCGAAATCGAGCCACAGCTGCTGGAGTTGCGCGGCAGTTGCGGCCCATTCGGTCATCTCGCCGGCATCGAGACCCTTGCCGAGCAGCGATTCGGGGACCTGGCCCGCCATCATCTCGCGCAGCGCTTCGCCCTGCATGTCGAAAAAGCCCCTGAGGCTCTCGCCCGCTGCAGCCATAAGGTCGGTATCCTGTGCCATCGCCCGATCTCGTCCCTTGTCCCAAAGCGCTGTGTTCGTAGTGCCGCCAATCCGCGCTCGCCGCAATTGCCGAAAACGCCTTCCCACGGCCCGAGGTCTTCGCCTAGGGGAGAATTCGGCGCGGTGCCTTTCGGGCATGCGCAAGACAAGGGTGTGACTGCCATGAATGACCAGTTCTATCGCATGAAGCGGATGCCTCCGTATGTGATCGCGGAAGTCAATGCCATGCGTCATGCCGCCAGGCTGGCCGGGCAGGACATCATCGATCTCGGCATGGGCAACCCCGATCAGCCCCCGCCCCAGCACGTCATCGACAAGCTGTGCGAAGTTGCGGCCAAGCCGGATGCGCACGGCTATTCCCAGTCCAAGGGCATCCCGGGGCTGCGCCGCGCGCAGGCGGGTTACTATGCCCGACGCTTCGGGGTGGAGCTCGATCCCGATACCGAGGTGGTGGTGACGATGGGCTCCAAGGAGGGCCTCTCCAGCCTCGCCACCGCGATCATCGCGCCGGGCGACGTGGTGCTGGCGCCCAACCCCAGCTACCCGATCCACACCTTCGGCTTCATCATTGCCGGCGCGACGATCCGTTCGGTGCCGACGACGCCGGACGATCATTATTGGGAATCGCTCGAGCGGGCGATGAACTACACCGTGCCCCGCCCCAGCGTGCTGGTGGTGAGCTACCCCTCCAACCCCACCGCCGAGACCGTGGAGTTGCCCTTCTACGAACGGCTGGTCGCCTGGGCGAAGGAGAATCAGGTCTGGATCGTCTCCGATCTGGCCTATTCGGAGCTCTATTTCGATGGCAAGCCGACCCGCTCGATCATGGAAGTGCCGGGGGCCAAGGACGTCGCGATCGAGTTCACCTCGATGTCCAAGACCTATTCGATGGCCGGCTGGCGGATGGGCTTTGCGGTCGGCAACCGTAAGCTGATCGCGGCGCTGACACGGGTGAAATCGTACCTCGATTACGGGGCATTCACCCCGATCCAGGCGGCGGCCTGCGCGGCGCTGAACGGGCCGCAGGATATCATCGACACGAATCGCGAACTCTACCACCGGCGCCGCGACGTCATGGTCGAAGCCTTTGGCCGCGCCGGGTGGGATATTCCCCCGCCGCCCGCTTCGATGTTCGCCTGGGCCCCGCTGCCGCCGGCGCTCAAGTCCATGGGAAGTCTCGAGTTTTCCAAGCAGCTTCTCACCCAGGCGCAGGTCGCGGTTGCACCCGGCGTGGGCTATGGCGAGAACGGCGAAGGCTACGTCCGCATCGCCATGGTCGAGAACGAACAGCGGCTGCGGCAGGCGGCGCGCAACATCAAGCGTTACCTGCAATCGGTGGGCGTTAACTCTTCAGCAGCCTAGATTGTTTGCCGGGCTTCGACGCATTCTGGTCCAAAGCGGAAGAATTCCTGTCCGATTTGCGTTAGTTTGCGGTTAAGACAGGGTAAACGACCGAGGGAGTTGATGATGACGTCCGGAGCCGCGCGGCGGCTGACCGACCGACAGCGCGCCGTCCTTGAACGGATCGACAGACGTGTGCCGATCAAGGTGATCGCGCAGGACCTCGGCGTGTCCGAGACCCGGATCAATCAGCATATCCGTGCGCTCAAGGATTTCTACGAGGCGGGGAGCCTCGGGGAACTGGTCGAGAATTACCGGGCTACGCTCGCGCCGGAGGATATCGGCGAGGCGGCAGGAGACGTCGCTGTCACTGCGGCCCATTCGGATGAGGATATTCCCCTCGGTACTGCCCCTGATGCAGAATTGCTGAAGGCCTTCAGCGAAGCTGCATATAGAAAAACGCAGATTAACGCGGATCCCGATCTGGCTGATTTCGGTTTCCGGGATGATCCGGGTCAACTGGTCCTCAGCGACGCGATGCCGCTTATAGAACAGGCACCGTGGCTGCGGCCGGGAGAGCCCCGGGTGGTCCCCGGAGTGCTCGATGGTGAACATGCCGTCCTGCTGCGACTGGGGGCGATCGTCGGGATCGCCACTGGCATTCTGGCTTCGGTGATCCTCGCGATCACGGCTGCAATGACACTCAGTCAGGCGACGGAAGGCAAGGCCACCTACTCCGCGGAAACCAGCCAGGAGGTCGGGTGAGCACCGGCGTCTTCCGGAGATCGACGATGGACTCTCGCATTCTTGCCGATGCCCACCAACTCAAGAAACTGATCCGTGAAGCCGAAGCGCTGGCCGACGAGGCGATCATCGCCATGGCGAAGCTCAAGCAGGCCATGTTGGCCGCCCGCCAGAACCCCGTGGTGGAAGTCCACACCGGGCAGCGTGCGCTCGTCCGCCTGACCGAGGCCGAAAGCCAGGCGCTTGCCATGTCGACCAACCTGCTGCGGGTTCACGACGAACTGAGCAAGGTCGCCGAGATCCACGCCGGCGGCGATGCGGGCGTGCCGACCCGGATCACCGGGGCCGATATCGCTCCGCTGCCGGGCGAAAAGGAGCGGCTGCCGGCTTGAACCAATGGGTGACTGGCTCGAACTCTTCAATACCTTCCGCGTCCCTGCGCAACACCTGACCAGTTTCCTGCTTGCAGCAGCGATCTGGCGGTGGGGCGCAGGGCCGGAGCGGTGGCTGATCGGCAGCTTCCTCGCCACCATGGTCATGCCGGTCTACGTGGTGTGGTGGCTCGGTCTCGGCGCACTCGAGAGCGGGCCTCACGCCCCGGTTTTCATGCTGGTCGACATGCTGGCCGCGGTGCTCTTCACGGCCATCGCGCTGAACGCCAACCGCAACTATCCGCTGTGGATCGCGGGTTTCCAGCTTGTCGCCGTGGGTGCGCATCTCGTGCAGATGCTGGTCGATGGCGTCTCGCCGCTGGCGGTGGCGGTGCTGGTGATCGGTCCGTCCTACTTTCAGTTACTGCTGCTGTTCGGTGGCTTCGTTCGCCACACGCAGCGGCAGCGGCGCTTCGGCCGCTATCGCGAGTGGCGCCTGGTGGAGCCGCTGGTGCGTGGAGGGGCAGGGCTGTGACGGCGTGCATCATGGGGCCCTTCCGGCTGGCCAGCGGAATGCGGCGATGCTGATCCAGACGCTCCCCCGGCGCAGTGACGAGGCTGTCCCGCCTGACCGGTGTGCTTCGGCGACGATCGCCTATCTGCGCGGCATCGTTCTCGCCCCGCCGGCGCACCGCGAGCGGGGCCATGCCGTCTTCCTCGACAGCCACAGCGCCTGGCTGGGCGATGCGCCCTGCGGGTTGGGCACGATGACCGCGCTGACCTTGCGGATGCGCGGCTTGCTGGGCGAGGCGCTGCGCCACGACGCGGCGGGGATCATCCTTGCGCATAGCCATCCTTCGGGTCACTGCCGCCCCAGCGGCTGCGACATCGCCGCCACCCGCCGCCTTGCCGAGGTTGCCCGCGCTCTCGACATCACGTTGGTCGATCACCTGATCTTCACCGCCGATGCGGTGTACTCGATGCGCGCGGGGGGGCTGCTTTGAACGCGCCGCTGGCCTCGGACCATTTCCCCGACATTGCCCTGACGGGCCGAAGGTTCCGCGCAGCCGGGGACCTGACGCTCGACCTGTTCCACCGTGACGGGCGGGTCGATGCCGAGTGGCTTGGCCTGTCCGCGTCTGAGTTTGCGCTGCTGTGGCGGCTCGCCGCTGCACCGGGCGAGCGACTCAGCGGTTCGCGACTGCGCGCCGAGGCGTGGAGCATTGCCTTCGATCCAGCGAGCGACGGGATCACCGCCCACATGGCGAGAGTGCGGGCCAAGCTGGCCGCGGCGGGGGTTGGCCAATTGGTGCGCAGCGAAGCCGAGGACTGCCACTTCATCGACCTGCCGCCCAGCAGCGGCCTCCCCCCCTTCGCCGCAACCTAGCGCGGCTCTGGACAGGGCGCGGGCGATCGGCCAATCTTCCCCTCTGACACCGTCTCGAGGGATCCGCCTGCCATGTCCGCCACCGCCACTGCCGCCACCATCGCCAACGATCGGATCGCCATCACCCTCGGCGAAGATGGCGTCGCCGATGTCCGCTTCGTCCGGGCCGACAAGATGAACGCGCTCGACCCGGAAATGTTCGAGCGGATCATCGAGGCCGGACACGCGCTCCAGCGCATGAAGGGCCTGCGCGCCGTGGTGCTCTCTGGCGAAGGACGTGCTTTCTGTGCAGGGCTTGATCTGTCCAACTTCTCGCGCAAGCCCCCCGAAGACGAGCCGAGCCTGACCGAGCGCACCTATGGCAATGCCAACCGCGCACAGCAGGTGGCGATGCAATGGCGGAAGCTCCCCGTCCCGGTTATCGCGGCGGTCCACGGGGTGTGCTTCGGCGGCGGCCTCCAGATCGCGAGCGGGGCGGACATCCGCATCGTCCACCCCGAAACCCGCATGGCGATCATGGAGATGAAGTGGGGCCTTGTGCCCGACATGGGCGGCTATGTGCTGTGGCGCGGCGTGGTGCGCGACGATGTGCTGCGCGAGCTCATCTATACCAACCGCGAGTTCATGGGCGCCGAAGCGCAGGCGCTCGGGCTGGCCACCTATGTGGACGACAACCCCCGCGACCGCGCTTTCGCCATCGCCCGACAGATCGCCCTGAAAAACCCCCACGCCATCCGCGCCGCCAAGCGGCTCCAGGCGGGCATGTGGGAGCGTGAGACCGATGCGATCCTGCTCGAGGAAAGCATCGAGCAGCATGCCATCATGCGCAGCCGCAATCAGGTCGAAGCGGTGATGGCCGAAATGGAGCGCAGGAAGCCGAATTTCGAGGATGTCTGAGCTGCTGGCCAGCTCCTACCGCCGTCCCTCCAGGTAATCGTTCAGGACCTCGTGGAAGCGCGCCACGCGGGTTTCCTGTTTCGAAAGATAGGCGCCTTCGAACCCCATTGATCGCAGGCCCTTCTGCTGGGTCACGGCGAGCGAGAGATCCTGCGTCAGGAAATCGCCCTGCGGGATCGTGGCCTCGTAGTCCGCGTAATCGGAATTCTCGAAGTCCGCTTCGGCGAAGGGCCGCATTCCGTAGAGAGTTGGCACATCCTCGCCCTCGCCCACCTTGGGCGCGAGGTACCAGTAATCGAAGGTCGACCAGTTCGGATCGTCGGCATCAGGCTCGGTGCGGAAGATGTGCAAACCCTCGGGCGTGCCGGTCAGGGTGAGGTTGGGGAACAGGGTGTGATGCATCTGATCGGTCAGCTCGTGATCGGTCAGCGTGGCGAAGTGGTGATATCCGCGTTCCGGCCCCAGCCGCCGCCGCGCCTCCTGCAGGGCGAGGCGGCCTTCCTGCGCGCGCCCGTCGAAATCGTCGGGGTCGATGCCCCATTCGCGCAGTACCTCAGCCCACAGCGGCTTCATCACCTGCGCATCGACATAGCGCGAGGACGGTTGCAGCTTCTCGATCATGCGGTTGTGGCCGGTCGGGTACATCTCGAAGATCGTGGTCGAATAGTGATCGTCGATCATCGGCTGGAACTGCGGGTGCACGGCCGGAATGTGATAGGCCTCGTTGAAATTGTCCGAGGCGAACTTCCAGTTGGTGTTGACCCGCAGCCGCCGCCAGACGACCCGCTTCCAGTTGGCGAGGTCCCGGCCCGCCAGCAAGGTCGGGGCGGGATCGAGATAGTCGAGCAGCGGGACCGGATCGGGGTTGAAGCTGAAGAACACGAAGCCGCCCCAGGTGTCGCAGGCGATCTCGGTCAGCCTCAGCTTGCCGCACGGATTGACCGCGAAATCTTCCGGGTCCTGCACTTCGGCGAGCACACCATCGATGCCCCATTTCCAGTTGTGGTAGGGGCACACAAAATGGCTCGCCACGCCGCCCTCGCTGGTGGAGACCAGACGGTTGCCGCGGTGCTTGCAGACGTTGAGAAAGGCCTTGATCGAGCCGTCCTCCTGCATCGCCATCAGCACCGATTCATGCATGAACTGGTGCGTGATGAAATCGCCCGGCTCCTCCAGCTGGCTCACCCGCCCGCCGACGTGCCAGACCTTCTTCCACATGTGCTCCCACTCGCGTGCGGCGAAATCCTTCGACCAGTACCGCTCGCCGGTTATGGCATCGCCCCGGGCGCGGGGGGGCTGCGCGGCGGGGTGGAGGGGGTAGCCGGACAGATCTCCGGATGTCGTGGGGTCGGTCGCCATGGGATGCACTCGCTCTTGCTGTTCAGGTGTCGCCGTGAATTTCATTCAGCGACCCCGGCAGCGGCATCATGGGGGTGATCGTGTAGTGGCGGCACTTCCAGCCATCGGCGGTCTCGATGCATTCCATCCGGTAACGCACCTGCACCGCAACCGAATTGCCGTCCTTGGCGTGGCCCATGCCCATCACATAGGCCTGCATCGTACCGACGGTGCCGTCCCAGCTTTCGGGTCTGAAATTGCTGATGACGTGGAAGTGGTGGCTCATCGTTTCGAACACGCCTTCGAAGAACTGCCGCAATTCCTCGCGGTTGTTCATCAACGGCAGACCGATCGCGGTCATGTCGGTGATCGCATCCTCGGTGAAGATGCTCAGGAATCGCTCCATGTCGTCGAGGGCATCGACGTTGTAGCAGTAGTCGACCATCAGTCTTTCGATGGCGGTGCGGACATCCTCGGGCATTTGCGGCACTGGATATTCTCCTGAAGGGGGTTCGTTGCGACGGATCAGTTCGCCCTGCTGGCGCACGACATCGCGCCAGCCATCGCCGCTCAGAAGCGGTAGCGCAGGTCGATCCCATAGGTGCGGGGCGCACCCAGAGAGGCAAGCGTGCCGATGCCGGTCAGGTTCAGCTTCTGGTTGAAGAACCGCTCGTCGAAAAGGTTGCGCGCCCACAGGCCGATCGTCAGCTGAGTCCCGTCAGGGGTGTAGCTGGCAAAGGCGTTAACCAGTTCGACCGCGGGAACAAGTTCGACCGGCAGGTTGGTGAAGCTGGTGAACTTGGAGCTGGTGTAGCTGTATTGGCCGCCCAGCTCCAACTCGCCCGGACCAACCTGTCCCTTCCAGTTAAGCCCGAAGGCCGCATTCCATTCGGGCGAGTTGGTCAGGCGGTTGCCGGCAAAGGACACCGGCACAAGGTTGCCCTCACCGTCGAGCACCCGCGTGTCGTATTCCCTGAATTTGGCATCGAGATAGGCGACCGAACCGGTCAGCGTCAGACCGTCGACCGGAACTACCGTCGCCTCGATTTCAAATCCTTGGGTGCGGGAGCGGCCGGCGTTGGTGATGGTCGCCGAGTTGGCCCCCGAAGGGAACGTGAGGTTCTCCACCACCTGCTGGTTCTTGTATTCGTTGAGGAATGCTGCGGCATTGATCCGCAGGCGGCGGTTCAGGAGATCGGACTTGAAGCCGATTTCGAAGGTGTCGACTTCTTCCGGATTGAAGGGGCCGATGTCTTCCGCGATCACGATCCGACCGGTGAAGCCCCCCGATTTAAAGCCGCGGGCGTAGTACCCGTAAAGCAGGACATCATCGCTGGCCTTGTAGTCCAGACCCACTTTCCAGCCGACATTGTCCCAGCTTTCCTGGCCGGTTGCGACGATCCGCGATCCGGGAATGAGCGGATCGTCGAACTGTGCCGGTCCGCCATCGGGATTGATGGTGTTGGCGGTGGTCGAGACAGCCTCGGTCTTCTCGTGGCTGTAGCGGATTCCGGCCTGCAGGGTGAGGTCTGGGGTTAGCTCCTGATAGACCTGAGCGAAGACCGAGGCCGACCAGTTCTCCTGATCCTGCGTCTGCGGCTGACCCAGCCCGGGGGCGAAGCCGTCCAGCTTGGTGCCCTGATCGAGGAAGTATTCCTGCTGGAAGTAGAACGCCCCCACGATCAGCCGCGTCGTATCGGTCACATCCACCAGATTGCGCAGTTCCTGGCTGAACTGGCTGTGTTCCAGCGCCCGGCGGGTCTGGAGCAGCACCGGCGTCACCGCGTCATCGTCGGAAAACAGCAGCGTGTCGAAGGTGCGATAGCTGGTGATCGATGTCAGCGTGCCGATCGACGTATCGAGGTTCTGGGTCAGCGTGACGGCATAGGTGTCACGATCGTTGGAATTGGGCTGGTCGGGCGATTGTCCGCGCCGGAAGGAAAAGGGATTGTCGGTTTCGCCGGGCACGAAGAACAGGTCGCCCGGCCCTGCAATCAGGATGCCGGTCTGGGAATCGTTGCGGCTGGCCGTGTATTCGCCGATCAGCGTCGCATCGTAATCGCCGCCGTCATACTTCAGGTACCCGCGAACCGAGGTGATATTCTGTGCACCCAGCCGCCCGTTATCGAGGTAGTTGCGGAAATAGCCGTTGTGCGAATTGTGCAGAACGCTGATCTTGCCTGCGAAATTCTCGCCGAGCGGGAAATTGAGGGACGCATTCGCCTCGATCTGCCCGTAGTTGCCGACCACCATCTGCGCCTCGCCCCCGAATTCGCCGGTGGGCTGCTTGGTGACGACGTTGATGACGCCGCCGGTGGTGTTTGCGCCGAACAGCGTGCCCTGCGGTCCACGCAGAACCTCCACGCGCTCGACATCGAACAAAGTCAGCAGCGCCGCGGTGTTGACGCCGACGACCACCCCGTCGACCACCACCGAGACGGTCGTGCCGACATAGGGATCGGCATCGTTCACCCCGATGCCACGAATGGTAAACACCGCCGAATCCGGGGAGTTGGAAAACGAGTTGATCTGCACGTTGGGCAGCGTGTTCGTCAGATCGAGCACATTGCGGACCTGATTGTCCTCGAGCGACTGGCCGGTCAGCGCGGTGATCGCGATCGGCACGTCCTGGATGTTCTGGGCCTGCTTCTGTGCTGTCACGACAATTTCGGCGATGCCGCCGGCTTGCGCGTCGTCGGCTTCGGCCGGCACACTCGTTTGTGCCTGCGCCGGGCTGGCCAGGAAGGCGCCGGCAGCCATGCCGCACGCAAGGGCTCTCTTGTAGCTTGTCGTCATCGTTCTCTCCCCCGGGAGCGCCTGCCGCGCTCTCCTGCATTTCTGTTCGACCGATAATAAAACAGGCCGATTGTCCTGTTTTTAAGTTGGTGTGGGTCGCGCCGGAACTGCACTTTTGATTAGGCCCACTGGAAAGGCCCGTGCGGACACTCTAGGTGGGTTTCATGACGAGAACCGATCTATCCCCGATCCTCGACGAGACCGCCAAGCCGGTCCAGCGCTGGCAGCAGCAGAAGGCAGCGCGCACGCGGCGGGCGATTCTCGAGGCGGCATCGCAATGCCTGATCGAAAGGGGCTACTCGGGCCTGACCACTGTCGAAATCATCGAGCGAGCGAAGGTCTCGCGCGGGGCGATGCATCATCATTTCACCAATCGCGCCGAGCTGCTCTCAAGCCTGATCGATTACGTTCTCCACCGCAGGCTTGAACGCTTTCTCGGTGACTACATGTCTCAAATCCAAGGAAGTCACCGTTCCGATGCGGTGGCGGTTGCCATCGAGGTGCATTGGAACAGCTTCAAGTCACCCGAATTCACGGCCTTCCTCGAACTGATGATGGCCGCACGCACCGATCAGCAATTGGCCGACCTGCTCATCCCAGCCACGAAGGCCTTCGAAAAGGAGTGGATGGGCGAGATGAAGCGGGCCATGCCGCAGCAGGCCGATTATCCGGAAGCCATGCTGCTGGCCAATGATCTGGCCGACGCTATGCACCTCGGATTGCTGCTCAACAGCCCCTTCATTGACAATGACGGGCGCAAGACCGCGGTTCGCAACCGGCTGACGCGCCTGATCGAGTCGCTTTACGAAGAACCGCGCACCTAGCCTATGCAGGACAGTCTGCCGGTTTTCAGCCGAACACCGCCACGCACTGGATCCCGTCCAGCACCTGCCGGCCCTCGGCGTCCCACAGCCTGAGGCGTTCGGAGGAATAGCCTGCGTCGGCGTGCTGGCTGGCGTTTTCGGCGAGATACCAGCCGTCGCGCGACCGGCTTTCCGGATCGAGCACGTTGAACGACCAGTTGACCGAGCTGATCGGCCCCTTCCGCTGCATCGCCCGCATCGCGCCGGGCGGCATGACGTCGCCCATCAGCACCAGCTTGGAGACGGGATCGAGATCGTGAGTTTCTGTGAGCCGCGCCCAGCGCCGCACCGTGGCGCCGCGGTCGGCGCCCCTTGTCTGCCCGTGACGCAGCTCGAAGTTCTTGGCGACGAATGCAGGGGCGAAGGCGTGGGTGACTTGCGCATTGTCCTCCGGCGAGCCGGGCCAGTCGTCCGGCTGGGCGGCCGGGTGCGCGGCATTGGTTTCGCGGCCCTCGCCGAACAGCCAGAACGCGCTGAGCGCGATCCGCCCGTCGCACAGGATCTCGCTGCGCACCTGTGTAACGTTGCGACCCTGGCGGACGATCTCGGTGGTGAGCGCGATATCCTCGCCGACCGGCGCGACGAATGCGACCTGCCCCGCGCGCAAGGGCGGCAGGTCCGGATAGGCGCGCACCGCCATGGTATAGGCAACAAGCGCGGAAGCGCCGCCATAGAGCGTCCTGCCCTGCATCCAGTCGGCTGCATGGGTAAGGCGGGCGGGGCCGGGCTGGCCGGTGATGGGGGCAAGAAGGCTGGCGATCGTCATGGCCCAAAGCCATGCCGCGCGGCAGCGGCGGCGTCCAGATTGACGTTGCGTCAACCGCCTCCGGCAAAGACGCATTGCCTTTGCCCCACCGAATCGCTAGTGCCCCGCATCCGTCCGCGGCATAAGCCACGGAAGGCTCGGCCCGATGGCGGAGTGGTGACGCAGCGGACTGCAAATCCGTATACGCCGGTTCGATTCCGGCTCGGGCCTCCACATTTTTTGCGATTGCGAACGACTGCGGCAGCGCCTAGGTCGCATTGGTCGGAATGCTGCTTTTGCTCAGGCGGCAGAGCACATGATCGGCAATGACCGGCGCGCTTGGCGATTTCGTGCAAGCGCACCACACGCCCTTCGCGCAGGGCGCGGACGTCCGAGGCAGTGGGTCGGGCAGCGCGACTGACTTGGCTTGTTTTGGCGTCATCCGCGACTTCAGGAGGACTGGAGACTTGCACATCCCGCACACCTTGCCCGGCTCCTGCGAGCTTTCGGTCGTGATCCCCGTCTACAATGAAGAGGCCGGGCTCGATGCGCTGATCGATCGCGTGACCAAGGCGGCCCATGCCATTTTCGCCGAGCGTTACGAGCTTATCCTTATCAACGATGGCTCGAAGGACGGCAGCTGGAACGCGATCTGCCGCCATGCCGATCACGATCCCCGTATCGTCGCGATCAATCTTTCCCGCAATCACGGGCACCAGCTGGCGCTGACCGCGGGCCTCAACCATGTCCGCGGCGAGCTGGTATTCGTGCTCGATGCCGACCTTCAGGATCCGCCGGAGCTGCTCGGCCCGATGCTGGAGCAGCTGCGTGCTGGCTATGACGTCGTCTACGGCCAGCGCATCAAGCGGCATGGCGAAACCGCCTTCAAGCGCGGCACCGCGGCGATGTTCTACCGCATGCTCGCCTCGATGGTCGACACCCACATCCCCCGCGACACCGGCGATTTCCGGCTCATGACGCGCCGGGTGGTGGATCAGCTCAACGCCATGCCCGAACGCTACCGCTTCATCCGCGGGCTCGTCAGCTATATCGGCTTCAATCAGACCGCCTTCCCCTATGAACGCGACGCGCGCTTCGCCGGGGAGACCAACTACCCGCTGCGCAAGATGATGGCGCTGGCGGTGGATGCGATCACGAGTTTCTCGGTGGTGCCGCTGCGCTTCGCCTCGCATTTGGGCATGCTGTTCGGCCTCGCCGGGCTCGCCGCGCTGGTCTGGGTGGTGTGGGCGTGGATGCAGGGCGGCGCGGTGCAGGGCTGGGCCAGCCTTGCCGCGCTGACGCTGATCCTGGGCAGCGTGCAGCTGTTGGTGCTGGGCGTCTTCGGCGAATATCTCGGCCGGATGTACATGGAGGCCAAGGCCCGCCCGCTGTTCATCGTTTCCGAAGTGCGCCGCCACCCGATCGCCGCCAATGCAGAGCCAGGCGCCGCCACGCAGGCCTCTGGCGAAGTCAGCGAGGGCATCCGTGTCGCAGGCTGAATTCGACGCCTATGTCGACGAATATGACGCGCAACACGCCCAGTCCGTCAGGCTGAGCGGCGAGGACCCGGATTTCTTTGCCGAATACAAGGCAAAGGAAGCCGCCCGGGTGATGGCGGCGGCGGGCGTGCAGCCGCGCCGGATCATGGATTTCGGCGCGGGGCGGGGCAATTGCGTGCCCCACCTTCAGTCGGCCTTCCCGGATGCCGCCCTGACCGCGCTCGACGTGTCGGCCCGTTCGCTCACCCACTGCAAGGCGCGCGCGATCCGGCCGCTGGAAACGGTCTGCTACGACGGGCAGACCCTGCCGTTCGAGGACGCGCGCTTTGACCTCGTGTTCACGGCCTGCGTGTTCCACCACATCCCGGAAGGCGACCACATCCGCCTGCTCGCCGAAATCCGCCGCACGCTCACGCCTGAGGGGCGCTTCGTGCTCTTCGAGCACAACCCCTGGAACCCGCTCACGCGGCATGCGGTGGCGACATGTCCGTTCGATGCCAACGCGGTGCTCATTGCGGCGCCCGAGATGCGCCGCCGGTTCAGGGCGGCAGGCTTTACCGATGTCGCCCTGCTCTGGACGTTGTTCTTCCCGGCGATACTTGCCCCGCTGCGCCCGCTCGAGCGCGCACTCGGCTGGCTGCCGCTCGGCGCCCAGTACTGCCTCGTCGCGCGCTGAAGCGATGCTGGCGCGCCTCCTGCGGTTCGGGCTGACGGGGCTCGCCAACTCGGCGGTGGGCTGGGCGGTGATCTTCGCCGGACTATGGGCGGGGATGAGCGGCCCTGCGGCCAATGCGGCGGGCTTCGGGGTCGGGCTGGTCATGTCCTTCACCCTCAACCGCCGCTTCGTGTTCGGTGTGACCGGCGCAGTGCGAGGGCGGGAGCTCGCGAAGTTCCTTGCCGCTTTTGCGATTGCCTATAGCGTCAACCTCGCGGTGCTGTTTGCCGCGCAAGGCCTGCTGGGCAAGGATAGCGCGTTGGCGCAGTTGCCAGCCATTGCCGCCTATGTCGTGATCTTCTTCCTCCTCTCGCAATTCGTCGTCTTCAGGCCCGCATCATCCGAATGAGACGCTCGCACCCTTCGCCGATCGTGCCGCTGGACGGCGCGCCGCCCCCGCATGGCTGGCTGGACCGCTGGCCGGTGACGCTGCTCGTGCTCCTTGCTGCTGTCTCCCCGCTGCTGCTGGTGGGGATCGCCCCGCTGACCGACCTTTACGGCCACCTCGGCCGCTATGCCGTGCAGACCGAACTGGCCCAGCGACCCGGCCTGCAGCCTTTCTTTACCTTCGAGTGGAAGCTGATCGGCAATCTCGGCGGGGATCTGGTCGTCGAGGCACTGCACCCGCTGCTCGGGCTGGAAGGGGCGGTGAGGGCGATGGTCATCCTTACCCAATTGCTCGGCGCGCTGGGCCTGCTGCTGATGGCGCGCGAGGTCCATGGCCGGATCACGCCCTTTGCCCTTGCCGCGATTCCGCTGCTTTACGGCTTCCCGTTCAATTACGGCTTCATCAATTATGCCTTCAGCATGGCTCTGGCGATGCTCGCCTATGTCGTCTGGCTGCGCCTGCGCGGAGGCGGGCGCGAGGCGGCGGCGACCGTCTGGCTTGGCGTCGCAGGCGCGGCGATCTGGGTTGCGCATACCTATGGCTGGGCGTTCCTCGGGGTGCTTGCCGGATCGAGGATGCTGACCGAGGTCATCGCCGCGCGGATGAACCCGCTGCGGGCGATCCTGCGCATTCTTGCCGCGTGCTGGCCGCTGCTGCTGCCGGTGGTGCCGATGGTGATCTGGCGCGCGGAAAGTTCGGGTGCGGCGGTGTCTGGCTGGGCGTGGCAGTTCAAGTTCAACTGGGCGATCTCGCCGCTGCGCACCTATTGGCGCGATTACGATCTGGCCTCGCTGGCCGTGCTGGCCCTGCTGCTGCTGTGGGCGCTGTTCAGCCGGACGGTGCGCTATGATTGCGGGGTCGCGCTGGCGGCGGTGCTGTGCCTTTTGTGCTTCATCGCCCTGCCGTTCCGGGTGTTCGGCTCTGCCTTTGCCGACATGCGGCTGGCCCCCTACGCGCTGGCGCTGGCGCTTGTGGCGATCGGACCGGTGCGGCTGCGGGCGCGGGCCCTGATCGCGGCGAGCGCGCTGGCCTTCGCCTTCTTCGCGGTCCGCATGACCACCACCGGGATGGCCTACGTCGCTCAGGACCGTCAGGTTCAGGCCGCGCTTCCGGCGCTGGACAAGATGCCGGAAGGCGCGCGGGTTGCGTTCTTCTCGGTCAAGCCGTGCCGCACGCGCTGGGCGCTGGCACCGCTCGATCACTTGGGCGGCGCGGCAATGGCGCGGCGCAGCGCCTTTGCCAACGATCAGTGGCAGCAGCCTGGGGTGAACCCGATGCGGGTGCGTTATCCTGCGGCAGAGCCGTTCGTGCGCGATCCCTCGCACCTCGTCCAGCGCAATGACTGCAAGGGCGCGACCCGGCCCAAACTGTCGGTCGCGCTGGCGAAACTCCCGGCCAAGGCCTTCACCCATATCTGGATCGTGGGGGAACTGCCCAAGGACCTGACCCCGCCCGAGGGGTTCGTGGCCGTGCCCGATGTGGGGCGCAGCCTGCTGTTCGCGCGCCGCGAGCGCGTGTCTCAGGCGGCCGCGCGATAACCCGCGCCGCGCACCAGTTGGCCGGGGCGTGCGCCGGTGCTTTCGTCATGACGGCGGATGATCTCGCCCGCGACAATCGTTGCCTCGTAGCCCGTCGCCCGCTGGTGCAAACGGCGTCCGCCCGCGGGCAGATCGCGCACGACTTCGGGCAGGTGCAGCCTTAGGCGATCGAGGTCGATCACATTGACGTCGGCCCGCCCGCCGATCTTCAGCATGCCCCGGTCGGTCATCCCCACCGCCCGCGCCGCCTTGGCGCCGAGCATGTGCACCGCCTCAGCCAGCCCCAGCTGCAAGGGCCCGTTTTTCTGGACGAATTCGGTGAGCAGATAGGTCGAATAGCTCGCATCGCAGATCGCCCCGTAATGCGCGCCGCCATCGCCGAGGCCGGGGACGCAATAGGGGTGGCGCAGCATCTCGTGCGCGCTGGCGAGGCTGGCGTTCTCGTAATTGCCGAGCGCGGCGAGGAACAGTCCGCGCCCATCGGTTTCCAGCAGCCGGTCATAGGCGATTTCCTGCGGGGTGCACCCGCGCGCCGCGGCCTGGCCTGCCATGCTCATGTGAGCGGGCGGGGCATAGTCGGGCGGATTGTCGAGCGGGAACAGCCAGCGCCAGTTGCGGGCGAGCTCGTTGAAGGGATGGCCGGGGGTGAAATCCTCGGAAATCAGGGCGCTGCGTAGCGAAGGGTCGCGCATCGCGGCCACTTGCTCGGGGATGGAGAGGTGCGCGATCTTGCTCCACGATGGGCACAGCACGAAGGGGTGGACCGTCAGCTCCAGTCCCGCGATCAGGCCGATGGGGCGCGGCATGACCTGCGCGTGGGCGACGCCGCCGCTCGCATTGGTGCGCTCCAGCATCTCCAGCACCCGCCGCCAACGCGGCGGCGCATCGTTGCCGGAAGCGAGGGTGAAGGTCGCCGGGCGGCCGCTCGCGGCGATAACCCGTTCAATCACCTCATATTCCTTGTCCCACCCGACGAAGGCGTCGAGCACCACCTGAAACGTCCCCGCGCCGGCATCGGCCATGCCGCGGGTGATCGCTTCGAGTTCGGCGATGTCGGTGTCGAAGGTCGGGATCGCCTGACCGTCGGCGGTCTTGTGGATGCTGAGCCGCGATGTGGCGAACCCCAGTGCGCCGGCCGCCATCGCCTCGGCGGTGAGGCGGCGCATCAGGGCGAGATCGTCTTCGGTGGCGACTTCGCGGGCCGCGCCGCGCGCGCCCATGGCATAGACCCGCAAGGGGGAGTGGGGGAGGTAGGCAGCGACATCGATGTCGCGCCTGTCTGCCGCAACTGTCTCAAGATATTCGGGAAAAGTCTCCCAATCCCATGCAAGCCCTTCGGTCATCACCACGCCGGGGATGTCCTCGACCCCCTCCATGACGTTGATGAGCATATCGTGATCGGCCCTGCGGCACGGCGCGAAGCCGACGCCGCAATTGCCCATCACCGCGGTCGTCACCCCGTGCGAGGAGGAGGGAGAGAGTTCCTCGGCCCAGATGCATTGGCCATCGTAATGCGTGTGCACATCGATGAACCCGGGGGTGACGATTTTGCCTTTCGCGTCAACCTCTTGGGCGCCCCTCCCGGGTACGTCGCCGAGCGCGGCGATCCGCCCTGCCCGAATTGCGACATCGCCTTCCATGAGGTCGCCGCCGGTCCCGTCGGCGATTGTCCCGCCGCGGATCACCAGATCATATTCGGCTGCCATTGGCTCTCTCCTCTCCCGGACGGGATGATGCGCAAGGATGCTGGGCCGCGCAAGAGCGGCGCGGCAACTCGCACTTTTGCGCTTCGCCGCGACGCGGGTTAAGGTTGGGAATGACCGAGGGCACTCCTACGCCGCACCGCCGCATCGCCCTTGCCGGGGCGAGCGGGACTATCGGCGCTGCGGTGCTCAAGCGGCTGGAGGCCGAGGGGCATCAGGTGACGGCGCTTTCGCGCCGCGAACTGGCAGACCCCGATGCGCTGGTGGCGGCGCAGGCGGAGGTCGTCATCTCCTGCATCGCTTCCCGTTCGGGCGCGCCGAAGGATGCCGAGTCCGTTGATTATCAAGCCAATTCCCGCCTGCTTCAGGCGGCCCGCGCGGCGCGGGCGGGGCACTTCATCCTGCTCTCGGCGATCTGCGTGCAGAAGCCCCTTCTGGCCTTCCAGCATGCCAAGCTCAGGTTCGAGGCGGAGCTGGCGGCGAGCGGGATCGGCTATACCATCATCCGCCCCACAGCCTTCTTCAAGTCCTTGTCTGGCCAAGCAAAAAGGGTGAAAGCGGGCAAGCCCTTCCTGATCTTCGGGGACGGAAACCTGACCCGCTGCAAGCCGATCAGCGACGATGACCTCGCGCGCTTCATCGCCTCGGCGGTGGACAACCCGGCAATGCGCGGAAAGGTGCTCCCCATCGGCGGCCCAGGTCCGGCCATATCCTTGAAAGAACAGGGAGAAATCCTGTTCCGGGCAGCCGGAAAACCGCCGAAATTCAAGTCCGTCTCGCCCGGAATCTTCACCGCTGCCGAGCGAATCCTGGCCATCGGCGCGCCTTTTTCGGGGTGGTTTGCCGAGAAGGCGGAATACGCGCGGATCGCCCGCTATTACGCGACCGAATCGATGCTGGTGTTCGACCCCGCAACCGGCACATATTCCGCTGACCTCACCCCCGAATTCGGCGAAGAAACGCTGGAAGCGCATTATCGGCGCCTGCTGGCAGAGGTCTAGCAGGGGTCTGCGGGGGGTCTGGCAGGGGTCTGGCAGGGGTCAAGATGCCAGCTGGCAGGGGGCAGCGTGGCCCCTGTGTGGGGCACGAAAACCGGCTCGGCGGCATAATTGAACGTGAAAACATGGGCCTGCGTGCGCCGCACCCGGATGCCTTCGGGCAGATCGAGCAGCACCGCGCCCGCCTCCCCCGCCATGCGTTCCACCAGCAGGGCCAGCAGAGCGCGGTCGGGCCAGATCGCGCAATACCGGACGCCGTCCTTGTAGTAAACGACGCCGCGACCCGCGCTGTCGGTCACCTCCGGCACCAGCGCGCTCGCCACATCCTCGCGCCAGCGGGTGACGGCAAAGCCCCCGGCTTCCTCGGCCACCCCGTCGCGCAAGCTCTCGACGCGGGTGACGGTGAGGGGGACAAGGTCGCGCAACGCCCCCGGCGCAAGGCCATCGGGGATGCAGAAACTCGCCGTCTTGCTGCCTGAACGCGGCCCCAGCAGCACCGGGCAATCCAGCGCCGCGAGCTTTTCGGCAAAGCCATCCGGCACGATCGGCAGCGTCGGCACCATCACCATGCGGTAGCCCGACAGATCGGCATCGGGCGAGACGATATCGACATCCAGCCCCCGCGCCCGCAGCGCCGAGTACGCCTCGAACACCAGCTCCAGATAGCGGAAGCTCTTCCCCTGCGGCTGGATGCCGACCACCCACGCCGCTTCATAGGAGAACACTAGGGCGGCCGGGGCCTTCGCGCACACCTGCGGGCCGATCTCCGCCAGCACCGCCGCCGCCGCGCGCACCTCGTCTGCGGCCTCGGCCTCGGAGCTGTCGGGACGCAAGAGCCCTGCGTGCATCTGCTCCTGCGCGAAAGGGGCCTGCCGCCAGCGGAAATAGCTCGTCAGCTCGGCCCCGTGCGCGCAGGCTTCGAGCGTCCACAGCGCCACCATCCCCGGCAGCGGAGCGGGGTTGAAGCGCGCCCAGTTCACCGGGCCGGGCTGCTGTTCCATGACGCCCCAGCGGCCATTTGAGCACCCCCGGTAGAGATCATGGTGGAAGGCGGCGATATCGGGGTGGCCCTGCCTGAGATAGGCGCGCTTTTCTTCCGAGGAGAACCAGAACTGTTCGAGGAAGCCCAGCGGATAGGAATCCCACGTCGCCACGTCGATATCGCGGCCCACATCGTGGTGATCGAACTCGGTGAAGAAGCCCATGAAGTTGTGGGTGATGGGGA
>VFQO010001190.1_pt1 | contig 21364 bp, 23 predicted proteins | sample 3512331 | NCBI WGS metagenome assembly VFQO01 (sample SAMN10412371, study PRJNA504923) | tailings metagenome | isolation source: Replicate 3 from Balatoc abandoned mine | place: Philippines: Itogon, Benguet | collected 2017-08-28 | reverse complement strand
AGCTGCTGCGCAGCGCGCTTGTTCAATCTTCAACCCCTGTTCGCACAGGGCAGACCACAACCATCGATCACCAACGCAAAGGGCGTCTCTTCAACCCCTGCAAGTACAGATGATCGTAAAAATAAACTCTGTAAAACCGCCCCCTTTGCTGCTTGCATTTCGACAGCCTGTAAAAAGTCGCGCGTCGCCCAAAGCTGGCAGAAAGTAAAAAATAAAAGCTGTAACGCCACTCACAGCGATACCGCGTTGACCCCGATGTGGACCCCAAATCCCTCGGGCATGACCAGTTCAGCTTGGCAAGTCCACGGCCTCCTTGGTCTTCCAGGGTACCGGACGCTGAATCAGCCCAGCCTTTTGTAGCCCGTTGTTCGTCCCGCGCAAAGCGGCCGAGGCTGAGCTGCACGCTTTTGAAGTCAGGCCGTGGGGCCACACTGAGCATGGTGCGCACACCGACAAGGTTGATCACCCGAACCATTTGCTCTCTATCAGCGCACCGACGAAGGGCGCATTCAGCGAGTGGCGCTTGCATTTGAAGGCTGCTTCAGGCTGAGAGCAGCCATCCAGCTTTGATCGATCAATGACCGCTGATTGTTCAGACTGGACATTAATCTGCGATCCAGTTGACTGCGGGGGCATGTCCGAATTTTCGTAAGCGTGGCCCCAAGGCCCTTCTTGTGAGGAGCGGAGGGTCAATGCAGGATATGTCCATATGCAAGACAGTGGACACACCCCAGAGTGGAACGGCCCGACGGTGGAGCGAGTCATGCGCAACGGCAAGCGCATCTACGTCTCGGCCTTCAAGGCCTGGCTGGTGGAGCAAGCGCTCAAGCCAGAGGTTTCGGTTGCCGGCCTGGCACTTCGCCACGGTGTCAACGCCAACCAGCTTCGCAGCTGGATGAAACTCGAGCACTGGCAGTCCTCACCTCATACGTTGTTGCCGGTCACGGTCGTCGCAGACGCTCGGCCAGCTGAGGTGGTGGCCACCACAAACGCTCGTCAGCCAACCCAACCCAAGGGGGTGATGGAGATTGAGGTGGGCGGCACTGTCATCCGTCTGCGCGGCCCAGTGGATACCGAGCAACTCAAGGCGGTGCTGGCCGTGGTGCGCGCATGATCGGTTTGCCAGCGAACACGCGGGTGTGGATCGTGGCCGGCCACACCGACATGCGCAAAGGCTTCGACGGTTTGGCGGCAATGGTCCAAGGAGCTTTGAGCGAGAACCCGTTCAGTGGCCACGTCTTTGTCTTTCGCGGCCGGCGCGGCGACATCCTCAAAGTGCTGTGGTTTGATGGCCAAGGTTTGCTGCTGCTGAGCAAGCGGCTCGAACGCGGCCGCTTTGTCTGGCCGCAAGCTGCATCCGGCGGCGTGTCTCTGACCTCAGCCCAACTCTCGATGCTGCTTGAAGGCATCGACTGGCGCATGCCGGCGCGCACGCACCGTCCCGATCTGGCGGCGTAAAGCTTGGCAGTTGCGGGTCATTCCCGATGAGGTGAGACAGCAGAGTTGGGCATACTCAAAACCGTGCCGACGCCCCATCAACCGCCCCAGAACATCGACGAATTGCTGCGCATCATCGCGGCGCGCGACAGCGAGGTGGCCCTGCTCAAGTTGATGGTCGACAAACTCAAATTGCAACTGCTGCGCTGGGTTCGCTCCGAATTCGGTACCTCCAGCGAACAGTGGTCGGCGCAGATGCCTTTGATCGATGGTGGCGAGACCGCGATGGTCACTCTAGCCAAGGCCGCATCTGCACCGGCCCCCGCCAATGACCCGCAGATCGACCGCAGTCTGCCCGCGCACCTGCCGCGCGATGTTCGGGAGCACCTGCCCGAGATCAGCGACACGCACCAGGACACAAATGGCCAGTCCTGCGGGTGCACCGCTTGTGGCGCTCGACTGCGTAAGATAGGACAGGATGTCTCCGAACAACTGGAGTACGTGCCTGCCCACTTCAAGGTGATCCGGCATGTGCGTCCCAAGCTGGCCTGCGTGGCGTGCCATGCCATCTTCCAGGCCAGCGCACCCAGCCGCCCCATAGCGCGCGGACTGGCCGGTGCCGGCCTGCTGGCCCATGTGCTGGTGTCCAAGTACTGTGACCATTTGCTTCTCTACCGCCAAAGCGGCATTTACGCCCGCAGCGGTGTTGAGCTGGACCGCTCAACGCTGGCCGGCTGGGTTGACCAGGCCGGTCAATTGCTTGATCCCCTGGTGGCCGCACTGGGGCGCTACACCCTGGCGGCTGCCAAGATTCATGCCGACGACACCCCCGTGCCGGTGCTGCAGCCCGGGCGCGGCAAGACCAAGACGGGGCGCTTGTGGGTGTACGTCAGAGATGACCGTCCGATCGGCTCAAGTGCGCCACCGGCGGCCTGGTACCAGTACACCCCAGATCGCAAAGGCGAGCATCCAGAGCGCCACTTGAAGAAATATCGCGGCATTCTCCAGGCGGATGCCTATGGCGGCTGGGGCAAGCTGTACGCCTCAGGACAGATCACCGAGGCAGCATGCTGGGCGCACGCGCGCCGACCGTGGTGGGACCTGTACCTGAGCAGCGGCAAAGACGAGACGTCTATCGCAGCACAGGCGCTCAGACGCATTGCCGATCTGTATGCCATCGAGCGTGACATTCGGGGAAAGCCTCCCGACATTCGACAGGCCCAACGCCAGGCGCGTGCCGGGCCGCTGCTGCAGGAGATGCACGTCTGGTTGAGCCAGTTGATTGGTCGGGTGTCGGCCAAATCGGAGTTGGCCAAAGCCATTGGCTACAGCCTAACGCGCTGGCAGGCTCTGACGCGGTATTGCCAAGATGGGCGCATCGAGATGGACAACAACGCAGCAGAGCGGGCATTGCGCGGGGTGGCTTTGGGACGGGGCAACTACCTGTTCATGGGATCGGATGCCGGCGGCGAGCAAGCGGCGGCGATCTACAGCCTGGTGCAAACCGCCAAACTCAACGGGATTGACCCCGAGGCCTACTTGCGGGAGGTGCTCGGCCGCATAGCCGACCACCCCATCAACCGCATTGATGAGTTGCTGCCCTGGAACCTGATGCGGCAGTCCCGTCAGGCGGATCAACAACGCAAGGCGGCATGAGCGTGTCTGGCATTGACCCGCGGGTGCTGGACGCCCTGCAGAACGCAAGCAGCCTGGAGCTGTTCCAGCTCAGCACGCTGATCGAGCGGCTGCTGGCCGACCCACGCCGCATCATTGCCGTGCGCAAGGACATGAACCTGGGTCAAACCGTGCGCTTTGTGGACTGGCGCGATGGCAGTCTGCGAGAAGGCAAGGTGGTGGCCATGCGTGACACGCAGGTCACGTTGCAAGACCTGCGCGAGCGCAAAGAGTGGAAGTTGCCTTACGCCGCGATCGAACCGCCCTTGCCCGATCCTGCAACACGCCCTCAAGCTGTGGCGCCAGAGCCGCCGGCCGCCCCCCGACCGACGCGCAACGACTTTCGCTGCGGCGAGAAGGTCGCCTTTGAGGACAAGTACCTGCAGACCGTGGTGGGCACCATCGTGCGCATCAACAGCCGCACTGCAACCATCGACCCCGGTGATGGCACGCAGTGGCGCGTAGGCTTCGGCTTGCTGCGACACATCCTGGACGTCTGACTATCCCATAAGGACCTCGTCAAGAGGGTGCTGAGCTGACGCTTACGAATTTTCGTGTGTGAGGCTCATTGAACCGTCACCGATTTTGTGAAGCTGGTTGAAGATCTTACGTGCTCGATTTCGTGAACCGGTCTTCGTAGAGGATCGCAAACTGGTTCATCGCTGATTTCCAGTTGTTGGCCGCCCGCCCCCAGTCCTCGGTGATGTTGCGCAGTGCCAGCCAGATCAGCTTGGTGGCTGCGTCGTCGCTAGGGAAATGTCCTCTGGTCTTGATGATCTTGCGCAGCCGCGCATTCACGCTCTCAATTGCGTTGTTCGTGTAGATCACGCGCCGTACCTCGGGCGGGAAGGCAAAGAACGGGATGACCTTGTCCCAGGCCCTGCGCCAGGCGCTGGCGACAGTGGGGAACTTCTGCCCCCACGGCCCAGCCTCGAATGCGTGCAACTCGGCCTCGGCCGCTTCGGCGTTGACCGCTGTGTAGATCGGCTTGATGGCCGCGGCCAGCGCCTTGCGATCCTTCCATGACGCAAAGTCCAGGCTGTCCCGGATCAGGTGCACGATGCAGGTTTGCAGCGTGGTGGCCGGGAACACCGCCCCCAGCGCCTCTGGCATGCCTTTGAGGCCGTCGGTGACAGCGATCAGGATGTCGTTGACCCCGCGGGTCTTCAGATCGTTGAAGACCTTCATCCAGAACTTGGCCCCTTCGGTGTTCTCAATCCAGATGCCCAGGATGTCGCGGCTGCCGTCTGGCAGCACGCCCAGCGCCAGGTACACAGCCTTGGAGCGCACTACGGCGTCCTCGCGAATCTTGACCCTCAAGGCGTCGAAGAACACGACCGGGTACATCGACTCCAGCGGGCGTGTCTGCGCCAGGCCGTGACCTCGCTCATCACCTCGTCGGTAACGCGGCTGATGAGGTCGGGCGAGACGTCCACCGGGTACATCTCGGCCAGAAAGCCCTGGATCTCGCGCACCGTCATGCCGCGCGCGTACATGGCGATGATCTTGTCATCAAAGCCCGTGAAGCGCCGCTCGTGCTTGCCGATGAGCTGCGGCTCGAACGTGCCCTCGCGGTCGCGGGGAACGTCGATGCGTAAGGCCCCACGTCGGTCAGCACGGTCTTGGCGCTCTTGCCGTTGCGGTGATTGGCCGCCGCCCCTTCGGGCTTGGCCTGACCGGGCGCGTAGCCCAGGTGATGGCTCATCTCGGCGCCCAGCGCCCGCTCAAGCACCGATTTCTTGAACTGCTGAAAGATACCCTCCAGCTCGGCCGGTGTCACCGGCCCGGGGATGAGTTGCTCGAGCAACTCGGCTGAGAATTGCGGCTGCGCCGCCTTGTCCGCTGATGCGGTGGTCTTCGTCTTGCGTGGCATTCATGCTCCTTGTTGACATGCTATGCCTCACACACAAAATTTCTGACAGGCTCCACTGCGTTGCTGGTGCTTCATGACATTCAGCTATCTGTCACAGATAAAACTCGAAGACGGTGCGCAGCGACTGCAGCCGATGGCCGACCGACTGCACTGCGCAAAAGAGCCGCTGGTCGGCGGTTCTGCTGCGAAGGCAGCAACCAGCCTTCTACGGCGATCGCTCATACCACTACTGGAGTTTGAGCTATCGGTGTTTCGAAGAATGGGCTTTGACGTCTCGCAGATCTCAAGTCCGACAGAGTCCTTCGTAGCCTTGCGCCGATAGAGTGCGGGCTCATGGACTTCGATAAAACATGCGATTTCGCACGCCTATTCATGCCGTTGTCGGCCATTTTGCTGTGACTCCCACTCTTCCAGAGTGGGCTGTGGCATGACAAATCGATTTCCTAAATTGGAGTACCACCCAGGACTCTCCATACGTCCGATGACATTGAAGCGGGAGCTATCTATGTAGCAGCGCTCCGCATCTTTTACATACTCGTCAGCAATGTGCAGCGCCAGAACCGTCGCTATCACAATGACCGACGAGGGCCTGACGTCAATGATCTGCTGCATCTGGCACTCAAGCGCAACTGGGCTTCGCTTGATGCGGCGCCCAGCAATTTTTGAACATCCACAGGTTTCCAACCCTGCCTTGTCAAGTTCGTCGACATCTGAGGGAAACGCCACAGCAGTCGTATTCATCGCTTGAGCCAGAGATGTTGTGACCATGTTGATGACAAACTCTTTGGTAGCACGGATATTGGACAAACTGTCTTTGTCTCGCCCTTTTGGCCGCCCCATGCCTATGCACACGACAGGCGGGTGTCCGCCAAAGAAGTTGAACAACGAATAGGGCGCGGCGTTGGCGACGCCGTTGGCATCCTGACTGACCACCCAGGCAATCGGTCGCGGCACGATGGATGAGGACAACAGCTTGTAGCTGCGGGCCAGATCCAATTGGTCCATATCGAACATCATGATGAAGCACCCTTCAACGATTTGAAGCACGGGCCTGAAATGCCAGATTTCCTCGGCCCGTGCACTAGAGTCATCAGTTGGAGCTGATCGTCACGCGTTTGAGAACTTCGGACCAGCGCTTCTGATCGTCATCGATCAACTTGTCCAGTCCCTTGCTGTCCGCCTGCAATGGAATGGCGCCCATGTCCGAAATTTTCTGCTGGACTTCAGGGTCCTGCATCACCGCACCCATCTCCTTGCTCAAACGCTCCACGACCGGCTTTGGCGTTTTGGCAGGCGCAAAGATGCCCATCCAGGCGGACGATTCCGCGCCTTTGAATCCTGCTTCAGCGGCCGTGGGGACATCTGGCAGGGATTTGATGCGCTCACCGTACACGACGGCCAGCGCACGCAGGCGACCCGACTTGATGAAGTTGGCGGTGGTTACGGGGTAGTCAAACGCCACAGGTATCGAACCGCCCAGAAGATCCTGCACAGTTGGCGCACTGCCCCGATAGGGGATGTGGGTCATCTTGATTCCAGCGACATCCTGGAACAGCTCACCCGTAAGATTCGCCGCAGAACCATTGCCGGCGGTGCCGTAACTCAGCTTTCCCGGATTGGCTTTCGCGTAGGCGACCAGATCGGCCAGTGTCTTGTAGGGCGCATCCGAACGAACCACGATGACTGTGGCCGCATCGATGAACCCGTATACCGATGCGAAGTCGCTGGCGGGAGGTATTTTCACGTCCTTCTGGATCATCGCATTTGTTACTTGCGTACCTCGCGTTCCCATGAACAGCGTATACCCGTCTGGCTTGGCGCGCGATGCGTATTCGGCACCGACTGCACCACCTGCGCCCGGGCGGTTGTCGATCACGATGGGCTGGCCCAGACGTTCGGACAGCTTCTTGGCGACAAGACGGCCAGATGTGTCGGTGATGCCAGCAGCGGTATAGGGGATCACCAGTGTGATCGGCTTATCTGGATAGGTCTGTGCCGTGGCGAACTGAGCCATGCCCAGTAGGAACAAAGCAGAGTAAACAAGCTTCTTCATTCAAATGTCTCCTTTTTTGATAATCAAGTCTTCACCAGTGGGAAGTCGGTTGCCAAGCGCGCTCGCGTGGTGTCACCAAGCGGCTTGAAGAATCTCCAGTGCGTCCGATGCACTGCGAACAGGGCGTGGGTTGTGACGCATACCGGGGTCATGCAGGCTTTTTTGCGCAATGTCGGGCAGCTCGTCCTTTGCAACGCCCATCTCACGCAACTGCGTCGGTAGCCCCAGTCTTTTCACCAGTTGCTCTATCCATGTGCCGAGATCCGCATGTGATTCGCCGATTGCCGACAACACGTGCGACTGCTGCGCGTGGTTGCAACTAGCGTTCCAGCGAAGCACGTGAGCCAGCAGCGCACAGGAGGTAAATCCATGTGCAATGCCCGCATGTGCGCCCAGTACATGACCGAGTGCATGGCTTGCGCCAGTCTTCACTCCAGCCGCTCCGCCAGCAATAGATAGCCACGATGCCAGTTGGCATTGCTGGCGCGCCTGCAGGTCGTCGGGACGGACACCCACCACAGGCAGAGCTTGCGACAGCATGCGCAGGGCATGGATGCTCAAGGCGTCCGACATCGGGTGGCTGGTGAGCGACACGAGTCGTTCCACCGCATGGTCGATGGCTTTCACACCGCTCGCGAGAAATGTTGCCAACGGAAATTCCAACGTCAGCGTGGGGTCGAGAATCACGCAGCGTGGTGTCATAGCCGCGTGGGCAACGATGTTCTTGATCTTGCGATCGGGATCGCTCACGCCTGCAAACCAAGTGAACTCGGCCGCCGACAGGGTTTGCGGAATGGCTGTGATGCGCAACCATTGGTCATCACCCGTGGCATGTCGGCTCGGATCGACATGACTCAGATCCTGAGGAGCGAGCAATGGCGCGATATCCGTTGGATTGCGTGATTGCACCAACAGCGCGATCGCCTTGGCTGCATCCATGACCGAGCCACCACCGAATGCGACCAGATGGTCTGCATTCAGTCGATCCGCCATGAGAGCACCCTCGCGAACGCATTGCACCGGCACATGCGGCAACACACCACAGAAGTCGCCCACATGGCGATCGCCAAGCGCAATGCGCAGTCGATGCAACGTCTCCGACTCCTGCGCTCGCGGTGAGGCAATGACCAGCACTCGCTTCGCGTCCACCGCCAGCACCTCGGCCAGAGCGGCTTGCTCGAATGCCTGACCATGCACCACTCGTTCGAGCAGCGTGTGCCGGTACGCGCCTGCAGGCAACGACGGAATGATGTGCGTGTTCATTTTGTCGCCGTGCTGGTGCCGCTCACGTCGGACATGCCGGCAAGCTGCACGGGAAAGCGCAGAAATCCACTCCCGTCATGCGCCTGCAATTGGCGACCGGCTGCAGCGCTTTCCCGCAACAAGCCGGATGGTTGCACCAGCAGCATGACAGGCACATCTGCGGCCACCAATGCGGAATGGAGTTCCGCGCTGCTCATCGTCTGAACGCGTTCTGCAATGGCCTTCCGAATTGCGCTGGCATGATGGGCACGGTGCTCATAATCCATGAACGCCTGGGCCGCGAATTCTGACAGCTTCAACACGTCGACCAGGCGTTGCCAGAAATGGTTTTCCAGCGCGCAGATCGTGATTTCCTGATTGTCCTGGCAGCGGAAAACGCCGTAGGCAGGTTTGTCGAGCACATCCTTGCGCTGCTGTGCCACGGTGTCGAGACCTTGGGCAGCAAAGCTTCCCAGACGCGGATTCATCCAGTGCGCAAGGCAGTCCGCAAGGGCCACGTCCAGAAACTGGCCCTTGCCTGTCTGGGCGCGTTGGAACAGTGCTGCCAGCACGGCGCTCAGACCGTACATGGAGCCGCACAGGTCCGCCACAGGCAGCCCGAAGACATGCCCTGGCCTGCCATCGGGCAGGCCGGACAGCGCGAGTGCGCCGCTGGCCGCCTGATAGTTGAGGTCGTGGCCCGGCCACAAGGCTCGCACTCCTGCCTGACCGTAGCCGCTGAGTGAAGCGTAGATCAGCTTGGGATACCTGGCGCTGAGCGAGGCGTAGTCCAAACCGAGACGCTTCATCACGCCGGGACGATAGGCTTCGAGCACGACGTCGGCGGTTTGGAGCAATTGCTCAACCTGTTCACGCCCCTGAGTCGACTTGAGATCGATCTGGATGCTTTCCTTGCCACGGTTGGCCGCGTGGAATACACCCGGAGCCATCAGACGTGCATTGTCGCCATGCGGAGGACGCTCGACCTTGATGACCGTTGCGCCCATTTCCACGAGGTTCTGCGACAGGAACGGTCCTGGCAGAAGCTCCGTGAAATCCAGAATGCGGATGCCTTGAAGTGGTGCCATGTCGTTCAATCAGTAGCCGCTGGTTGCCTTGACGTTGCGCGGATCCTGGTCGAGCACCAGATCCCACAGCTCTTGTCCCGTTGGCGATTCGACTTCTTCGCGGATGTGGGCGACCAACCCTGCGGCGCGACCGACGAGCATCAGTCCTCGACCGAAGATGCCATCCAGCCCCATGTCGGCAATGATTGCACCCAGTGCGCCCGCGCCGTTCAAAGGCAGACGTTTGCCGCGCTCATGCTCCAGCACGACCGGAATCGCGAGCGCCAGACGCCAGTGCTTGCCGAAGTAGCCGTGCTGTTCGGAGATGTCACGCAGCACCGGAACGCGCGGATCGCCATGCACGTGGATGTTGTGGCCAAGACCCGAGATCGGCGTGCGGCTCGCGCGGTACTCACGCACCAGCTTGCGTGCGCACTCCATCACGGCCTCATCGCTCGCGTTGTCGTCCAGTTCGGCAGCGCCCTTCTTGTACATCTCGGCCACGTTCTGGACGGTTCCCAGAAAGCGGCTGCCAGCACCCAGCAGGCCTGCTGCGACCGCGCCTTGCACCGACTCGGGCGCACCCAGAAAGGTCAGCCGAGCCGACAGTGCGCTGGGCGTGAGGCCGTGATCGGCGGCTGCGACCAGAATCAGATTGGCCATCGCCTTCTCGCGCGGCTCGGGCATGCGCGAGAAATTCAGCCAGTAGATCATGTCGATGAAGTCGAAATTTCCGAAAATCTCCGTGGACAGATTCTTGCCGCGCACCGTGATGACGTCGGGCGTCGTGTAGCCGATTTCTGTTTTGACTGCCATGTTTCTTTACTCCGATGTGTTCTTGACTGACTCTTCGATGATCACGACCGCATCCAGAGGGATCGCGCCTTGACCTTGGGTTCCGACCCAGACTGGGTTGAGGTCGATTTCCTGCACATGAGGGTTGGCGATGACGAATTCCGACACCTTGAGAAGCAGCGCCTGCAAGGCCTTGAGATCGCATTTCGGTTTGCCGCGTGCGCCGTCGAGCAGCGGAAAGCACTGCACTTCGCGCACCATTGCCTCGCATGTCGATGGCGTGAGCGGCAGCATGCGGCGGCTGATGTCCTTGAACACTTCCACATAGATGCCACCCAGCCCGAAACTCATGATCGGGCCGAACACTTCATCGCGCTGTACGCCCACGAACACTTCCATGCCGCCAGCACCAGCCATGCGCTCGATCAGCAACCCATCTATGCTGGCGTGCGGAGCCTTTTCCTTCACCGATTTCAGAATGCCTTCACACGCCACGCGCACTGCCTCGGCATCGGCCAGCCCCACGGCAACGCCACCCACTTCGGATTTGTGAGCGATCTGTGGACTCACGATCTTGGCGACCACGGGATAGCCCATCTTGTCTGCAAGACGCACGGCCTCATCGACATTGGCGGCCACCGCACGGTCCATGAACGAGATACCCGCATCCGATAGCAACTGCTTGCCTTCGGCTTCCGTCAAAGTGCGCGTTGGAGCGGCTGCGCCAGTGCGTGGTTCGCTGACAGGCTGCGGAACGAATGCAGGATCGCGCTGCTTCATCCAGCGCCCCCACTCGATCCAATGCCCAATGGCCTTCACGGAATTGTTCAGAGAACGGGATGGGACCAGACCCGCTTTCACCAGCGCGTGATAACCGTCGCCCAGACGATCACTCATCCACACAGGGAGAATCGGCACATCGGTATTGGCCTGCACGCGCACCGCACTCTCGGCGTTGTCGCGCATGACCTTGCCGTAGTCGAGCGGGAAGGTGTAGAGCACCAGACCCACATCCGGGTCCTGGACGATGGCCTCCAGCGTGTCGTCCACGAGGCGCGAGTTGGTGAAGATTTCCGTTCCCACATCCACCGGATTGCCGATGGCGGCATAGTCCGGCAGCACGGCTTGCAGGCGCTGTGTCGTGCGTGGTTCGAATTCGGAGAGCCTCAAGCCCGCGCTGCCGACCTTGTCGGCCGCGAGCGTGACTGCTCCGCCCGAGGGACCGTAGATCACCAGCTTTTCCTTGCCAGTCGGGAGTTGGCGGGCCAGCAGCCATGCGGTATCGACCAGCTCGTCCATGTCATCCACTTCGATGACGCCGAGCTGCTTGAGCACCACGCTATTGATCTGCGCAGACCCTGTGATGGAGGCCGTGTGTGATTGGGCCGCACGAATGCCGTACTCCGACTTGCCGACCTTGAGTGCCACGACCGGCTTGCCCTTGGCGGCCGCATGCTGCACTGCCGCGACGAACTTCTCGCCGCTCTTGAAACCCTCGATCACCGTGACGATGACCTTCACGTCGGGTGCATCGGCCATGTAGTGGATGAAGTCGCTCACCTCCAGATCGGCCTGATTGCCTGAAGACGCCCAGGCAGCCACGCCAATGCCACGTTCCATGGACTGCATCACCGTGCGCCCCAATCCACCGCCCTGAGTAGCCAGACCAATGGGACCAGGCGTCAAATCGAGACGGAAAGCGGGCGAGAACGACATGCCGATCTTGGCATTGATGTTGTTGAGGCCAGGGCAGTTGGGTCCATAGATGCGCATGCCACTGCGTTCGGCAATGCCGCGCATCTGCGCTTCGACTTGCTTGCCAGCTTCGCCCGTCTCACCGAACCCGGAGGTCAGCACGATGGCGAAATTGGCACCCTTCGTCGCGCAATCTTGCAATGCCGCAATCGCCGATTTGGCCGGCACGGTGATGATGGCCACATCGGGCGCTTCGGGCAGATCGCGTACCGACGCATAGCATGGCATCCCCCTGATTTCCGTCTTGGTGGGGTTGATCAGATAGAGCGGCCCCTTCAGGTTGGAAACATCCAGCAGGTTCTCCAGCGTACGTCCGCCCACGCTGTCGCTGCGACTTGACGCACCCACCAACGCAATCGAGCGCGGGTTGAACAGAAGATGCAGATCCGAAAAGAGACTGAGTTTATCCGCCATGTTCATACCGCCTCCCTGCGCTTGAACAGCATGCTCACCATGCATTCAACAACGACCTCGCCGCGCTGATTCACAGCGCAGCGCCGAAACTTCACCACCCCGCGATCGGGCTTGGACGAAGGACGCGCCTCCACCACTTCGATGTCCACCGTGATCGTGTCATCTGCAAAAGTCGGCTTCAGAAAGCGACACTCCGTTCCCAACAATGCCAACATGGAGGGCTCAAGCAGTTGGTTGATGATGGTGCGGGTGTTGAGCCCCGCCATGTACGACACCACCAGCAGGCCATGCGCGATGCGCTGACCGAACGGACCGGTTCGGGCCGCTTCGTCATCGACGTGAGCGCGGTTCATGTCACCTGTCAATGCGGCGAACGAGACGATGTCCGCTTCGGTGATGGTTCGCGAGGACGTCCGGTACTTGAAGCCCACGGGCAGGTCTTCCCAGAAGTATTGGCCGGACGCGATGTCATCCAATGCCCGTCGCGCGGGCGCGATGCTCTGTGCTTGTGACATGCAGTACCTCAGGCGATGGCCGACATGCCGAGCAGGCTGCGTCCGATGATGAGCGTCTGGATCTCCGTCGTGCCTTCGGGAATCGTGCCGCCACGCGTATCGCGGAATATGCGCTCGATGGGGTAGCCCACCGCGTATCCCTGACCGCCGTGGACCTGCAGCGCCATGTTCGCCACCTCGTGTGCAGCCTCGGTGGCAAACAGCTTGGCGATGGCACATTCCATCGTGGCTCGGCCTTGCTGCATGGCGCACGAAGCCTGATAGGCCAGAGCACGTGCAGCATTCACGCGCATGGTCATGTCGACAATGTGCTTTTGCACGAGCTGGAAGCTGCCGATGGGCTTGCCGAACTGCACGCGATTCTTCGCGAAGTCGGTCGCCAGATCGAGTGCCGATTGCGCCGCGCCCACAGCGCCGTGCGCGATGTGCAGGCGTCCCGCATCGAGGCCTGCCAGCGTCACGCGCATGGCCTCTCCCTCTTCGCCCAGCAAGTTCTCACGTGGCACCTTCACATCGTAGAAACCCAGCTCGGCTGTGCCGGTGCAGCGCAGCACCATGGTTTCCACGGAGCGTCGCTCGAACGGCGACTCCTTGGCATCCACAATGAACAGCGAGAGCTTGCCATCGCAATCGGGGCTGTAGGTACGTGCAACGACGATGCCGATGTCACCCCACAGGCCGTTGCTGATCCACAGCTTGCGACCACTGATGACATAGTGATCGCCCTTGAGCTCGGCGCGCGTCTGCACGGCAGCGGGGTTCGAGCCCACATTCGGCTCGGTGATGGCTGTGAAGATGGAGCTCTTGCCTTCAATGAGCGGCTTGAGGTACTTTTCCTTCTGCTCGGGCGTGCCCTTGTTGGCCAGCATCAGCATCGGCACGTTGGTGCAGTTGAGCATGGTGCGCAACGACAGCCAGTGATAGCCCAGTTCGCCAAACATCATCGACCAGGTCACATAGTCGATGCCCAAACCTCCATCCGACTCGGGCAGCACACCGCCCATGAAGCCGAACTCGGCAAGCTTGGGGAACAGCTCAAATGGGAAACGGCGGTTGGCTTCGCATTCGTCGATCAGCGGAGTGACTTCGCGCTGCATGAATCGGCGCAGTTGGCCCTGCAGTTCGAGCTGCTCGGAGGTGAGATCAAAATTCATCATGATTCAGTTGTCCTTGAATGAGGGGGTTCAGCCCGAATAGCGGCCACCGGTGACGAACAAGGTGGTGCCGCTGATGTAGCGCGCCACATCCGAAGCAAGAAACGCGACAGCATTGGAGATGTCGCGCGGCTCGCCCAGAAAGCCGACGGGAACCTTGGCGGTGGCGGCTTCCTGCAATTTCGGAAAGTGCGGCAGATTGCGCATGCCCGGCGTCATGATGAAACCCGGCGCAACGGCGTTCACGGTGACACCGAATCGCCCCTGCTCCTGCGCGAGAGCTCGGGTGAAGCCGACCAGACCTGCCTTGCCTGCCGAGTAATTGGTCTGCCCGGGGTTGCCGAACAGCGAGCGCGACGAGATGTTGATCACGCGGCCCCACTTCTTTTCCATCATCTGCGGCAGCACGGCGCGCGAGCACAGAAAAGCGCCTTTCAGGATGATGTCCACGACGCTGTCCCAAGACTGCTCGGTCATCTTGGTGAGGTAGCCATCCTTCACGATGCCGGCGTTGTTCACCAGGATGTCGATGCTACCCAACTGCTGCTGGGCCTGCACCACCAGATGCGCCACTTCATCTTCGCTGGTCACATCGCACGCTACGGCGATCGCTTCGTGCCCCGCTTTTCGCAAGTCTTCAGCAGTTTCGTGAGCGCTGCCTGCATTGATATCGGAGACGACGATCTTGCATCCCTCCTCGGCCAGTTTGAACACCGTATCGCGGCCAATGCCGCTGCCCGATCCTGTGACGAGGGCCACGCGCCCTTGAAGATTGAGTTCCATGTTGCTCCTGGATTATTTTCGCTTCATTCCAACGAAATATCGTTTTATTCAACGATTAGTCGTAATTTAAGCTTTGCAGATCAACGTGTCAACGACAAAGGTGAGAGAACTTCCATGAGTACTGGAAATCCCTATGTAAGCTTCCATACCCCAGATCTTGATTGGCAAGACCGACCTGTCTCACGGAACAGGCAAACAGCCAGGCGAAGTAGAATCCGACCTATCGTCAAGAAATGAATCAGGAGTTGGTGTGCCCGCAGACGTACCCGCATGTGCCCGGACCCTGGCGGTCCTTGAAGTATTTGCGCGCGAAACTCGCGAGCTGTCCGTATCCGATGTCGCGCGATTTCTGGACCTGGCCGACAGCAGTTGCTCAGACCTGCTTCACACCATGATGAAAGCCGGATATGTGGTGCGCACTGCCAAGACGCGACGCTTCTATCCCACTGGCAAGCTTTACTCGATTGCGCTGGACATCTCGCGCAATGACCCGCTGTACATGGCCAGTCTGGAAATGGTGGAACTGCTCAGCGATAAAACCGGCGAATCCGCCTTCTGCGCCGTGCTCGACGATGGTGCCGTCAAGGTGCTGGCAACGGCAGAAGGCAAACACCACCTGCGCTATGTGTTGCGCACAGGCGAGCGCATTGCGCTGCACGCCTCCGCGCTCGGCAAGGCGGTACTGGGCAGCCTCGACGATGAGGAAATGCGCCGCCAGTTGCGCCTGAAGCCCCTGCGCAAGGTGACTCCCGAAACCATCATCGACCCCAACGCGTTGGAGGAAAACGTAAAAGGTCAGCGCGAGCGTGGCTGGTACAGCGTGCAGGAAGAAGGCAACGATGGTGTGCTGGCATTCGGCATTCCACTGCAGATCGGCGACGCCAAAGTGGCCTTGTCCATCGCCGGTCCTGTCGAGCGCATGCGCAAGAATCAGGAGGCTTACCTCAACGAGATGAAACAGATCGCTGCGACAACCAACGCGGAGAAGGCGGGTTGAATGTGATGGCCTGTTCGGTACGTGAAGTCAGAGGGGGCATCGAAGTACGATGTCCCCTCCGGGGCGGCAGCTCCAATTCGCTGGCGAACTGGGTCCACGTTACTTGTGCGCTCAGAAGTTCTGTAGTCCCACCGATGAGCGTCCGCTATCGGCGTCCGCAGTCATTGACTCGCCGATGTTGAATGGCTGCAATCGCTGCGAAAGCGCCTCTAACACCCGAAGCTCCGCCCTCACGCAATCACCATCATTGTCTGCCCTGTTCAGCAGTAGACGGCATCGGGGGCGAAGTGACATTCACATCCCCTACCTCCAGCATGTCGTCCCAACGAGTCGTGTAGGCTGGTGACCTGCGCTCCTGCCGCATAGCCCAGCTTGCACGCTCTCCCGTCGCCTCCACTCCCGCGCTGGCCAGCTTCACCGTCCCTCGCCCATAGCGCTGATTGAGCTCATCGAGCACCCCCATCAGCCGTTCACGTGCGCAGTCTTGCGCTTCCAGCGGTTCCAGATCGAGCTCTCCCTGCCGCAGCTTTGCACTGTGCAAGTCCAGCAGCATGACGCCAGCTTTGATGAAAGCGTAGCCCGATCGGTAAATGCGGCGAAGCCCAGCCAATGCGGCATTGACTACGGGCACCGTATCGCTGGTGGCCCGCAGCAGCGGTACGGTGATGGACCGGGCGTACTGCGGCCCTTTGCGATAGGGGCTGGTGTGAATGAACACCAGCACATGGGCCGTGTGGCTGGCCTGCCTGCGCAGCTTCTGTGCTGCCATGCTGGCAAACGTGCTGACGGCCTGTTCCAACGCCTGGAGGTCTCTGATGGGTTGCCCAAACGACCGGGTGCAGGCGATTTCCTTCTTGGGTGGCGGCTGTTCCTCCAATCCGATACAAGGCATGCCTTGCAACTCTCGCACCGTGCGCTCCAGCACCACCGACCAGCGCCTGCGCACCATGGCCGGATCAAGGCGTGCCAGGTCCAGGACGGTCTCGGTGCCCGCGTCCTTCAGTTGGGCCGCGATCTTGCGCCCGACGCCCCAGACTTCTCCCACATCGGTCGATTCCAGCACCGCATCCAATTCGTTACGGGACAACTGCGCTAGGTTGCAAACTTGAGCCAGTTTTGCAGGGTTGGCGCCAGGTTTGCGCTCAGCCGTCTTGGCCACATGGTTGGCCAGCTTGGCGAGGGTCTTGGTCGGCGCAATGCCGATGCCGCAGGGAATACCTACCCACTGCAGCACCCGCGCACGGATGGCATGGGCTCTTTCGGTCATGTCACCCCTGATGCCACTGAGGTCCACAAAGCTCTCGTCAATCGAATACACCTCATGGCGGTGACCCAGCGCAGCCACCAGGCTGGCCATGCGGTCAGACATATCGCCATACAGCGCAAAGTTGGCCGAGAGGGCCACCAGCCCCGCCTGCTGCTCCAGGTGGCGGATTTCATGCCAGGGGTGTCCCATGCGCACCCCCAGTTCCTTGGCCTCGTTCGATCGGGCAATGGCGCAGCCATCGTTGTTTCTGAATGACCCTAACTGTTAGTAGGTATTTAGGTCGTTGATTCTTCAACAAGAATCAAGACTAACAGTTTTGTACGTAATAAGGCTCAATTCGAGCACGCTCTGAGTCGTTGAAGTAGGAGGCCCAGCGCCACCCTGATCGACGCAGGACGACCCTGAGCTGACGGTCAGGCTCCCAGCATGAATGACTTCTATGCAGTACCAAGCCGCCCGTAAAGCCCCGCAGAACACAATGCTGCTGACCGGGTACGAAGCCAGATCAGCAGCATTGGCAGGGTTACCGAAGCACCAGCACAGGCACGCTGCTGGTACGCAGCAGCGCTGTGGTGCTGCTGCCCACAATCAGCTGCCGGATGCGTGAATGGCCATAGGCCCCCATCACCAGCATGCCCAGGCCTTGCGCCGACAGATGCTGCGGCAGTACCCGCTCGACGCTGCCCTCCAGTACGGCGATGCCAACGGTGAAGCCCTGGGTTCGCAGCTGCGCGGTCGCGGCATCGAGCTCTGCCTGCATGGCGGCGTCCAACGACCCCACGAACACCAGGGTGCACGCCAGCGCCTTGAGCCAGACGCTCTGCCCCACCTGGCCGAGCATGCGACGCGCAGTGTCACTGCCGTCGAACGCCAGCGCAAAGCTCCGTGGCGTCTCGAACGTCTGCCCTGGAATCGAGAGCACCGGCTTGGCCGTGCTGCGGATCACGCGCTCCACATGGTGATCAAGGTGCCGCCCCGCCACGGTGGCATGGTCATGGCGCCCCATCACCGTCAGCGTGACCACGGCCTCCAGGTCGACGACCGACTCCACCAGCTCACCGTGCCTCTGGCGGATCTGCACCTCGCTCACCCCATCCGCCGTGGCGCGCTGGCGCATGCCTTCCAGGATCTGACGCCCCTGCTCCTGCGCCAGCACGCTGCGGCGGGCGTCCAGTTCCGCCAGCTCACTGAGCAGCCCCTCTTGCGCACCCAGGCCGATCTGTCCGCTGAAATCGGATTGAGGGGCCTTTTCGGGGTGCCGGTCCAGCACATGCAAAAAGGTCAGCGAGGCGCCGAGCGCTTTCGCGGCCCAGATCGCACCGTCACACACGGCCGCCGGGTTCCCTTGTGCATCCACACAAGCCATCACGTTTTTCATGTTCATCTCCTGTGCTGATCAGTGGCCCAAGGGCAATTCGGCGCCGTCTTTGTCGTGCAGACCAAAGCGGTCCACCATCGTCTTGCTGGCCTCATTCAGGCCCATCACCTCAACCTGGGCCCCCTCGCGTCGGAACTTGAGCACCACCTTGTCCAGAGCGCTCACGGCCGTGATGTCCCAGAAATGCGCGCGGCTGACGTCGATGCGCACCTGGCGCACCGCCTCCTTGAAATCGAAGCTGTCGACAAAGCGATCGGCCGACGAGAAGAACACCTGACCGGTGACGGTGTAGACCCGCGTCTGACCGTCGTCTTGGACTTGCGACTTCACCTGCATCAGGCGACCGACCTTGTTGGCAAAGAACACGGCACTGAGCAGCACGCCGGCGAACACGCCCTTGGCCAGATCGTGGGTGGACACGGTGACGACCACGGTGACCAACATCACCACGGAGGAGCTGGGCGGGTGCTCACGCAGCTTGCGCAGGGAGTCCCAGCTGAAGGTGCCGATGCTGACCATGATCATCACGGCCACCAGGGCAGCCATGGGAATCTGGCTCACCCACGGCCCCAGGAACACCACCATGATGAGCAGGAAGATGCCCGCCATGAAGGTGGACAAACGCCCGCGCCCACCGGACTTCACGTTGATGACCGACTGCCCGATCATGGCGCAACCGGCCATGCCGCCGATGAAACCGGTGCCGATGTTGGCCAGGCCCTGCCCCACGCATTCACGGCTCTTGTCGCTGGTCGTGTCGGTCAGGTCGTCCACGATGGAGGCCGTCATCATCGATTCCAGCAGTCCCACCACGGCCAGGGTCAGGGAGTACGGCGCAATGATCTGCAGCGTTTCCAAGGTCAAGGGCACATCGGGCAGCAAAAAGATGGGCAGGCTGTCAGGCAGCTCACCCATGTCGCCCACATTGCGGATGTCCAGGCCCAGGGCCATGGCCACCCCGGTCAGCACCACGATGCACACCAGGGGCGAAGGCACGGCCTTGCCCACCACCGGCAGATACGGGAAGCCATAGATGATGGCCAGACCGGCCGCCGTCATGGCGTACACATGCCAGGTCACATTGGTCAACTCGGGCAGTTGCGCCAGGAAGATCAGAATGGCCAGGGCGTTGACAAAGCCCGTGACCACCGAACGCGACACGAATCGCATCAGGTTGCCCAGCTTGAACAGGCCCGCGATGATCTGGAAGACGCCCGTGAGCACGGTGGCGGCCAGCAGGTACTGCAAACCATGGTCCTTGACCAGGGTCACCATCAGCAGGGCCATGGCGCCGGTGGCGGCCGAGATCATGCCGGGTCGTCCACCGGCGATGGCGATGATGACGGAGATGCTGAAGGAGGCGTACAGCCCCACCTTGGGGTCGACGCCCGCGATGATGGAAAAGGCGATGGCTTCGGGAATGAGGGCCAGGGCAACGACGAGACCTGCGAGCAGGTCGCCTCGGATGTTGCCCAGCCACTGCTCGCGCAATGAGATGGTCATAAGGGAATCAATAGGGAAACGTGCCGGGGCGCAGCATGCGGCCAGGCTGAAAACTCAGAGGAAAGGTGCTCGGCGTCGGCATGCATCCCGCATGCCGGGCCCGCCGACTCAGGGCGGTGTGACCGAGAAGAAATAGCCGCGCGCCAGTTGCCCCACCGGGGTGCACTCCAGTGCAGTCTGCGCGTGTGGGCTGGGCAAGAGCATGCAGAAATTATAGGCGGTGCTGTTTGCGCCTGTCAGCGGCCATGCCAGAACTGCACAAACGCGTTCAGCAAATACAGCGTCAGCAGCACAACGCTGGCCCAACTGCCCAGACGCAGGACACGCGACGCAGGTCGAAAGACCAAGGCCACCACGACCGCCCCACTCATCGTGGCCGCCGTCAAGGCCGACACGGTGTGGAGCGGCGAGACCAGCTCGTAAAGCGGCCCCGCCCGGTAGGCCACATCATCGACCGCCAGGATGAGCACGTCAAACAGATTGCTGCCCAGCAGGTTGCCGATCGCCAGGTCCACCGCGCCGATCCTCAATGCTGCCACCGTGGTGGCCACTTCAGGCACGGACGTGGCCATGGCCACGAACAAGGTGCCTACGAACGAGTTGGACCACCCCATGATGCGCGCCAATTCCACCCCCAGCAGCGGCAGCCAGATGCCGCTGCCGACGATCACCACCGCTGCCATTGCGTAGCCCATGAGGGCTGACTTGAGGCTCAGGGGTAATCCCCCCGCAAAACCAGTGCAGTGAGAAGTAGAAGTTTTCGAAGGAAAATTTCTACCATGAAGAAGTCCAGGTTCACCGACAGCCAGATCATTGAGGCGCTCAAGCGCGTAGAGGCGGGTCTTGCCGTGCCCGAGCTATGCCGCGAGATGGGCATCAGCACGGCCACGTTCTACAAATGGCGCTCGAAGTTTGGCGGCATGGATGCCTCGCTGATGGCGCGCATGAAGGAGCTGGAGGAAGAGAACCGCCGGCTACGCAAGATGTACGTCGAAGAAAAGCTCAAGGCCGAAGTGGTCTCGGAGGCGCTCGCAAAAAAGTGGTGAAGCCATCTCGCCGCCGCGAGATGGCTCAAAGGGCTGTGCTGGAACGAGGCATGCCGATACGCGCAGCATGTTTGGCCTTCCAGATCAGCCAGGCTTGCTACCGATACGAAGCCAAGCACCGGGCCGAGAACGATGAGATCGCCGACTGGCTGCTGCGCCTGACGGACAACAATCGCAACTGGGGCTTTGGACTGTGCTTCCTGTACCTGCGCAACGTCAGAGGCTTTGCCTGGAACCACAAACGCGTGTACCGGATCTACCGGGAGCTGGAGTTGAACCTGCGCATCAAGCCACGCAAGCGGCTGGTGCGCGAAAAGCCTCAGCCGTTATCGGTACCAGAGGCCATCAATCAGGTTCCTGATTAGAAACCTGCCTCAGCGAGGCTCACCCCATGAGTTTGTGACTCACTAA